>Ga0307408_100000530_pt1 | contig 32976 bp, 35 predicted proteins | sample 322Cmetagenome_FD_202116 | JGI IMG/M metagenome (GOLD analysis project Ga0307408, IMG submission 202116) | Maize rhizosphere microbial communities from greenhouse at UC Davis, California, United States - 322HYB-C-3 | ecosystem: Host-associated > Plants > Roots > Rhizosphere > Soil | place...
CCACGACCCCTTGGTTCGTAGCCAAGTACTCTATCCAGCTGAGCTACAGCCGCTTAAGAAGCAGGATTATATCGCATGAATTTCGTTTTGGAAAGCTTACGTTCTACTCAACTTTCCTAGGCGAAACCGGCGTTTCCGGCTCTTTCCTGCGCAGTATCCTGTGCAAGGAGGCAGAATTATATGCGGGTGTTTCCCACTTGTCCAGTATTGCGACACAATTTCTTTTGTTGCCTTCTGGACATCATTACTTCATTCATGAATCGTATTTCTCTCATCATGAATCGAAATTGGATCTTTATGCCGCGATGCAGCATCATTCACCTGTCTCCTCTATTCTCCTCCAAGAAAATAGAATTCAGGCCCGCTGATAGCGGGCCTTTTTTTTTGTCGCCCTTGGTGTAGCATTGCCCATTATTGACATCCCGGCACTGATACAGACATGGCGCAAATCGCAGGTGAAAGCATGGCAACCCAGGACTGGTCGCGCGCCGACCTCGGCCCGCAGGAAGCCTGGCCCCAGGCCTTGCGCCTGGTGCTGGACATCATGCTCAACACGCCGCTGCCGATGCTGCTGATGTGGAGCCGCCGGCAAATCATGCTCTATAACCAGGCCTACGCCAGCAACGTCGGCACCGCCAGCGCCGTTCCGCCCGGCGGCACCGTGCCTGCCGTGCCGCCTTCCGCATGGAGCTGGAGCCCGCAAGCCATCGAACAAGCGTGGGCCGGGCAAAGCCTGGTGTTCCCGCGCCAGCCGCTCAAGCTGTGGCGCGACGGCCGCGCAGCAGAAACAAGTTTCGACCTGCATTACACCCCGGTGCGCGATGCCGATGGCGAAGTCGCCGGCATCCTGTGCACGCTGGCTCCCGCCAGCGCCGCTGCCCTGCCCGCCGCAGCCGCCAACGACGGCCATTTGCGCATCCTGGTGGTGGAAGATAACCAGGATGCCCAATACCTCGTGTGCGAAATGCTGCGCGCCTTCGGCCATGAAGTCAGCGCCGCGGCCAACGGCGAAGCGGCGCTCGAACTGCTGGCCAAGGCGGAATATGATGTGCTGTTCAGCGACGTCAGCCTGCCCGGCATGAGCGGCGTCGAGCTGGGCCGCACCGCCATCCAGCGCCAGCCACGCCTGCGCATCGTCTTTGCGTCCGGCTACAGCCAGTCTTTGACCAGCCACCTCGACTTCCCCGCCATTTCCATGCAAAAGCCTTACGACATCGAGCAACTCCAGCAAGTGTTGCAAGGTTTACATTAGGCAATAGTGCGGCGGCAAGTTGCTTGTCAAGGCTACAATCGAACGTTATGAGTCCCGATCCCCGCACGCACAACGTACTGGATAGCATGGGTGACGGCTTTGCCGTCATTGCCAGGGACTGGACCGTCCAATACCTGAACCCCAAGGCGGCCGAAATGCTGCTGCCGCAGGTCCAGGTCCTGCACGACCCGCGTGGCCAGCTCTTATGGAAAGCGTTTCCGGCCCTGGCTGGCGGCTTGCTGGAAGCGCCGCTGCGCCGCACCCTCGAACAAGGCTTGCCGGCCGCCTGCGAACTGTTCTACCAGCCCAACCAGCGCTGGATGGAAGTGCGCGCCTGGCCTTCCCCTCTGGGCATGACTTGCCTGCTGCTCGACATCCACCAGCGCAAGCTGCATGAACGCGGCCTGCGCGAAAGCACCAACCGGCTGCAAGTGGCGCTGGCCGCCGGCCGGCTGGGCGATTGGGAATGGAACGCCGCCACCAACCAGGTACGCCTGGGCCGCCGGGCTGCCGAAATCTTCGAGCTGCCGGCAGAGATTCCCATTACCTGGCCGGTGCTGCGCGACCGCATCGCGCCGGAAGATTTCGACGTGGTCGAGAAGGCATTTTCCGACGCGGTGCAGGCGCGGCGCGACTTCAATGTCGAATGCCGTATCCGGCACCGCAACGGCGCCATCTGCTGGCTATCCGTCATCGGCCATGGCGATTTCAGCGACAACGGCGAATTGCGTGGCGTGATAGGCATGATGCAGGACATTACCGCGCGCAAGTCGACCGAAGACGCCTTGCGCAACAGCGAAGAAGAACTGCGCGCGCTGGCCAACAGCATGCCGCAACTGGCCTGGATCGCCAGCAGCGATGGCGCCATGATGTGGTACAACGAGCGCTGGCGGGAGTACACCGGCATGGACGACCAGCACATGCTGGGCGAAGGCTGGCGCCAGGTGTATGCGCCGGAAGCCATCCCGGCCATGCTGGCGCACTGGCGCATTTCGGTGGAAACCGGCCGCCCCTTCGAAATGGAATTCCCGATCCGCGCCCGCGACGGCCAGTACCGCTGGTTCCTGACGCGGGCCAATGCGATGCGCGATGCCAGCGGCCGCATCCTGCGCTGGTTCGGCACCAGCACCGACGTCGACCAGGTCAAGCGGGTGCAGGAACAGCTGCGCGATGAAACCAATATCCTGGAACTGCTGAACAGTACCGGCACGGCGCTGGTGCAGAACCGCGACCTGCATTCGCTGCTGCAGGACGTGACCGATGCCGCCACCAGCATCTCCGGCGCGCGCTTTGGCGCCTTCTTCTATCACGGCGCCGATTGCGACGGCGGCAAGCAGGCCATGCACACCTTGTCCGGCGCGCCGCCGGAAGACTTCCAGGGCTTGCCGCATCCGCAAGTGCGCAGCGGCCTGGCCGTGCCCGTGCTGGCGCGTGCGGGCGAAGTGGTGGGCACGCTTTTCTTCGGCCATCCCGAGCCGGATATGTTCAACGAGCGTACGGAACGGATCGTCAGCGGCGTGGCGGCCCAGGCCGGCATCGCCATCGACAATGCGCGCATGGTCGATGCCGCCCAGCGCGCAGCGGAAGAACGCAAGGTACTGCTGGACCGCGAGCGCAGTGCACGCGCCGAAGCCGAACGCAGCAGCCAGATGAAGGACGAATTCCTGGCCACGCTGTCGCACGAACTGCGCACGCCGCTGACCGCCATTCTCGGCTGGGCGCAAGTGCTGCGGCGCGGCAACCGCACGCCCGAAGAACAGTTGCGCGGCCTGGAGACCATCGAGCGCAACGCCCGCGCACAGGCGCAACTGATCGAAGACCTGCTGGACATGGGCCGCATCACGTCCGGCAAGGTGTTGCTGGACATGAAGCTGCTGATGCCTTCGGTGGTGGTCGACGCCGCGCTGGAAGCCGTGCGCCCGGCAGCCGAAGCCAAGGGCATCCGCCTGGAACGCGACTTCTCCGCTACCGGCCACGTGGCCGGCGATGCCAACCGCTTGCAGCAAGTGGTATGGAACCTGCTGACCAATGCGCTCAAGTTCACGCCGCGCGGCGGCACGGTGCGCGCCTCGATCTGGGCGCATGAAGGCCATGTCGATATCACGGTCAGCGACAACGGCCTCGGCATCCGCCACGAATTCCTGCCCTATGTCTTCGAGCGCTTCCGCCAGGCCGACGCGTCCACCACGCGCCGGCATGGCGGCCTCGGCCTCGGCCTGTCCATCGTCAAGCACCTGGTGGAGCAGCACGGCGGCACGGTATCGGCCGCCAGCGAAGGCGAAGGCATGGGTTCCAGTTTCAGCGTGCGGCTGCCGCTGGCCAGCGGGGAAATCCGCGCGGCGCGCATGCACAGTCCGGCCCGCAGCGAGCGCGCGCCCTTGCCCGAGCTGGGCTTGCGCGACCTGGGCGGCCTGAAAGTGTTGCTGGTTGACGACGAGGCGGATGCGCGCGAATTGATCGGCCGGATCCTGCGTGATTGCAACTGCGAAGTCCAGTCCGCCGCCAATGCTGCCGAAGCAATTGCCCTCGCGCGTGCCGGCCGTTACGACGTGCTGGTCAGCGATATCGGCATGCCCGATGTTGACGGCTTTGAACTGTTGTCAAGAATTCGCAGCCTGGGTCCGGCACGCGGTGGCGCCCTGCCGGCGATCGCCCTGACCGCCTTTGCCCGCCCCGAAGACCGCCTGCGCGCACTTGAGTCCGGCTTTCTCGACCACGTGCCAAAACCCATAGAACCTTCTGAACTGGTAGCCACTATCGAGCGCGTTTGCCACGCCAGCAAGAGTGGTTGAGGACTACCCGAGCACGGGAAAATGTCCTACAAGAAACTGACGAAAACTTTGCTAGACTGGTTAATGACACGTGCGCCGCGGCAAACTGTCGCAAGATACACTGAGAGTCCAGTTCCCGAGACCGCCATGCCAAGCCCTGATGAGATCCTGAATGCCAAGATCTTGGTAGTTGACGATTGTGCAGACAACATCGACCTGATGTTGGAGATTCTGCGCGATGCCGGTTACACCAATGTGACGGCCACCATGCTGCCGGAGCAGGTTTGCCCCCTGCACCGCCAGCATCGCTACGATCTGATCTTGCTCGACCTGCAAATGCCGGAACTGAATGGTTTCCAGGTCATGAAGGGCTTGAAGGAAATCGAGCAGGAAGGCTACCTGCCGGTGCTGGCCCTGACCGCCCAGCCCAGCTTCAAGATCGCCGCCCTGGAAGCCGGCGCGCGCGACTTCATCAGCAAGCCGTTCGACCTGCTCGAAGTGCACAAGCGCATCCACAATATGCTCGAAGTACGCCTGCTGTACAAGGAACTGGCTTCCTACAGCAAGCAGCAGCAGGAACTGGCGCTGCACGACCCGCTGACCGGCCTGCCCAACCGCCGCCTGCTGGAAGACCGTATTGCCACCGCCTTGCAGCACGCCGCGCGCCAGCAGCGCCGTGCCGCCGTGATGTACCTCGACCTTGATGGCTTCAAGGCCATCAACGACACCCACGGCCATGCTTATGGCGACGAGATCCTCAAGCAGGTCGCGCAGCGCCTGGTCAACTCGGCCCGCAAGGAAGATACCGTGGCGCGCATCGGCGGCGATGAATTCGTGATCGTGCTGGGCGAAGTCGGCACCCTGGCCGATGCGCAGGAGCCGGCCAGCAAGCTGATCGAAGTGGTGGCCCAGCCCTACCAGGTGAATGGCTTGACGCTGCAGCTGTCGACCAGCCTCGGCATCGCGCTCTATCCTGACGACGCAAGCACGGTCGACAACCTGATGCACGTCGCCGACGCAGCGCTGTACGAAGCCAAGCGCACCGGCAAGAACCGCTACTGTGCCGCCGCCCATATCGATGCGGCGCCGGCACCGCAAGTCCAGGTCACAGCAGCCTGATCAGCACTGCCTGCCGGCCGCCATGCCCGTCACGTTGTGGTCTCAGCTTCGCGCCCGATTTCCGTCGATTCTTCAACCTTGCCGGCGTGCTGGTGGTCTTGTTGTGCGTCGACCTTTTCCGGCGCCACTTCGATACGCGTGATGCCGGCATCAACCGAGATGGGGTCGCTGGCCGGGAACGTCATTTCGACCGCATCGTCCAGCAATTCCTCCTTGGCTTTCTCGGCCGGCGCCAGTTGCTCTTCTTCGGCCAGGATGGAAATGGCGCAAGCCCAGCGCACGAAATTGAGCTGGGCCAGTTCGCGCACGGTGCTGATGCCAAATGCCGCGTGCAGCGCCTTGGCATCCTTCGCGCTCAGGCCGCGCAGGGCACTCACCGGAGCGTCGGCCAATTCGCGGAAACTCTTGTCCACATACTCTTTGTCAACGATGGTGTCGATATTCATGGTCACTCCTCCATTGGACGAGTTTTCACTATGGCAGCAGGGCTGCTGCCTGACTGTGCGCGTGCGTACACAACACGTGTTCGATTGGCATGTGTTCTTTTGACACGGTAAAGGGGCACGGCTATGATCAGGCAGGTGGACAAGCCCAAGATCCTCGTCGTCAATGACGACGCCAACAGCCTCTTCGCGCTGACGAACCTGCTCGAGCAATGGGCAGCGCAGGAGAACTATGAAGTCATCGCCGCGCGCTCTGGCGAGGAAGCCTTGCGCGAAGTGCTCACACATGACTTTGCCGTGATCCTGCTCGATGTGAACATGCCTGGCATGGATGGCTTTGAAACAGCGGAGGCAATCCACCAGCGGCCACGCTCATCGGACATTCCCATCATCTTCATCACCGCCTTCGTGGCCGATGAACTGGACCGCCTCAAGGCTTACCAGAAAGGCGCGGTCGACTTCCTGTTCACCCCGGTGATCCCGCAAGTCCTGTACGCAAAGATCAGCGTCTTCGTGTCGCTCGCCACCAAGAATGAAGAGCTGCGGCGCCAGGCGCGCCAGCTAAGCCAGCGCACCACCGACCTGATCGCCAGCAACCAGCGTCTGCTGCGCGAGATCGAAGAACGCAAGACGGCCGAACGCGCCAGCCATGCCAAGGATGAATTCCTCGCCATGCTGGGCCATGAGTTGCGCAACCCGCTGTCGGCCATCAGCAGCGCTGCTTCGCTGATCGGCTTGCCCGGCGTGAATGCGGACAGCGTGAGCCACGCCAAAAAAATCATCCAGCGCCAGAGCCGCCACCTGGGCCGTATCGTGGACGACTTGCTTGACCTGAGTCGCGCCATGTCGGGCAAGATCCTGCTCAACCGCCTGCCGCTGGACATGTCGGCCCTGCTCAAGACCACGCTGGAAACCTTCCGCGCCACGGGGCGCCTGGAGGACTACCATGTGGTCGCCGAAATCGCACCGTGCTGGGTCAATGGCGACGCGACGCGGCTGGAACAGGTGATCAGCAACTTGCTGGACAACGCGCTGAAGTACACGCCGCCAGGCGGTCGCATCGAGCTGATCAGCGACGTGGACGACGGCGAAGTGACGATCAGCGTGCATGACAGCGGTGTTGGCATTTCAGCCGAACTGCTGCCGCAGGTGTTCGACGTCTTCGTGCAAGGCGCCAGCACGCTGGACCGCGCGCAAGGCGGCCTGGGCATCGGGCTGTCGCTGGTGCGGCGCCTGGTCGAACTACATGGCGGCAATGTGTATGCTGAAAGCGACGGCCCGGGCGAAGGCAGTACCTTCATCCTGCACTTGCCCTGCATCGAGCATGTGACTGAACCAAAGGCAATTCCCATGGATACAAGCGAACAGCCGAAACCAGCCGTGCTGCTGGTCGAGGATAACGACGACGGCCGCGAAATGATGGCCATGATGCTGGGTTGCTACGGCTACCCGGTGCAGCATGCGGCCGACGGCTTCCAGGGCCTGGCCAAGGCGGCGGCGGACCGGCCCGATATCGCGCTGGTCGATATCGGCCTGCCGGGCATTGACGGCTACGAAGTGGCGCGCCGCATGCGCGCCAACCCGGAGACCCACCACATCAAGCTGATCGCGCTGACCGGCTACGGCCTGGCCGACGACCAGCGCCGCGTGATGGATGCCGGCTTCGACATGCACCTGGTGAAGCCGGTCGACGTCGAGCAGCTGCTGCGCGCCATCGACGAATGCCTGGCGCGCACGCCGGCCACCATGCGTTCCTGATCAGGCACGCACACGGCCGGCCTGGCTGCCGCGTCCTTGCGGCATGCGCGGCGGCACGAAGTCGATTTCATCCTTGCGCGCTTCGATCTCGCGCGCCATGGTTTGCAGGTCGAGGCCGGACTTTTTCGCCAGCGGGAACATCTCGCCCTCTTCTTCCCTGACGTGGTGGTTGATGTATTCGCCCAGCACCTTGACCTTGGCGTCGAACAGCTCGTCATGCGGGTCCATTTCGCCGATCTGCGCGATCAGGTCCTTGGCGCTGGAGTGTTCGACGGTTGCCTCGTCGACCAGGTCCTCGGCTTCTTTCGAAGCCGCGCGCACAGCCGGATAAAAGATCTCTTCTTCCGCGGTGGCGTGCTTGGTCAGCTCGAGGCAAATCTTGTCGGCCAGTTTCTTCTTGCTGGTGAAGGCGCGTTCGCCCAGCCCCTCGAATTCCTTGAACATGGCTTTCACGTTGGCATGGTCCTGTTTCAACAATGCAATGGCGTCTTTCATTTTCATCTCCTCTGGTGAGCTGCCAGAATGACAGGCACACTGCTGGCTGTATGTGCGCCACCCCACGACCATCCTCATGTATGATCAAGGCAATAAACATGGACTACCAAACATATGTCTGCTGACACGGACGCCGCCGAACTGCGTGAGCTGCTGGGTTACGTCAACAATTGCTGGGACGACGAGCGGCGCGCGCTGTCGCGCCAGATGCATGACAGCCTCGGTTCTTCGCTGACGGCCCTGACGATGCACCTGGGCTTGCTGACCTCCAAGCTGCCGCAGGAACCTGCCCTGCTTGACCGTGCGGCGCAGATGAAAAACCTTCTGCACAACATCATCGAGACCAACCGCGGCATGCAGCACAAGCTGTGGAACGACAAGCTGGAATTCCTCGGCCTGCGCGTAGCGCTGGGCGAGCTGGTTGCCCAGTTTGGCGCAGAACATTTGATGAAAGCCAGTTGCAGCCTGCCTGAAGACGAACCGGCCTGCCCGCGTTCGCACCGCGTGGTGCTGCTGCGCGCCACGGAAGAAGGCTTGCGCAACGTCGCCACGCACGCACGCGCCAGCAAGGTCGATGTGATTGTCGACGATATGGAAGACAGCATCGTGCTGGTAGTGAAGGATGACGGCGTCGGGCTGGGCCAGGCAGCCGTCGCGGATGCCGACTGGCACGAGCACCATGGCTTGCGCATGATACGCGAGCGCGCCATCTTCCTTGGCGGCTCGCTGTCGCTGGCGGCCAATGGCAAGCAAGGCGCCGCCCTGACCGTGACCCTGCCCAAGCCGCCGGCCGGCTGAGGCTGAGGCTTAACCCTTGCCGCTGCGCTTCAGCGCCATCCAGGCCGACAGCGGCAACGCCAGCGCACCGATCCCGAACCACAGCCACAGCGGCACGTAGAAGCCGTGCTCCTGCCGGTATGCCGCTGCCGGCGCAATGGCACGATGCACCTGCGGCGCCGACGGGTTGTAATACACCGTGATGCTGTCGCCGAGCTTGCGCCGGGCACAGCCGTCGGACTCGTGCACCGGGCCACGCCGGCGCTTGCCTTCCAGTTCGAACTCATACCACCACCGGCCATTGCGATCGCATTCCAGCATGACGATCTGGCCAGCCGCGCGCGCATGATGGCGCGCCAACTCGGCAAGCTCGGTGGCACGGTTGTAGCACCCGCCCAGCAACGCTGCTGCGGCAGCGCCAGCCAGCAGCGCCCTCAATGCAGCTTGACCAGCGGCGTGGCCCGTTTGACGAGGAAGCGCGCCACCGCCAGCACGCCGGTGCGGATGGTGCCCAGCACGGCCTGGTGGTGCAGCAGGTGCAAGCTGACGTACATCATGCGGGCGAAGAAGCCTTCGACGAACCAGCTGAAGCCGCGCAGCGATCCCATCAGGCTGCCGACCGAGGTCGACTGGCCAAACGAGACCAGCGAACCGTAGTCGCGGTAGGCGTAAGGCTTGCCTTGCGGCGCCTTGCCCTTCACCTGGCGCAGGAAGGTCTGCAGCAGGTAATCTGCCTGCTGGTGCGCCGCCTGGGCGCGCGGCGGCACCGGCTTGCCATCGGCGCCCATGCATTGCGCGCAATCGCCCAGCGCATACACGCCAGGCACGCCCTTGACCTGCAGCTCGCCGGTCACTTCGATCTGGCCGCCCTTGGCCGTCGGCAAACCGAGCGAAGCAAGGAAGGCTGGCGCCTTGATGCCGGCCGCCCACACCACGATATCCGACGGATAGCGTTGCTCGCCTACCGAGACATGGTCGTCCGCGATTGCCGTCACCCGGCAATCGGTCACGACCTTGATGCCGCGTTCATTGAGCAGCTTCAGTGCCGCATTCGATACCCGCTCGGGCAGCGGCGCCAGGATGCGCGGCGCGCCTTCCAGCAAGGTGATGCGCACATCGCGCACCGGGTCGAGGTGGCCGAAGCCGTACGACGTGTAGACACCGCTGGCCTCGCGCAATTCGGCTGCCAGCTCGACGCCGGTGGCGCCGCCGCCGATGATCACGACATCGACGCCGGACGCACCCTGCTGCGCCCCCTTCTGCAACGCAGCGCGCGTCAGCAGCTTGAGCAGGGTCAGGCGGAAGCGTTCCGCATCTTCGGTGGCGTTGAGGGAAATGGTGTGTTCGGCCGCGCCTGGCACGCCGAAATAATTGGAGGTACTGCCGACAGCCATCACCAGGGACTCGTAGCCAATGCTGCGCTCCGGCAGGACAGATTCGCCGCCTTCGCTGGTAATTGCTGCTACAGTGATTTGCTTGCTGTTGCTGTCCAGCGCCGTCATGGCGCCATAGACATAGGTGAAGCCGTTGTCGTGCGCCAGCATCTGGTAGGACAGGCCTTCCTGGTGGATGTCCAGGGTGCCGGCCGCCACCTCGTGCAGCGAAGGCTTCCAGATGTGGTAAAGCCGGCTATCGACCAGCATCACCTGTTGCGGGCCAAGCTTGCGGCCCAGTTTGCAGGCCAGCTCAAGGCCGCCCGCCCCTCCACCTACGATCACATATTTGCTCTGCAAACAGTTCTCCTGAAATCGGTGGGGAAGCGGGCTGCCAGCCCAGCTATGCCACCGGGTTAGTCTTTGTGCTTGCCGTGCCCCTTGCCATGGCCTTTACCATGGCCATGGCCGTGCTCCTCGCCGCGATCGCCGCCGCGGTCATCGCGGTCGTAATCACGGCCACCGCCACGGTGGTCATCGCGATAGCGTGGTGCGTATTCGTTGGTGTACCAATCATCGCGCACGAAGTACACATTGCGGCCGCAAGCATTGTACTTGCCGCAATGTTTGCCCCAATCTTTAGCATGGCCAGGCGGAACGCGCAGGTAGAGCGGCTCGGCGATGATGCGTGCCGGACGCTGGATGATCACCGGCTGCGGGTACAGCACCGGTGGCGGGGCCATATTGCCGAGGTCGATACGGCCGTAGAAGCCTGGCTGGCCGACAGTGACGGAAACGCCAACATCGGTGGCGAATGCAGAAGTGCTGAGCGCCAGCATGGCGGCGGCTAAGAGCTGGGTCTTCATGATCGTGATTATATAAGTAGTTGAAAAAGTGCGTTGCGCGTCAGTTATTGTACCAAAGCAAGTCAGTAACTTACGTTCGGTAACGCACATACATTGCCGATGCGCAACACTTCAAGCGTGTGCCGACATGGCCGCCCGCAACTGGGCAATTGCGCCCTGGGCTTGGGAAATTACCTTATCGGCAATACGTTTGCGTACCGCCTGCACGCGTCCGGCCGCTTCCGCCTCCAGCATCAGCGGCGTCAGCAACTGGGTCGCCGATTCATGGAAGGTCGAGGCAATGCGGTCCAGCTGGCGGCCGAAGGCAGACTGCACGTCCTGCAAGCGCTTGCGCAACTCCTCTTCGAACGCGCGGCGGCGGTCCTGGATTTCGGAGCGCTTGCGGCGGCCGGCATCGGCAAACCACTTGAAGGCGCCGGCCAGCAGCACGGCCCCGCCAACAAAAGGCGCCGCCGGCGCCACTACCGGCAGCACGACGGCAACGCCGAACAGGTAGGCCGCGGTACCGGTGCCGGCCGCCGCAACGGCGCTGCCCATCAGGGTGAAATTGGCTGCGGTATCGACCGTCTGCGCCAAACGGGTGCCGACGCGCATGCGCGGCATCAGGCGCGCCAGCGTGGCGTGGTGCTGCCGTTCGAAGACGGTGCTCTGGGTCAGGCGGATGTCTGACTGGAACAGGGACAGGTCGTGCTGCAGCAGGTCCAGCACCTCTTCCTTGCGCTGCACGACACGGTCGAGGCGGGATTCCATTTCCTTGCCGAACTGCTCGCCGCTGGCGCGCTCATTCGCTTCCGGATGGCAGGCCAGCGCCAGTTCGATGGCATTGCCGGCGTCGTGCACGGCATCGTCGATGTCCTGGTTGAGCATGCGGCGCTCGTAGGCGATGCGTGCATCGACCAGGGCCAGGCGCTGCTGCACCTGCTGGCGCAGCTGCTGGGCGGTGGCCAGCAGGCTGGCGGCGCTCGCTTCGCATGCCAGCGGGGAATTCTCATGCTCACGGTAACTCTCGATGCCCAGGCAAATCGTGGACACCGCGCGCTCGACGGCGGTATGCAATTCTTCCTGGCTCATCAGGCCGCCGTTGTAGCCGCGGGCATGGTTCAGCAGTTCGGCGTGGCCCATCGCGCGGCCGAAGTCGGCCACGGCATCGGCCAGCCCCCTGCCCTTGACCAGCTTGCGGGCCTGGTTGCCCAGGTTGCTCAGCAGGCGGCGCTCTTCTTCCGGCGGCAGGCCGAACAACTGTTCCGGCGTGAGTTTGATGTGCAAGGCTTTGGCGGTCTTTTGCGCCAAGGGCCGGGCGGCCGTGCCTTGCAGCGCCAGCAGCGGCTTCACCAGGTTGAAAGCCTTGTGCCGGGCCTGCTCGGGAACAGTCGGACTGGAGCGCCCCAGCGCCTGCAGCGCCCACTCGACGCTGATGCCGCACTCGATGGCATTGAGCATGATGGCGGTGAAGACAGCGGAAGCGCGGCCATCGCCGGCCAGGTCGGTCACGGCGGCAAACTGCGCCAGGGTCAGCGCACCTTCGGTGCTGGCGATGGCGCCGACTGTGCGCGCCAAATTGGAGGTAAAGCTCTGGTCAGAGGAAAGGTGTTCGTCGAGGCCGCGTAAAAGGACAGCATGCTCGGGTGCAGCCGGCGCCGGGGCGGCTGGTGTGGTGACGCTCGCGGCTCCATAAGTGCTTTGCACAAATACTCCGTTCGCTCATTCCAGGCTAATGGCATTCTAGACCATGCGAGCCCATCAACCAAACAGTTTAAATGCGCCCATCGCGCCGATCAGGGTAAGCGTCTGCGCCAGCATCCAGCGCAAGATTTCGTTCTTGAGCTTTTCGAGCTTCAGATCAAATCCCTGCTCGAGGTCTTGCAGGTCAGACATATGCGCCACCGGATCGGGTATGTCAGTTGACATGTTACGCTCCCTGCCTGGAAAGTGTCATTGTCCGCCGCCTACGGTGCCGGCTCCGTGGGCAAAATCAAGGTTTCCTTGATTTCCTCCATGACGACATAAGACTTGGATTGCGCCGCGCCCGGAAGGTTTAGCAGCATATCGCCCAGCAGCTTGCGGTACTCCGCCATTTCATGGATGCGGGCTTTGATCAGGTAATCGAAATCGCCCGACACCAGGTGGCACTCCTGCACCTCCGGAATCCGCAGCACTTCGCGGCGGAACTGCTCGAAATGGCTGGCCGATTTCTGGTTCAGCGTGATCTCCACAAACACCAGCAGGCTGGCGCCCAGGGCACGCGGATTGAGCCGCGCGTGATAACCGGCAATCACCCCATCGCGCTCCATGCGCTTGACGCGCTCGATGGTCGGCGTAATCGATAGCCCGACCTGTTCGCTCAAGTCCTTCATCGCGATCCGCGCATCGTCCTGCAGGATGCGCAGTATCTTGCGATCAATCTTGTCCAGCCCGCGGGCCGATTCTTTCTGGATTCGCATGATTTTTTACTGTTTTACCGACTTCATATAGTAACAATTACTAGGAAAACTTACTTATCATAGCAAAATAATCCGCAACAAATATTTCGGAGGCAATTCATGCGCGTAGTTATCCTTGGCAGCGGCGTTATCGGCGTCACCAGTGCTTATTACCTGGCCCAGGCCGGGCACGATGTCACCGTCCTGGACCGCCAGCCGGGCCCTGCCCTGGAAACCAGCTTCGCCAATGCCGGCCAGATTTCGCCAGGCTACGCCTCGCCATGGGCTGCCCCTGGCATTCCTCTGAAGGCCATGAAATGGATGCTTCAGCGCCACGCGCCGCTGTCCATTACTCCCGACGGTACCACCTTCCAGCTCAAGTGGATGTGGCAGATGCTGCGCAACTGCAATGCCGAGTCCTATGCGATCAACAAGGAACGCATGGTGCGCCTGGCCGAATACAGCCGCGACTGCTTCAAGGTCCTGCGCGCCGCCACCGGCATCGAATATGAAGGCCGCCAGCAAGGCACGACCCAGCTGTTCCGCACCCAGGCCCAGCTGGATGGCGCCGCCAAGGATATCGAAGTCCTCAAAGAAACCGGCGTGCCCTACGAGCTGCTGACCGGCGCCGACCTGATGAAGGCCGAACCAGGCCTGGCCGCATCGCAGCACAAGCTGGTGGGCGGCCTGCGCCTGCCGAACGACGAAACCGGCGACTGCCAGATGTTTACCACGCGCCTGGAAGCGATGGCAAAAGAACTGGGCGTGAAGTTCCGCTATGGCATCTCGATGGACAAGCTGGTGCTGGACGGCGACAAGGTCAAGGGCGTGCAATGCGGCGCCGAGCTGTTGGAAGCGGACTCCTTCGTGGTGGCGCTGGGCGCCTACTCGACCCCGTTCCTGAAAGAGCTGTTCGAGATTCCGGTGTACCCGCTGAAAGGCTACTCGATCACCGTGCCGATCGTCGATGGCGACAAAGCCCCGACCTCGACCATCCTCGACGAGACCTACAAGATTGCGGTGACCCGCTTCGACGACCGCATCCGCGTCGGCGGCATGGCTGAAATCGCCGGCTACAACACCAGGCTCAACCCGCGCCGCCGCGAAACCCTGGAAATGGTGGTGAACGACCTGTTCCCAGGCGCCGGCAACAGCGCCGAAGCCACCTTCTGGACCGGCCTGCGCCCGATGACTCCAGACGGCACCCCGGTCGTGGGCCGCACCGCCATCCGCAACCTGTTCACCAACACCGGCCATGGCACGCTGGGCTGGACCATGAGCTGCGGTTCGGCGCAACTGCTGGCCGACATCATGTCCGCCAAGCGCCCAGCCATCTTCGCCGACGACTTGTCGGTTGCACGTTACAGCCAGGAACGCCCAGCCCGCCAGCCGCAACTGGCCGGCGCCTAAGTTAAAAGTCGGGGTCAGGTCTGGCAATCGGACAAATCGCAATGCGATTTGTCCGATTGCCAGACCTGACCCCGACTTTCATTTCCGACTTCAATTCCGCGCCCATTTGGCAGTATTGCGCCCGGAGCCGTATAATTTTCGGCATGAATAAACTGGAAGCTTTCGGACACGTCGCCGCGCTGGCGATCCGCGGAGACCTCGTGTTTCCTACCAGCGTTAATGCCGCCCTGCGAGTGCAGCTCGCTCTGGACGATCCCGACTGCCCGATGGAGGATGCCATCAAGCTGGTGCTGGCCGAGCCGCAATTGGCCGCGCGCACCGTCTCGCTGTCCAACTCGGCCATGTTCAACCGCACCGGCGGGCCGGATATCACCAACGTGCGCAACGCCATCATGCGCGTGGGTTACCACAACCTGTACGCGCTGGCCGCGGCCATGGTGGTGCGCGCCTTCGGCAGCAAGATCACCGATCCCGGGCTGCGCGCGAAGGCCGAGCAGCTGTGGCAGCACACCATCCACGTCGCCTGCCTGGCCCGCATCATCGCGCGTGAAGTGACTGGCGTGAATCCCGACACCGCCCTGTTCGCCGCCATCGTGCATGAAGTGGGCAGCTTCTACCTGCTGTCGCGCGCCGACGAATTCCCCGGCCTGCTGGAACCCGATCCGGAGAACTGGCAAACCGCGAGCGAAGAAATCATCACGCGTGAAGTGCTGAAGAAGCTGGGCATTCCGGCAGAAGTGGCGGAGGCGATTGAGAGCCTGCGCAATGGCATGCTGCAAATCCCGCCTGAAACCCTGCTCGATACGCTGCTGCTGGCGAACCATTTCGCGCCAGTCGCCTCGCCGCTGGCACCGGAACAGCAACAGCCGCCACACGAAGATTCGGTGATGGACCTTTTTATCGACGCCGAGAAGCGTGAGCAGATGCTGGAAGAAGCGGAAGCCGATGCTTCCGCCATGAACGCGGCGCTGCTGGTTTAATCCAAAGCTTTGGCCGGGCCAAAGAACTCGTAGTAGGTCTGCGCTTCCGGCACGCCCAGTTCGCGCAGGCTGCGCTTCACTGCCTGCATGAACGGCACGGGGCCGAGGAAGTAGGCATCGACGTCGCGCGACTGCGGCAGCCATTCGCCCAGCTCCTTGTTGCCCAGCAGGCCGACAGCATCGGCTTGCGCATGGCCGTCGCGCTGTTCCGCATAGATGTAGTGGCGCTTCAGTTGCGGGTGGCGCTCGGCCAGGCCGTCGACGTGGTCGCGGAAGGCGTGCACACCGCCGTGGCGGGCTGCGTGGATGAAGCGGATTTCACGGCCGGTTTCCAGTGCCTGGTCCAGCATGGCCAGGGTTGGGGTGATGCCGACGCCACCTGAGATCAGCACGATCGGCCGGCTGCCTTCGGCCAGCGTGAAAGCGCCGGTCGGCGGGAACAGGTCCACCGTATCGCCTTCTTTCAGGTTTGCGTGCAGGAAGCCGGATACCTTGCCGCCCTCTTCGCGCTTGACGCTGATCTGGTAAGTCTGGCCGTTCGGCGCTGCCGACAGCGAGTACTGGCGGCGCTGCTCTTCACCGTCCACCACCACACGGATGCCGATGTACTGGCCCGGCGTGAAGCCAAGCACCGGCTGGCCGTCCACTGGGCGGAAGACGAAGCTGGTGATCTCTTCGCTCTCGACACGCTTGGCAGCCACCACGAACTGGCGGGCGCCCATCCAGCCGCCCGGCGCAGCCGCTGCAGCTGCGTAGGTCTTGCCTTCGGCGCCGATCAGGATCTCGGCCAGTTGGCCATAGGCCGCGCCCCAGGCTTCCAGCACCGCACCGGTGGCGGTTTCGGCGCCCAGCACTTCGCGGATTGCCTTCAGCAGGCTGGCGCCGACCATCGGATAGTGTTCCGGCTGGATCTGCAGCGCCACGTGCTTGGTGACAATGGTATTCACCAGTGGACCCAGCGCTTCCAGGCGCTCGATATGCTTGGCGTACATCAGGATGCCGTTGGCCAGGGCGCGCTGCTGGTCGCCGCTGTGCTGGTGGGCCTGGTTGAAGAACGGTTTCACCTGCGGGAAGTCGGTGAACAGGGTCTGGTAGAAGTGGCGGGTCAGCGCCTCGCCGCCTTGCTCCAGGATCGGTACGGTGGCGGTGACGATGGCACGGTGTTCTGCGGACAGCATGGGTATGGCTCCTTCTCGGCTAAACATGCACCCATAATACATGTTTACCTTAAACTGCGTCAATAAAGATGCAGATTAAATGCGAGTTTTATGCAGGATCACCGGCTGGCCCCCAGCCTTTGCCTTCGGGCCCGGCAAGATATCGGCCAGCGTCATGCCATCGAGTACATGCAGGAAAGCTTCCGTCGCTTCGCCAAGCTTGCGTTTCAGGGCGCAATCGCGCAGGAAGGCGCAGTGGCCGGGGTCGGATTCGAAGCATTCGGCGATGTGGAAGTCCGATTCGCTGTCACGCACTACTTCGCCAATATTGATGTCTTCCGGCTCGCGGTTCAGGCGCAGGCCGCCGTGCCGGCCACGCACGGTTTCCACCAGGCCGCTGGCGCCCAGCTGGTGGATCACTTTGGTCAGGTGGTTCTTCGAGATGTCATGCAGGTCGGCGATCTCCTGGATCGTCACCAGCTTGTCGCGGTTCATGCCGAGGTACATCAGCGAACGCAGGGTGTAGTCGGTGAAAGATGTCAGTCTCATAATCTACGTCACGTAAAGATGCATTCAAAATATTGCTTTACCCGAAGGCCTAATGTAGCATTCATTATACATCTTAAGAACATGAGGCCCGCCATGCGCAGCATCCATATTCCCACCGAACCCACGCCAGCCGGGCAACCGCATCCCCTGCTGCGGCTGGGCTTCCGCCCCTTCTACCTGCTGGCCGCTGCGCTGGCGGTGCTGTCGGTGCCATTATGGCTGCTGGCCTACAAGGGCATGCTGCCCGCCCTGCCTGCTGCCAACATGCTGTGGCATATGCACGAAATGGTGTTTGGTTTTGGCGGCGCGGTGATCGTCGGCTTCCTGTTTACTGCGGGCCGCAACTGGACCAACCTGCAAACGCCGGCCGGTGGCCGGCTCGCGGGACTGGCCGTACTGTGGATTGCCGGCCGTGCCGCCATGCTGCTGGCGCCTGGCGTGCCAGCCTTGATCCTCGACGGCCTGTTCCTGCCATTGTGTGCTGCGGCGTTCGGCCGCGTGCTGTATCAGGCGCAGAGCAAGCGCAATTACCCGATCTGCGGCATCCTGGCCTTGCTGTCGGTGGCCAACCTGCTGTTCCATGCGGCGGCCAATGGCTGGATCCCATTGTCGCCGCTGACTCCCGTCCATGGCGCGATCCTGATGATCACCGTGCTGGAGGCCGTGATCGGCGGCCGCGTCATTCCCATGTTCACCCGTAACGGCGCGCCCGGCAGCCAGCCGGTGAGCGTGGCCTGGCGTGAAAAGGCCAGCATTGCCTTGCTGCTGGCAACTGCACTGGCATGGGTTACCGGCGTGCCGGGCATCGTGGTGGCACTTGTGGCATTTGCGGCGGCAGCGCTCAACGCCGTTCGCCTGGTTGGCTGGGCGCCATTGGCCACGGTGCGCGTGCCCTTGCTGTGGATCCTGCATCTGGCGTATGCCTGGATCGTGGCGGGCCTGGTGCTGATGGGCTTCGCCGCGCTGGGCATCGGCTCCTCCAGCAGCGCCTTCCACGCGCTGGCCGTGGGCGGCATGTCGGGCCTGATCCTCGGCATGATTACCCGCACCGCACTTGGCCACACCGGCCGCATGCTGCGCGCCGGCCGCGCCGAAAGCGCAATGTATCTTTTACTTCAAGCTGGCGCTGTGGGCCGTTTGTGTGCCAATATTGTTCCCGCTGGAATTCGTGACTTCCTGTTACCGGGCTCGGGGCTGGCCTGGTCGGTCGCCTTCCTTCTCTACCTGTTCGTGTATGCGCCTTACTTAAGCCAGGCCCGCATTGACGGGCGGGAAGGTTAAATGTGGATACCGTCACCATACTGCTCTCCTCCTTCATACTTTCGGTCACCGGCCTGCTGGTGTTCATCTGGTCGCTGCGGCACCGCTTGTTCAACGCCACTTCGGCAGCCGCCGATGTCATTTTCTCGCCGGGCGAGATCGGCCATGGCGAAGAACCGGCGGCCAGCCCGGAGCAGCGCGCCGGACTGGCGCTGCCGGTAGAGGGACAGGACCGGCGGGCACCCAGCCCCGCCGAGCAGGCCGCCATGCAGCAAGAGCTGGCGGAGCGTGTGGAGGCGGACCGGTCGAGTGCCTTTGTCACCTTTGTTTTCCTGTCGTGCTCCGTGGTGTGGCTGCTGGTAGCCACGGCGGCGGGCTTGACCAGCTCCATCAAGCTGCATGAGCCGGACTGGCTGGTGCAGTATCCCTGGCTGACCTTTGGCCGCATCCGCACCATCCACCTCAATGCCGTGGCCTATGGCTGGGCGCCGATGGCGGCGCTGGGCATTGCGATCTGGCTCCTCCCTCGCCTGCTGAAGACCCACCTGGTCGGCGGGCGTTTTGCCATTTTCGGGGCCATGCTGTGGAATGCGGGCCTGATCGCGGGCCTGGGCTGCATTGCTGCCGGCATCAGCGATGGCCTCGAATGGCTGGAGATTCCGTGGCAAGTGGACTTGCTGCTGGTTGCAGGGGGCGCCCTGGTTGGACTGCCGCTGGTCTACACCCTGCAAAGCCGCAAGGTGCATCACCTGTACGTGTCGATCTGGTACATGGGGGCGGCACTGTTCTGGTTCCCTATCCTGTTCCTGATCGGGAACCTGCCGGCGGTGCACTTCGGCGTGCAGCAGGCAGCCATGAACTGGTGGTTCGGCCACAACGTACTGGGGCTGTTCTATACGCCAATGGCGGTGGCCTCGGTGTACTACTTCCTGCCCAAGATTATCGGGCGACCGGTGCAGTCGTATAACCTGTCCTTGCTGGGCTTCTGGACGCTGGCCTTTTTCTACGGCCAGGTTGGCGGCCACCACCTGATCGGCGGACCGGTGCCGGGGTGGCTGATTACGCTGTCCATCGTGCAGAGCGTGATGATGGTGATCCCGGTGATCTCGTTCTCGATCAACCAGCATATGACCATGCGCGGGCATTTCTCCAAGCTGCTGTATTCGCCGACGCTGCGCTTTATCGTCCTTGGCGGGATGATGTACACCCTCAGCTCGATCCAGGGCTCGGTCGAAGCGCTGCGCAGTGTGAACACGGTGGCGCACTTTACCCACTTCACAGTCGCGCACGCCCACCTCGGGCTGTATGGCTTCTTCTCCATGGTGATGTTCGGCGCAATCTACTTCGTCATGCCGCGCGTGATGGCGTGGGAATGGCCATATCCGAAGCTGATTGCCCTGCATTTCTGGCTGGTGGTGATCGGCTTTGGCATCTATTTTGCCGGGCTCACGATTGGCGGCTGGATGCAAGGTCTGGCCATGCTTGATGCGGGGCGGCCGTTCATGGATTCGGTCAACGTGACCATCCCCTGGCTGAAGAGCCGTACGGTCGGCGGGGCCATCATGACCATAGGCCATTTGGTCTTTGCCTGGCATTTCGCAACCATGGCCTTGCGTTATGGCCCGCGGCGCGTCGGGGCGGCGCTGCTGCACACCCGCAGCGACACGCCTGCTCCGTCCAGCAACCTCGCGGGGGCCTGACATGCAAGACGAACTCAAACTCCTGGGCGGTGCGATGGTGACGCTGGCCCTTGCGACTTCTGCGCTGGTGATCGTGCCACACGTTCAGTTGCGCGCGGGTGAAGCTCCGGCCGGCCTGAAGCCCTACACTGCGCAGCAATTGCGCGGGCGCGAGGTGTATATCAGGAATGGCTGCGTGTATTGCCATTCGCAGCAGCCGCGCGACAAGGCGCAGGCGCCGGACGACCAGCGCGGATGGGGGCGGGCCTCGGTGGCGGCGGATTATTTCTACGATACGCCGCATTTGCTCGGCACCATGCGCACCGGGCCGGACCTGTTCAATATCGGTGCACGCCAGCCTAGCGCGGACTGGCACCTGGGGCATATGTTCCAGCCGCGTGCTTATGTGCCGGGTTCGATCATGCCGTCCTACCCTTACCTGTTCGACTACAAGGAGGCAGCGGAGCCGGGCGACCGCGTAGTAAACCTGCCGCCGGGCTTCAAACCGGTCGGCAAAATCGTGGTGGCCAAGCCGGAGGTGCTGGACCTGGTGGCCTACCTGCAATCGCTGGACCATACTTACCCCGTGCTGCCGGCGCCGCAAGCCCGGATGGAAGGAGCGCCAAATGCCGCAAAATGACTTTGGCGCGCAGCAGCGCGAGAATCCCGATCCGACGGAGAAGGACCGGCCGATTCCCTGGCATGTCTTGCTTGGCGTGGGCCTGGCGCTGGCCTGGGCGATCGGCTATATCCTCACAGTTCGCGACGACGACCCGGCGCTTGGCGACCGGCGCACCATGTCGACGCTGCAGGCCAAGGCTGGCGGCGCAGCCGGTGCCGGAGGTGCTGTCGACGGGGCGCAGGTCTACGCGGCGCAGTGCGTGGCCTGCCACCAGGCGACGGGCGCCGGCTTGCCGGGCGTGTTTCCTCCGCTGGCCGGTTCGGAATGGGTGACGGGCGCCGAGAGTGTTGCGGCATCGATCCTGCTGCACGGCGTGTCGGGCAAGCTGACCGTGAAAGGTTCGGCATATAACGGACAGATGCCAGCGTTTAAGGATAAGTTGGGCGATGCGGAAATTGCGGCGGTGTTGAGCCACATCCGCAGCAACTTCGGGAATAACGCGGCCAAAGTGGCGCCGGATGCGGTCAAGGCGGCGCGCGACGCGACGGCCGCGCGCAAGGATCCGTTCAATGGAGACGATGATCTCGCCAAACTCGCCAAGCCAGCCAATTAAGGGGGATTTGACGCGCACATTGGCACTGGCCGCCTGCATGGCGGCGGTTGCCGGTGCTGCGCTGTGCCAGGCCACCATGGGGTTCCGTGTGGTCTCCACCGAAGAAGGACGGCGGCTGGCGATTGCCGAGGCGCCGTTGGCCTTGCCCGGTGCCGGCCTTGCGCTGCCGGGCGCCGGGGCGACGGCGCAGCGGGCCTCCCTGCCAGCACTGCTGGCGGCCGACGGACGGCCGGCGATCGTGACGTTCTTTTACGCGCGCTGCAATGCGGTGTGTTCCGTGCAGGGGACGGAACTGCAGCAAATGCAGCGTGAAATCCTGGCGCGCGGGCTGGAGGACAAGTTGCGGCTGTTGACGATTTCGTTCGATCCGCGCGATTCGCTGGACGACCTGGCGCACTACGCGTCGCGCATGCGCGCCAATGCAGCAGTGTGGCAGTTTGCAGTAGTGCCCGATGCCCGGCAGCGCCAGGCCTTGCTGGACCAGGTCGGGATTATCGTGCTGCCTGCGGAAATGGGGGAATTCCAGCACAACGCCGCCTTCCACATCGTCAAGCCGGATGGGCGACTGGCGCAGGTGGTCGACTACGAGCAGCCGGAAGCCGCATTGGCTGCGGCGCTGGAGGTGGCGCGATGAGTACTGCGAAAGCGGCGGCACGCGGCGCGGGCAGGCTTGCGCTGCCGGGCGCCCTCCTCGTGGCGCTGGCCCTGCTTCTGCGCGGGCCGCTTGAGGCGTCGATGGCCTTGCACATGGTGGTCCAGCTTCCGATGATCGCAGTCGGCGGCGCGTTGAGCGGGCTGGCAGCAGCACGACAGGCGGCGCCCCTGGCGGGCGCGCAAGCGCGCTGGGATGCGCATGGCCTGGCGGGACTCGTATGGCTGCTGCTGGCGAGCGCTTACTGGATGGTGCCCCGCGCGCTGGAGCAGTCGCTCACGATGCCGCTGGCCGAAGCTGGCAAGTTCGCAAGCCTGTTCCTGCTTGGCTTCCTGCTGCCAGGCGCGCTGTCGCGGGCAGCGGCAGTCATCCAGCTTTTCTTCCTCGGGAATTTCTGCGCCATGATGGCCATCGCCGGCATGCTGTACCAGGACATGCCGCAGCGCCTGTGCAATGCCTACAGCCTGGACGACCAGGTCGTCACCGGCGTCGGCCTGGTCGTGGCCTCGATCGGCATTGCGGCCGCCTGGTGCGTGTGGCAGCTGCCAGCGCTGGCCGGGCAGGCAGCTGCCGTCGAGGGCGACAGCGCGCGATGATTTACTTGCGTGCCAGCGGATTCGGGGTCGGCTCGGCCACCTTGTGCAGCAGGTTGCGGTCGATGTGGTGGAAAGGTTCCGATTCCTTGCCGCGCAAGAGCATCACGGTGTCCTCCTCGTAGCCCCAGGTGCCGTCGTCGTTGATGGTGACCTTGATGCGGTATTCGGTGGTCTTGAAGCCGAATTCCAGGAAGGGATTGGAGCAGATGCCGTAGGTGTTCTGCTCGCGCTGCGCCACCAGCTCGAAAGTCCTGGCATCCGGCGCCGCGGTGCCGGATGCCATGGCGATCTGGCCGCGCGGGATGGCCAGGGTCTGGATCACGGTATTGGTGGCTGGTTCCCACAGCCAGTAGCCAACCTGCTCGTGGTAAGTCTTGACGTTGTCAGGCTTGTTGATGATCAGGACATAGCGCAGGCCGTAAAACAGTTGCGGCCCGTTGGTGACCGGGTCGATCGGCTGCAGTTCGATGCGTTCGACATAGGCTTGCTTGCGCGGGCCGTCCGCCTTTGGCTTGATATCGAGGCCGCGCTGCCCTTCCCAGATGCCGGCCATGGCGGTCAGCGGGCCGAGGTTGGCCAGCGTGTCCATGTCGATATTGGAAGGTTCGGTGTAGATGTCGTTGCTGTATTCGCTCATTGCATGCTTGCTCATTAATCAGGGAGCAAGCATTGTAACCTCCGCGCCGGATTCTTCACCGAGCAGCATGGCAGTAATCTCCTGCGGCGGCACCGGGCGGCTGAACAGATAGCCCTGCATTTCATCGCAGCCATGGTGCTGCAGGAAGCTGCGCTGCTGTTCCGTCTCCACGCCTTCGGCGATCACACGCATGTCGAGCTGGTGCGACAGCGAAATGATGGCGCAGGTGATGGCCTGGTCGTCCGGGTTGGCGACCAGGTCGCGCACGAAGCTCTGGTCGATCTTCAGGCGGCTGATCGGGAAGGACTTGAGCGCAGCCAGGCTGGAATAGCCGGTGCCGAAATCGTCGATCGCCAGTGTGATGCCCATCGCTTCGAGCTGGCGCATCTTGGCCACCGACTGCGCGGTGTCGCGCATGATCATGCTCTCCGTGACTTCCAGCTCCAGCCATTTTGGGTCCAGGCCACTCCACTCCAGGGCGCCGGCCACCCGCTCGACCAGGCGCGGATCGTCGAACTGGCGCGCCGAGACGTTGACCGACACCACCAGCGGCGGCAAGCCCGCCTCCTGCCAGGCGTACGCCTGGCGGCAGGCTTCGCGCAAGGCCCATTCGCCGATCGGGATGATCAGCCCATGCTCTTCCGCCAGGGGAATGAACTGGGCCGGCGACACCGGCCCGCGCTGCGGGTGCTGCCAGCGCAGCAGGGCTTCCACGCCGAACATGCGGCCCGACTCCAGGTTCACCTTGGGCTGGTAGGCCAGCGACAGCTGCTGTTCTTCCAGCGCCTTGCGCAAGCCTTCCGTCAGCGCCAGCTTCTCTTCCAGGCCGGCATTCATCTCGTGGGTGTAGAACTGGCAGTTGTTCTTGCCGCTGTCCTTGGCGCGATACATGGCTGCGTCGGCGTGCATCATCAGCGTGTCGGCATCGCTGCCATCGCGCGGATAGACGGCAACGCCGATCGAGCAGCTCACCTGCATCTTCTGCCCTTCCAGCATGATCGGCTGCACCACGGACTCGAGGATCTTGTTCAGCAACGGCACCAGCACCTGCGGGTTGTCGTTCACGTGCGGCAGCACCAGCACGAATTCGTCGCCGCCGAAGCGGCCCACGGTGTCTTCGCGGCGCACGCAGCCCACCATGCGGCCGGCCACTTCCTTCAGCAGTTCGTCGCCTGCGTTGTGGCCCAGCGTATCGTTGACCAGCTTGAAGCTGTCGAGGTCGATAAAGGCCACCAGCACCGATTCCTTGTTGCGCTCTGCGTGGGCGATCGATTGCTCAAGGCGGTCGCAAATCAGGCTGCGGTTCGGCAGGCCGGTCAACGTGTCATGGTGGGCCATGTGGTAGATGCGCTCCTCGGTGCGCTTGCGCTCCGTGATATCGCGCACGATCGCCACCACGCCGCCTTCCACGCCCACCACCTGCCAGTGCAGCCATTCCGCCTTCAGCTGCGGCACCATGTTCGGCCCCTCTTCCTGGTGCACGCCGCCGTTCAGGGTCACATGCGCCAGCCGTTCGAACATGCCGTTATGGCGCGCCGCCGGCATCCAGCCGCACAGGGTTTGCGCGCGCAGCTCGTTGCGGCTACGGCCGGTGAGTTGCTCGGCGCGCGAGTTGACGGCAGCGAACTTGAAGTCCACCACTACGCCGTCCTTGTTGCGGATGGCGCGCAGCACGAAGAAGGCATCCATATTCGATTCGGATGCCGCGGCATAGGTTTCCTGGGCGCGGCGGATGCGGCGGCGCGCCTTGGCGCCTTGCCAGACGCATGCCCAGACCAGGGCCGCCAGCAGGATCAGCACCGCGCTGGCGACGCCGGCTTCCCACAGCAACTGGCGGCGCTGGGCCGCAAAGCCGGCCATCTGCTCCTGTTCCGACAAGCCCACCATGGCGCTCAGGCGCAAGCCGGCCAGTTGGCGAACTTCCGTATAGCGCCTTACGCCGTCAATCGTGCTGGCGACGGGCACGCCACGCCGGGACTGCAGCGCAGCCATGTCCAGCTTCTGGCCGAAGGATTGCCTGTCGCCGACGCGCAGCGCCCGCACCACGCCATCGTCCCCGGCCAGGCCAAGCATGCCATGCTCGCCCAGGCGGCTGCGTTCATAACCGCTGGTGAAATACGCCGGGTCGACTTCCACAATGACCACCCCGGCGAAATCGCCCTGCTTGTCGTCCAGCCGGCGCGTGAAGTGCAGGTGCCAGTCCTGGTTCGCATCGTCGCGCATCGCTTGCGCAATAAAGGTGTAATTGCTGCGGTGCTGCTGGTGGAAGCTGAAGTATTCCTGCTGCGCGACATTGATCGGTGCCGCGGCCGGGTTGCTGGCGACCGTGTTGCCCTGGGCGTCGACAATGCTGACGATGAACACCAGGCCGGACGGCAGCAGGCCGTGCGCCTGCAGTTCCGGCAAGGCACCGCGCGCGCCCTGGCTCTCGGCGCTGTATTTCAGCAGTTGCAGGGTTTGTTCGATGCCGTTGATGCTGCGCGCCACCTGCGCTTCATAAGTGGCGATCAGTTCACTGGCCGACTCGGCGGCCAGTTCCCGCGAGGCGGCGGCCTCGCTGTCGATGAAATGCAGGGTGGTGCCCCACACCACCGCCAGCAGGACGATGGTGAACAGCGGCAGCGAGACTTGCGTCTCAAGGCACATGCGCAGCCAGCGTTTCATAATCAATGCACCACCAGGACGGGACGCACGCTGGCATCGAGCGCGCTGCGGTCTATATAGCCGATCAGGGTTGGGTTGTCTGCCACCAGCTTGCGCACCGCCTGGCTGCTGGGCAGCTCGCGCGGGGGCTGGCCACGGCCGGTGAAGATCCTCTTGGTCCAGTAAGCCTTCATCAGCGCCGGCGTGCGGTTGGCAACCTTCAGGTAAAAGTCGTCGCGCAGCGGGGAGCCGATCGGCAGATCGAGCGCTACCACTTCGCCGCCATCGGGGAAGCGCGTCGCTTCGGAAAGGAAGATATCGGCCACCTGCTCCGCGCGCAGGGCCGTGATGGGGCTGCGCGCCGACACCACCACTACCAGTTCGGCAGCGGCGGCAGGGCCGGCAAGCAGCGCCAATAGCAGGCAGCAGAGGAGTTTCCTGATCATCGAGAAAGCCCCCATCAGAACACGAAGTCCACGGAGGCGCTGAACACGCCGAAGCTGCGGCCATAACGGTAGCCGGGCTGGATGTTCGACAGCGTGCCGCTGGTGCCGCTGCGCGGGCGCACATGGTCGAACTGCAGCTTGACGGCGGCATTGCTGGCGGCATCCCAGCGCAGGCCCAGGCTGGTGCTGTCCTGCTCCGCAATCATGCTGAGCAAGCCATTCAATTCCATGTTCAGGCGCCGGGCAGCCGGCGCATAGGGAGGCGGCAGCGTCGACAGGTCCAGTCCCGCGACCCGGTTAGGGGTGTTCGCCACCACCTTGCTGAAGGTGGTGTAGGGCGTGAAGCTGCCCAGGCGATAACCGCCGCTGACATAGCCCGCGGTCTTATCGCCCAGCATCGAGCGGGCGTTGACGCGCCCTATTTCGCCCATCACGAACCATTCGCCTGGGTCGTAGGAAGCGCCGATACTGAGCACCGTGGCACGCTTGCGGTCCGGCTCATAGCGGCGCGCCAGGACTTCGCCTTGCGGGCCGAATTGGCGAATGGCGGAAAACAGCTCCTGCAGCAGCGGGGTTTCCAGCTCGCCCTCAATGGCGGTGGCGCGCACCGTCAGTGCGCCGGCGGTGCTGGTGTTGGAAATGCCCGCCAGCTTGTGCGCCTTGACGCGGGTGACGTCGGACAGTGGCACGCTGGTGCCGCCGAACAGCACCTGCGTGGTGTTCTTCACGGCGCCGGCATTCCAGCGGTAGCTGGCGTCAATGCCGTCGCTGTTGCTGATCGGGAGCGATGAATACAGTTCCACCGGCGTGCGCACGGAAGTGAGCGCATAGCTGGCCTTGCGGTAATCGCCGGACAGGAACAGCGGCAGCGCAATGCGCCCGACGCGCAGGCTCAGTTCCGGCGACACCTGGTATTGCACATTGGCCCACTCAACCTTCGGCGTCCACGAATGCGTGAGGTGGCGCTCGGCCACCACCTGCAGCACGGCCGACCAGTGGCCGCCGTTGTTGTACGTAAGCTGGGTGCCGAGGCGGCTGTCCACCGCATAGCTCCAGTCGCGCGTGGCGCCGGCCTCGCCGGGGTTCAGCGGATTGGCCGCATAATCGGCCTGCTTCTCGCCCGAATGCACGGCACTCAGGGTGCCGAAACCGCCGAAGGTCCAGTTGCCATCCTGTCCCACTGCATGCCCGGCGTGCGCAGCAGGCGGCACGAACAGCGCTCCGGCTACGGCGAACAGGACAGGCGTCTGGTGCAGCTTTGGCATAATGGCACTCTTGGCAAGAAACGTCGGCAATAAAACAGCACCGCTTGCCGTTCCGGCATGCGTGCGCGCTAGGTGTGGGATTGGACTGGTAAGGCTCGGCGCTCGAAAGGCGCTTCTTGAATTCTCACACTTTATAACAGTGACTTGTAACTGTCGAGAAATTTCCCTAGAGTACCTTTACTAGCTCTTAGGAAATCAGTAAACGTGTAAAAAAGCAAAGGAAACAAAGAGATGCAGCAAGTCTCATGCGGCTCGCTGGTATTGAATAGTGCCCGCCAGGTGCTGCTATGCCACGTGACCGGCACGGCAAGCTGGGACATCCCCAAAGGCTTGCAGGATCCGGGCGAAACCCCGCTGCAGTCGGCGCAGCGCGAACTGTTCGAAGAAACTGGGCTGGCTTTCGATGCGGGCCTGTTCGAAGACCTGGGCGAATTCAGCTACCGCCCGGACAAGCGCCTGCACCTGTTCAAGGTGGAAGCGGGCGACCGGTTGTGCAAGCTGGACCACCTGCGCTGCACCAGTTTCTTCCCCCATCACCGCACCGGTGAGCCGACGCCCGAAGCGGACGGCTTCCGCTGGGCCTCGCGCGAGGAACTGAGCACCTTGTGCTGGCCGCGCATGGCATCGCGGCTGCTTTCGATTGAATGGTGATCAGGCGCCGCCGGATATGCGGATCGTGGTGCCGGTGATATAGCGCGCCGCGGGCGACAGCAGCCACACCGCGGCTTCCGCGATTTCCTCCGGCTCGCCCACGCGCCCCATCGGGATGCGGGCTGCCACACGGGCCGGCCGTCCCGCGTCGCCGGAAGTCGCGTGGATATCGGTCTGCGTGGTTCCGGGCGCCACGCCGCATACACGGATGCCCTCGGGCGCAACTTCCTTGCCAAGCCCCATGGTGAAGGTATCGACTGCCGCCTTGCTTGCCGCGTAAGTCACGTATTCATTCGGGCTGCCTGCCGTTGCCGCTGTGGAGCTGATATTGACGATTACCCCGCCCTGCCCATGCACCCGGAATGCGGCGAGCGCACGGCGGCTGGCCTGCATCAGGCCAAGCACATTGGTGCGGAACACCTGCTCCACGGTTGCCGGCGCGGTATTGGCAAACGTCCCCAGCCCGCCCGTAATGCCGGCATTGTTCACCAGCCCCGACACCGGCCCCAGTTCACGTTCGACGGTGGCAAACAGGTGTTCGATATCCTCATCGCGCGCCACATCGGCCTGTACCGCCAGAGCCCGGCCGCCGGCTGCCCCGATATCCGCCACCACCCGCGCCGCGGCATCCGCATCGCGCTGGTAGTTCACGGCCACCACCCAGCCATCCGCCGCCGCCCGGCGCGCAATGGCAGCGCCGATCCCGCGGCTGGCACCTGTCACAATCAATATCTTTTCCATGTTCTTGAGGGAAAGAGCTGTTATTCTTTGGTTGTAAAAACGATATTAGTTCGGCGCTAAAGGCCAGGAATGGCCTGCGCCAGCATCAGAGGTCCAACTAGCCAGGGTTACTATGAAAAAAGTCTTGCTGCTCGCATCGATTTTATTGTTTTCCAAATATTCGTTTGCCACCAATGTGTACGAACAAAAGCTTTATCACCAGCTGAAAGAAGCTTCGGCATCAGCCCATCGCGATGCAGATTTCCCCATCTACGCGAAGAACGTCGCCAATCTCACGCAATCCCTGGACCAATACAAACGCAGCGGTGGCGAAAACCAGCATTTGCAGACAGCGGGTGGCGAATTTCTGAAGGCATTGAATTCGTGGGCAAAAGCAAAACTGGGGGAGCGCTCGGGAGAGGCGTACAAGCAAAACATGCGCGATCGCCAGGCGTCCCTCAGTTCGGCGGACAGCCACATTCTAATTTATGAAAGCGAATCGAAAGTAAGCAAAATGCCTTAGGCGCTGTGATTCTAAGGGCAAAGCAAGTTCCTGACGGGGCAAGCGAACGGTATGCCGGTTGATCTGTGTCATGGAATCCCTGTCTGCGCCGGGCGACACTGGCGAAATAGACAAGGAGACCGCCATGCAACGCCTCGAATGGAGCCCGCTGCTGGAAACCGGCGTGGCCGAGATGGATGCTTCCCACCGCGCCCTGCTGCAAGCCATTCACGCAACCATCGACGCCGACGATAGATCGCTGCCGAGCCGCATTGCCGCGCTGCTGGGCGTGCTGGCCCTCGATTTCGCCGAGGAAGAGGCGCTGATGGACCAGCTTTACTACCCCACCGACCACGAACACCGCGCTGCCCACCGCCGTGCGCTGGACGCCTTGCAGCACGCGCTGCCCGTCGCCCAGGCCGATCCCGCCGGCGCACGCGCCCTGCTCGAGCGCCTGCCGCGCTGGTTCCTCAGCCACCTGAGCGCGATGGACCTGCCGCTGGCGGTGGCCGTGGAAAACGCCGGCCATCCCCACGCCCAGCCGCCCAACGCCAGCTTGCGCCAGCAACTTGCAACCCTGTTGCAGGAGCAATCCATCTGACTTGACGATACATTGCATCTAAATATATTGGCTTCCGGAATATGTCGGCGCGGCATAAGATGACTCCATCAACAACACATTCCCTGAAGGAGCCATACCATGAACAACCAGACCAACACCGCCATCCTCCCATTGACCGGCCGCATCCTGATGGCCGCCATCTTCGTCCTGAGCGGCATCAACAAGATCGCCAATCCGGCTGGCACCATCGGCTACATCAACGCCATGGGACTGCCTTTCCCTGAACTGGGGCTGGCGCTTGCCATCGGCATTGAAGTCGTCGGCGGCCTGCTGCTGGTGGCCGGCCTGTATACCCGCCCTGTCGCACTGGCGCTGGCAGCATTCTCCATCGCGACTGGCCTGATCTTCCACAGCGCGATCGCTGACCAGAACCAGATGATCCACCTGATGAAGAACTTCGCCATGGCTGGCGGCCTGTTGCAGATCGCTGCTTTCGGCGCAGGTAGCCTGAGCCTGGATGCACGCCGCGGCGCTGCCGCACTGCGCACCGCGTAAGTAGTTGCGGTGATGTGGCGGGACACTTTAGACTGCAGCACCCAAGGAGATTTCGAGAGATGTTTCGCCACATTCTGATACCAAGCGACGGCTCCGCCGCTTCGCAACTGGCAGTGAACGCCGCCCTGCGCATGGCCCGCGAAAGCGGTGCCCGCGTCACGGCGGTTCACGTGCTTCCGGAAGAACCGGCGCTGGCCAACCTGGCCCCGGCGGCTACCGTGAATTCCATCCTGGCCGATATCGCGCGCCAGGCCACCACCCTGAACGTTGACTGCACCACGCTGGAAGTGCATGCCGAGCAGCCGCATGCGGCGATTGTGTCCATTGCCTTGCAGCGCAACTGCGACCTGATTGCGATGGCATCGCGCGGCCGCAGCGGCCTGGCCAGCCTGATGCTGGGCAGCCAGACGCAGAAAGTGCTCACGCACAGCAAGATCCCTGTGCTGGTCTTCCGCGAAGGCTAGCGCAGGTGCTGCGGCGCGTGCGGCCGCGCGCGCAAGTCGTCGATGATCGGCACGATGGCCAGTGCCAGCAGCACGGCCGCCAGCGGCAGTGTCGCGCCGAAGCCGATGAATTTGAAGCCGAACGCGCCTGCCACGGCGCCGGCAAAGAAGGACGACACCAGCGACAGCAGGATGCGCAAGCGCTTCCAGTCCGCCGCAACCCGCGGCACGGCCTGGTCGTCTCGGTTCCAGTAGACGGCTTTGCCAGCCTCGATGCCAAGATCAGTGATGATGCCGGTCATGTGCGTGGTCCGGATCTCGGCGTTGGACAGCTTGGTGATCACGGCATTCTGCAACCCCATCATGAAGCACAGCAGCATGACTGTCGCCGGCAGCACGATCACGTCGATCGCCTGCAGTTGCGTGCCCATCACGCCGAATGCCAGCAGCAGGATCGCTTCCAGCAGCAAGGGCAAGGCGAACTCGCTATGCAGCTGGCGGCGGCGGGCAAAATTGACCATGATGGCGCAACAGGCCGCACCGGCAAGGAAAGCCAGCAAGGCGCCGGCACAGTCGATGGCCGCGTCGATGGCGCCCAGCGCCAGGTCGTCGGCGGCGGCCGACAGGATGCCTGTCATATGGGAGGTGTACTGCTTGACGGCGAGGAAGCCGCCAGCGTTGGCCGCCCCGGCCACGAAGGCCAGGGCGATGCCGAGGTGGCGGTTAGCCTGGGCGGCGCGCTGCCGCCCGGTGAGGCTTCTTACATAATTGATCGGCATTCGTCCTCGGCATAAGCTCGAACCTCTTACAGGTAAGCGCTGACGTCGGGACGGGTTGCCAGTGCCTGCTGCACCACCTGCACCACGAACTCGCGGTCAGCGCCGCGCAGTGGCTGGCGTGGGCGGCGAACATTTTCGTTGCCGACACCGACCAGTGCTTCCACCAGTTTCAGATTCTGCACCAGCTTGGTCGAAACGTCGAGGTGCAGCAGCGGCATGAACCACTGGTACAGCTTCAGCGCTTCGGCCAGGCGGCCGGCTTTGACCAGCTTATACAGCGCCACGGTCTCTTTCGGGAAGGCCACCACCAGGCCGGCCAGCAGGCCGTCGGCGCCTACTGCCAGGCCTTCGAAAGACAGGTCGTCCACGCCCATGAAGATGGCGTAGCGGTCGCCCACGGCATTGCGCAGGTCGGTCACGCGGCGGATGTTGTCGGTCGATTCCTTGATCGCTTCCAATTCTTCGCAGTCCGACAGTTCCTTGAAATCGGCCGGGGTCAGGTCGACCTTGTAGGTCACCGGATTGTTGTACACCATGATCGGCAGCTTGGCAGCCTTGGCGATGGTGCGCAGGTTGGCCTTGGCTTCGAAAGCGTCGGCGGCGTACAGCACGGAAGGCATCACCATGAAGCCGTCCACACCCAGGTCGCGCGCTTCCTGCACATAGCGCTCGGCGTTGGCGGTGCGGGTTTCGCTGACGTTGGCCAGCACCGGCACGCGGCCGTTGGCTACTTTAACGGCGGTCTTGGCGACGGCCAGCTTCTCTTCGAAGGACAGGGTGCTGGCTTCGCCCAGGGAACCGCAGGTCACCAGGCCGTGGCAGCCGCTGTCGATCATGAAGGAGAAGTGCTTCTCCATTTCTGCGTGGTCCAGCTCCTCATTCGCGTGGAATTTGGTGGTTACTGCAGGGAATACGCCTTCCCATTTGATTGCTGCCATTTCAAGTCTCCTTGTGAGGTTCGAGGGTGATAATGCTGCCGGC
>Ga0307408_100000531_pt1 | contig 32967 bp, 31 predicted proteins | sample 322Cmetagenome_FD_202116 | JGI IMG/M metagenome (GOLD analysis project Ga0307408, IMG submission 202116) | Maize rhizosphere microbial communities from greenhouse at UC Davis, California, United States - 322HYB-C-3 | ecosystem: Host-associated > Plants > Roots > Rhizosphere > Soil | place...
GGCCGGCCAGCTCTTCGATCTTGGCCGTCGCTTCCTCGATGCCGATGCGCTTCAGCGCGGAAAACAGTTGCACGGTGAAGGGGAAGCCTTCGCCGTCTTCATCGACGTAGCTGTCGAGCTTGGCTTTTGCCTGGCGCAGTACGTTGATCGATTCATTGCGGTTCAGCTTGTCGGCCTTGGTCAGGATGCAGTGGATCGGCTTGCCGGTTGGGGCGAACCATTCGATCATTTGCACGTCCAGCTCAGTGAACGGGCGGCGCGCATCCATCATCAGCACCAGGGCTGCCAGCTGCTCGCGCTGCTGCACATAGTCGCCGAGCAGGCGCTGCCAGTGGTTCTTGGCATCGCCCGACACTTCCGCATAGCCGTAGCCCGGCAAGTCGGCGATCAGGCACTGGATTTCATCCATCTTGACCGGGTCGTGGCGGTGCATCGCGACGTGGGCGCCGCCGACCGAGAAGAAGTTGATGTGCTGCGTGCGGCCAGGGGTCTTGGAGGCGAAAGCCAGCCCTTTCTGGTTGCACAGGATATTGATCGCGGTTGATTTGCCAGCATTGGAACGGCCAGCAAAGGCGATCTCTGGCACCGTCGTGCGCGGCAGGTCGCGCAGATGGTTAACGGTAGTGAAAAAACGGGCTTGCCAGAGTTTGGACATGGGGAAAGCAACAAAAAGGGGGCAAAAATGCAGGAAAGCTATTGTACAATAAGGGGTTACGAATTGTTGCCATGCTATATTTGCCCAATTCTTATACTACTCATTATTTACTTCTGTCCCAAGGTGTCTGAATGAATCGTGCGTTTTCGCCATTTGTAAAATCCTTGTTCGTCGCAATGCTGGCCGTTTCCGGCGTGGCCTCCGCTAATGAAGCGCATGCCCCGGCAGCAGCCAAGGCAGATCCAGCCAAAGGCGCGACCCTCTACGCTGAAGGTGACAATGCGCGCGGCATTCCAGCCTGCGTTTCCTGCCACGGCGCCAAGGGTGCATCGACCATCACCGTCAATCCAAAACTGGGTGGTCAGGGCGAAGCCTACGTTTACAAGCAACTGGTGGCCTTCAGCGGCGATGCCCGCCCAGGCACCGTGATGACCGCTTTTGCCAAGGCACTGACCGACGAAGAGAAGAAGAACATCGCTAACTACCTGGCTACCGAGCCAAGCAAGGCCGGCGCTGCCAAGAACAAGGACACCATCGAACTGGGCAAGAAGATCTACCGTGGCGGCATCGCTGAAAACCGCGTGCCAGCCTGTGCTTCCTGCCACGGTCCGGCCGGCGGCGGCATGCCAGCCATGTACCCACGCGTGGGCGGCCAGCACCAGGACTACTCCGTTGCCACCCTGAAAGCCTTCAAGGCCGGCACCCGCAAGTCCAGCCCTGAAATGCAGACCATCGCTTACCGCATGTCCGACAAGGAAATCGAAGCGGTTGCCGACTACATGGCCGGCTTGAAGTAATTGCAATGCGCCGCCCAATGCAGGGCGGTTCTGGACATGAAAAGGGCGGCCGCGCAAGCAGGCTGCCCTTTTTTTGCGTATCCTCCTGACTTTTTCCCTGAGCAGCAATGAGCGACACCCCAAGCACCTCCGGAATCCAGCTGCGCAACCGGCGCGGCCCACTGGCCGAGACGGTCGAGCTGCTGTCTTCGATGCGCTTCGCGATCGCCCTGTTCGTGGTGATCATCTTTGCCGCGATCATCGGCACCATCGTGCAGCAAAGCCAGCCGATGCCGAATTACATTAACCAGTTCGGCCCGTTCTGGTTCGAAGTGTTCAACAAGCTGGGGCTGTACGCGATTTACTCGTCGTGGTGGTTCGTTTCGATGTGCGGCTTGCTGGTCGTGTCGACCACGCTGTGCATCGTGCACAATACGCCGAAGATGCTGAAGGATATGCGTAGCTGGCGCGAGAAGGTGCGCGAGGCTTCGCTCAACAATTTCCACCACAAGACCCATTGGCAGTCGCCGCTGTCGCGCGAGCAGTTGGCCGGCCAGACTGCCCAGCGCCTGGGCCATGCCGGCTACGGCACCAAGGTAATTGAGAAAGATGGCGCGATACTGGTCTCGGCCAAGCGCGGCGCCGGCAACAAGTTCGGCTACATCTTCGCCCACAGTGCCATTGTCATCATCCTGATCGGCGCCATGCTCGACTCCGACCTGCCGATCCGTTTCCAGCAATGGGTGCTGGGCAAGACCGCTTTCGGTGGCACCGGCCTGATCGCCGACATTCCGGCCCAGCACCGCCTGGGCGTGCACAACCCGACTTACCGCGGCAACATCGCGCTGCCGGAAGGCACGGCCGGCAATACTGCCGTCCTGCCGCGCCCGGATGGTGTACTGATCCAGGAACTGCCTTTCACCATCCAGCTCAAGAAATTCGATATCGACTTCTACAGCACCGGCATGCCGAAGCTGTTTGCCAGCCACGTGACGGTACGTTCCAACGACACCGGCAAGACCGTCGATGCCGTAGTCGAAGTGAACAAGCCGCTGATCTTTGAAGGCGTCGCGATCTACCAGTCGTCGTTCGAAGATGGCGGCAGCAAGCTGAAGCTGCTTGGCCACCCGATGAAGGGCACCGACACCACCACCTTCGGCCTGAACGGCGAAGTCAACGGTACCACCAAGCTGAACGACGAATACACGGTGGAGTGGAGCGACTTCCGCCCCTTCAACGTGGAGAACATCAGTGGCCAGGACGCGCGCGCCGTCACCAAGGGCGAGAATCTGAACGAATCGTTCTCGCGCAGCCTCGACAAGCAGCTTGGCTCGGCTGCCAAGACTGCCCATAACAAGGACCTGAAGAACGTCGGCCCTTCGGTGCAGTACAAGCTGCGCGACAAGACCGGGCAGGCGCGCGAATTCCAGAACTATATGCAGCCGGTGACCATCGAGGGCGATACCGTCTTCCTGGCCGGCGTGCGCGCCAATCCTTCCGACCCGTTCAGCTTCCTGCGTATCCCAGCCGACGACGAGCACAGCGTGCGCGAGTGGATGCGCTTGCGCGCTGCCCTGCAAGATCCTGTGCTGCGGCAGAAAGCTGCTGCAAGCTATGCGGCGAAGGCCATGCCGCAATCGAAGGCTGGTGACGCCCTGCGCGGGCAGCTTGAAGCCTCCGCGCTGAAAGGCCTGGAGATCTTTGCGGGCGACAGCAAGGGCGCCGGTTTCTTCGCCATCAGCCGCTTCCTGGAGAAGGTGCCGCAGGCCGAACAGACCAAGGCGGCTGAAATCTTCCTGAAGATCCTGAATGGCTCGATGTGGGAGCTGTGGCAAGCCGCCCGCGAACGGGACGGCAAGCCAGCCGCGGCGATGGATGAAGCCCACGGCCGCTTCCTGCAACTGGCCACCAATGCCCTGTCGGACAGCTTCTTCTACGGCGCCCCGGTCTACCTGCAGCTCGACGAATTCACCCAGGTAAAGGCCTCGGTGTTCCAGGTGACCCGTTCGCCGGGCAAGACCATCGTCTACCTCGGCTGCCTCTTGCTGGTGCTGGGTGTGTTCGCGATGTTTTATATCCGCGAGCGCCGCGTCTGGGTGTGGATCAAGGATGGCGACAGCGGTGCCGAGGCACTGATGGCCATGAGCACCCAGCGCAAGACGCTGGATTTCGAGAAGGAATTTGAAGAACTCAAGGAAAAACTTCCGCAATCGGCGTAAGCTGTTGCCAAGTTTTGGAGAATCGCAAATGGAAGCAACACAAACCTATACCCAGCAACCCGGTTATTTCAAGCGCCTGAACGCGTTTGACTGGCTGTTTGCCCTGGCACTGTGCGCCGGCGCGCTGTACGCCTTCAACCGCTTCGGCGCCTACATGGACATCTATGAGAAGGCCATCCTGCTGGCTTCAGGGCCGGCCTTTGCCGCGCTGGGCTGGTACTGGAAGCCGCTGCGCTGGCTGATGCCGCTGTCGTTTGCGCTGGCGCTGTGGGCGATCAGCCTGTACGGCGGCGACCTGCTGGCGGCCGATAAGCGCTTCTTCCTCAAGTACATGCTGTCGAGCCAGTCGGCCATCCTGTGGATGAGCACCATGTTCGTCCTGTCCACCCTGTTCTATTGGGGCGGCCTGGTGGCGCGTTCGGACTTCGGCGGCGCGATCGGGTCCCGGCTGTGCTGGGCCGGCATCGTGCTGGGCGTGACCGGCATGCTGGTGCGCTGGTATGAGTCTTACCTGATCGGCACCGACGTCGGCCATATCCCGATCTCGAACCTGTATGAAGTGTTCATCCTGTTCTCGCTGATCACCGCGATGTTCTATCTGTACTACGAAGAGCACTACAAGACCCGCGCGCTGGGCCCGTTCGTGCTGCTCGTGATCTCGGCTGCGGTCGGCTTCCTGCTGTGGTACACCGTCGCGCGTGGCGCCTCGGAGATCCAGCCGCTGGTGCCGGCCCTGCAAAGCTGGTGGATGAAGATCCACGTGCCGGCCAATTTCATCGGCTATGGCACGTTCGCGCTGGCGGCCATGGTGGCCTCGGCCTACCTGCTGAAATCGCACGGCATGCTGGTGGACCGCCTGCCGTCGCTGGAAGTGCTGGACGACGTGATGTACAAGGCGATCTCGATCGGCTTCGCCTTCTTCACGATCGCCACCATTCTCGGTGCCCTGTGGGCGGCGGAAGCCTGGGGCGGCTACTGGTCCTGGGATCCGAAAGAAACCTGGGCCCTGATCGTCTGGCTGAACTATGCAGCCTGGCTGCACATGCGCCTCATGTCCGGCCTGCGCGGCCGCCCGGCAGCATGGTGGGCCCTGGTCGGTCTGCTGGTCACCACCTTCGCGTTCCTGGGCGTGAACATGTTCCTCTCCGGCCTGCATTCCTACGGCAAGCTTTAATATCGGCTTCAGCAAACTGGTGTAAGGTTTAGCTATTACCTTGCACCAGTCCTGGAGCTGACCATGCTGATCCTTCCTTCCGAAATCACGCCGCGCGAAGTGTTCGAGTCGCGCCGCAAGTTCATCAAGCTGGCAGCCGCAGGCGCCATCCTCGGGCCTGAACTGGCCTTTGCCCAAGGCGGCGCCAAGCTGGCTGCCCGCCCCAATCCCGCCTTTGTAGTGATGGAGAAGCAGACGTCCCGCAAGGACGCCACCAGCTACAACAATTTTTACGAATTCGGCACCGACAAGTCGGACCCGGCGGAAAATGCACACACGCTGCGCACGCGCCCGTGGACGGTGCAGATCGAAGGCGAAGTGAAAAAGCCGATGACGCTCGATATCGACAGCCTGCTCAAGCTGGCGCCGCTGGAAGAGCGCATCTATCGCCTGCGCTGCGTGGAAGGCTGGTCGATGGTGATTCCGTGGATCGGCTATTCCTTCTCCGAATTGATCAAGAAGGTCGAGCCGACCGGCAATGCCAAGTTCGTCGAATTCATCACCCTGGCCGACCATCAGCAGATGCCGGGTGTGCGCAGCCGCGTACTCGATTGGCCGTACGTCGAAGGCTTGCGCATCGACGAAGCGAATCACCCGCTGGCGCTCCTCACACTGGGGATGTATGGCGACGTGCTGCCGAACCAGAACGGCGCGCCGGTACGCATGGTGGTGCCGTGGAAGTACGGCTTCAAATCCGCCAAGTCGATCGTGAAGATCCGCTTCGTGCGCGACATGCCGCGCACCTCGTGGAACAAGTCGGCGCCCAATGAGTACGGCTTCTATTCGAACGTGAATCCGGCAGTCGACCACCCGCGCTGGTCGCAGGCAAGCGAGCGCCGCATCGGCGAAGACGGCTTCTTCACCAAGAAGCGCAAGACGCTGATGTTCAACGGCTACCCGGAAGTGGCATCGCTGTACACCGGCATGGACCTGAAGAAGTTCTACTAAGCCTGTAAATACAAGCGCTTAGCGTCACGTTCCCTCCCATTTTGCTGACAGGCTGCTTGCGATGGTCACCGACTGTTGCAAGCACTGTTAGCACACGTCTGTCATTCTATTGTTGATTAATTGTCAACACGAATGCATCCTCCGCGACCTCAGCAATACTGTTTTTGCACGCCACGAATTTCCCTATTTTTTGCACGTTTTTAGCACGCGTTTCATAGGGGTTTTGCACGTTTTTTGCACGTTTTTGCACGCGGCCAGTATTGCTCTAACTTGCAGAGGGAGCACAAATGGCACTTATTTTTAGAAACGGCGCTTGGTATTGGCGCAAGATGGTGAACGGGGTGCAGTTCAACCGCCCCACTAAGACCGCCGATAAGAAGCAAGCCGAACAACTTGTTAAGAAGTGGGAACACGAAGCTGTTCAAACGGTCATCTACGAAAAGGAACGGCCAGTAACCGTTCACGAGGCGATCAAAGGATTTCTGGAAGAACGCAAGCACACACCAGGCTATAGATCAGCACGTGTGCACCTAGGTCATTGGAAGGATGCGTTGCCAAACGCTCTTATGAAGTCGTTGCAACAGCACCGAGCCTGTCAGAATTTTAGTGTGAATCCGGGGTCATGAAATAATACCGAAAGGGATTGTCCATGACCGACGTAATGACCACGAAGAAGCCAAAAAACAAAAAGCAGTACCCGTTTCCTGTTGAACTGATCGACCAGTTGCTGGCCCAGGTCGAGAACAAGGACGCCGAGTCCATTCTCGGGGAATCCGGGCTGGCTGGCCAGCTCAAAAAGATGCTGGCCGAGCGCATGCTGACAGCCGAACTGACCCACCATCTCGCCACCGAAGGCGACGCCCAAAACCACCGCAACGGCAAGAGCCGCAAGACCGTGCTGGCGCCGGGCGGTGAGCTCGAGTTAGAGATCCCACGTGACCGACTTTCCAGCTTTGAACCCAAGCTAGTCGCCAAGCACCAGCGCCGCATGCCTGGCTTTGATGATCACGTGATCGGCATGTATGCACGCGGCATGACCGTGCGCGAGATTCAGGCGCATTTGCTGGAGCTGTACGGCACCGATGTCTCGCACGACCTGATCTCGACCATCACCGACGAGGTCATGGACGAAGTGGCGCAATGGCAGCAGCGGCCGCTGGAGACGATGTACCCGATCGTCTATTTCGATGCACTGCGGCTGAAGATCCGCGACGAAGGCACCGTCAAGAACAAGGCGGTGTACTTGGCGCTGGGTATCCGAGCCGATGGCCGAAAAGAAGTGCTGGGGCTATGGATCGAACAAACCGAAGGCGCTAAGTTCTGGCTGAAGGTCTTCAACGAGCTGCGGAACCGTGGACTGGAAGATATCCTGATCGCGGTCGTGGATGGCCTGCGCGGCTTCCCTGAAGCGATTGAGGCAGTCTTCCCGCAGGCGCAGATCCAGACCTGCATCGTGCACCTGATCCGCAACTCGATGACGCTGGCGTCCTGGAAGGACCGTAAGGAGCTCGCCGCTGCGCTCAAGCCGATCTACCAGGCTGCGAACGCCGACGCGGCAGCGGAGGCCTTAGACGCCTTTGCAGAGGGGCCGTGGGGACAGCGTTTCCCGACCGTGCCGGCGATGTGGCGACGTCAATGGGAACAGGTGATTCCGTTCTTCTCGTACCCACCCGAGGTGCGTTCAATCATCTATACCACCAACGCTATCGAGAGCCTGCATATGCGTTTACGGAAGATCGTGAAGAATCGAGGTCACTTCCCGAGTGACGAGGCAGCGACCAAATTGCTGTATCTGGCCTTGCGCAATATTGAAAAAGATTGGAAGATGCCGCAGCGGACCTGGAAGATGGCCGCCAACCAGTTTGCCATTCTGTTTGGGGAACGCTTTACCAACGCGATTAACTAACTACGAACCGCGACCCCGGCACACAAAATTCCTGACAGGTCCACAGCACCAGCTACAAGCAGTGGTTAAAGATTCCGCTAGTTGTGCACTACCGATGCTTCATCGCTTCGGACTCACGTGCAGCAGTACGTTCCTCGCTTGCCGAAATTGGATCGCCGCTATTGTCGGTCAAGGATGCAGCATGCTCAGCGTCTGCCTGTGCAAAATCTGCTTCGACATTGCCTGTGCCACTATCAGCTAATGGTGGGTTGATCATGTCTTTCACCATTTCTCTCAACTCGTGCATGTCAAGCGGCAGTCCTTGTCTCTTACGCTGAAGCATGTAATGCCGAATTTCCGATTCCTGCTCGTCTGTTAATGGTAGGCCGTGAAAGGTCTTTTCTGGCCCTGTATCGTTCATGATGATTCTCCAGGTTCTAGAGCCCTACTGTACTCGCACTTTGAAAATGCTGGCGGGCGTTGGGTGCGACAGCTTCAAGTCATAGGGCATAGGATGGTCGAATGACTAGAAGAACTGATTACGCGACGGCAGAAAAATTGTCGCATGCGCTTTTAACGCGGGACAGGTATGGCCAAGACGCGGCATTTCATTTGGCAATGAGCGGAGGCGTGGAAGCCCCGCTAGCAGCAACAGTTCTTATGCGGACCGTTGCTCGCGTCGAGTTCATGGCTGTAGGGGAACGCTCCGACCGCCGGAAAAAGCAACGATAACTGCTAAAGCCACAACCTGGGCATTACAAGTTCGGATGCCCCATTGCAAAGGCAACCGCATCACTCAACTGGCCGTATTGGTAACCGCCATAAAGATAACGGCCATTGAAGTACGCGATGCCATGCAGCTTCATTGTGCGCTCGTCTTCGGCTGAAGGGTGGAACTTAGCTTTCCAGCTTGGATAAAAAGCTTCATTACGCAGAAACCCTTTCTTGGCATGCTCCGCCATGGCATAGCGCAAAGCATCCTGGAACAGGTCATAGCGATACTGTCGGAAGGCATACCGCGAGCCATCGAAAGTGATCTCGAAGCGTGAAGCCAGGCTCTCGTCCGACTCCGAGCACGCAGAGTCGCAAAGCGAGTACTCCATGACTTCGTTGCCATCGAAATCCAGAGTTCCTGCCAACTCGGAAATTTCAAGCTTAGCTCTTTCAATTGCATCAGCTTCGGCTTCTTCACAAGAGCAAAACGCTTCTTCCGAATGAACCTTTGAACGAGCTAATACGTCCAATCTGTGCAGACTTGTATCGCCTGACGGCGTAGGAATGTGCTGGAATGTGGCAGCAGACACGAAGCGCTTGCTGCCATCTTGGCGATTGAACTCAATGCACCTCAGGGTTATCTTCCACCCCTGAAACCAAGATGTCCTTTGTCGGCGCATTTCGCGCTCCTCACCCGAACGCCAAGCATTGTGGCGTCGGGAAACGTAGGCAGCGACTGGAGAGACCAGTGAAGTACCTGATCTTAACTATACGCTCACAATCCACAATGACCTAATGCATTACATGCGAACAGTGTGCATCGCTCGTCGAATGATAAATTCTGTACTTTGCAGATTCCCACAGCGCCCTTGCTATCTCATCTGCATACTCAATGCGGAAGTACAGCGCGAATTCAAGACCGTCACTTGCCGCCAGAGTTGACATCAGGCATCGATCAGCATCAGCAAGGCTGGTAACGAACAACTGCTCATTCATTGGCTGGTACATGACGTTCTCCTGTCGTTTCGTTCAGGATGCCTGAGGTGCCCAATCAATTACTTGAGATTCGTCAAGCTCAAGATAATGATTCGCACGCATGTAGCTTTCGCGCATCGCTATCTGGCTAGCAAAGCGCTGTCACATCTCCAAAAGGCGTAGATTGGAAAAATGTCTAAGCGACTTGATCATGTTACCGCAGCGAAAGTCTCGGCAGCGTTAGCCGCAAGGGCTGCATTTGGAGACAGTTTCGGCTATCACTCTGCGGAGTTGGCCGGGTTGCAGTTCCCATTGGTGGAGCAAGTCTTCAACCGACCTGTATGGCAAACGAGAGAGCGTCCGACTAGTTCTCGGACAAAAGATCATGACAATCACTAGCGCAATTCGGTATAAGGGCTATGTCCTCGATTGCGAACCTCTCAAGAAAGATGAAACCTGCTTCATAGCGCAGGTCATCATCTCCCGTGAGTCAGGGGCGGTACTGTCCGAATTCGCATTTCCCGACCTCTGCTTCACGAAGTCCGCACCAGTAGTGGTGACCATCGCGAAGGCATGGGGGCGACATTGGGTGGATGAGAATAGCGAATAGGCCGACATACCCGATCCAGGCTCAATGCTTCTCTCATTCAAACAGAACCTGGAAGACGAATCGTGGTTCCGAGTCCAGTCGGTGTGCAAGGTACCGCATCAGGCTGCCGAACTCCACACGGGTCTAGATCCACCATAGCGCGCTTGATAATGTCGAAGGCCTCTTGGTCGACCAAGAGGCCTTTTCTATTTGCATCAGCGACTCAGCTTAGATACCGCGGCATCGCTGTCGTCTTAGCTCCACTTGCGATCAAAGGCTAGCGCGTCGCTGCGGCTAGCTTTGCGAAGTATTGAATGCCCTCATATGGCGAAGAAATCACCTTCTAAATGAAAGAGCTATCGAGCCATAAGGTCATTCAACAAAAAACTTGATTTATTGGCCTTATCCGCTCCGAAGTGATCGGTTTGAGTAAATACCTGGGTGCAGCAATGAAGCGCACTCTGGAGAACACAATGACCTATCCACTTAAAGCTGTCGTCCTCGACATCGTAATCACCAAGATCACCCCTAAGACCGTCTATTACAAGCTGACGGCGAACCAGCGCGAAGAGAAATGGCAAATCCCTGCCGTAAGCGCATTCAACAAGGCCCAGCTCGTCGTGGGGCAGCGTTACCGCGTAACCTCGCAGTCGGTTCAAACGACGGTCTGGGATTACAGAGCGCGCCAACGCATAAAGAAGGAACGTTTCGACTGGGTTAGCGCAACAGCGATCACGCCAAAGGCAACAATCCAGGCTCGCTCAACGAAGCAACGAGAAGCCAGCGAGCTGCTGGCAGCAATGCCGCTTGTCGATAACGGCGACTTGATCAAGTGGTAAGCGGCTTAGGCATGCCCAAACTTAGGCACGCTTTAGCGCGTGCCTTGCCATTGCGGCACGTGCGCTTCAGCGTTTCTTAAGCACTCGTTTTGCACGAATTTTGTACGTCAGGCTACACTAGGGTTTTCTCCTACTGGTATCTGACTGTGTGCCGACCTCTACAATACGGCTTCTATTCGAACGTGAATCCGGAAGTCGACCATCCGCGCTGGTCGCAGGCCTCCGAACGCCGCATCGGCGAAGACGGCTTCTTCACCAAGAAGCGCAAGACGCTGATGTTCAACGGCTACCCCGAGGTGGCATCGCTGTACACCGGCATGGACCTGAAGAAGTTCTACTGATGGCCTTTGCTCCCACACCGCGCCAGCTCACGGCAATCAAGAGCGTCGCCTTCGTGCTGGCGCTGGTGCCGTTCTTTGCTCTGGTCTACCTGGTCGCAACCGACCAGCTGGTCGAGCCGCTGCAATACATCACCCGCAATACCGGCTCGTGGACTTTGTACTTCCTGTGCATCACGCTGGCTGTGACGCCGCTGCGCCGCTTATCGGGCTGGAACTGGCTGCTCAAGCTGCGCCGCATGATGGGCTTGTACGCCTTCTTCTACGCGCTGCTGCACTTCACGACTTTCCTGTGGTTCGACCATTTCTTCGACGTGCAGGAGATGCTGAAGGATGTCGCCAAGCGGCCCTTCATCACAGTCGGCTTCACTGCCTTTGTGCTGCTGGTGCCGCTGGCCGTGACCAGCACCAACGGCATGGTGCGCCGCCTGGGCGGCAAGCGCTGGCAGCTGCTGCATAAGCTGGTGTACGTGATCGCGCCGCTCGGCATCCTGCACTTCTGGTGGATGCGGGCGGGGAAGCATGACTTCAACAAGCCGATCCTGTTTGGCCTGATCGTGCTGGCGCTGCTTGGCATTCGCGTCTGGTGGGCGCGCAGTAAGGCGGCAACCACTTCTGCCGCTGTCGCACCACGCCGCTGAGGTTTGGATGGGGCGGCATCGGCCGCCGCCCCGGATCGGAAGTTACTTGATCACCGATTCCAGCGCAAACAGGTCGGCTGGATTCTCGCGCTGGCGTACGACGTGGACTTGGCCGCCGTCGACGATCAGCTCCACGGCGCGGCCGCGGGTGTTGTAGTTGGAGGCCATGGTCATGCCGTAGGCGCCGGCAGTCTTCATCACCAGCAGGTCGCCGGCTTCGACATTCAACTCACGGTCGCGGGCCAGCCAGTCGCCGGATTCGCAGATCGGGCCGACCACGTCGAACACGGCGGCCGCGGCCTCGTTGCGCAGCACTGGCTGCATGTCCATCCAGGCCTGGTACATCGCCGGGCGCGCCATGTCGTTCATCGCCGCATCGACGATGCAGAAGTTCTTCTCTTCGCCGTGCTTGATGAACTCCACGCGGGTCAGCAGCACGCCGGCATTGCCGACGATCGAGCGACCCGGTTCGAAGATCACCTTGATCGGTGCGCCGCCGTGCTTCTCGGCGCGCCAGGCGTCGATGCGCTTGAACAGGCGTGCCAGGTAGTCACCCACCGGCACCGGTGCGCCGTCGCCGTAGTCGATGCCCAGGCCGCCGCCGATGTCCAGGTGGTGCAGGTGGATGCCTTCGGCGCCCAGCGCGTCGATCAGTTCAATCAGCTTGTCCAGTGCTTCCAGCAGCGGTGCATCGTCCAGCAGTTGCGAGCCGATGTGGCAGTCAATGCCCGACACGTCCAGGTGCGGCAGCTTGGCGGCGGTGCGGTAGGTTTCCAGTGCATCGTCGAAGGCCACGCCGAACTTGTTGGCTTTCAGGCCGGTGGCGATGTAGGGGTGGGTCTTGGCGTCCACGTTCGGGTTCACGCGCAGCGAGATGCGCGCTTTCTTGCCCATGCTGCCGGCCACTTCGTTCAGTCGGTGCAGCTCTGGAATCGACTCGACGTTGAAGCACAGGATGTCGTGTTCCAGGGCCAGGCGCATTTCTTCCACGCTCTTGCCGACGCCGGAGAAGATCACTTTCTTCGGGTCGCCGCCGGCGGCGATCACGCGCAGCAGTTCGCCGCCCGACACGATGTCGAAACCGGCGCCGCGGCGGGCCAGCAGGTCGAGGATGGCGAGGTTGGAGTTCGCCTTCATCGCGTAGCACACCAGCGCATCGCGGCCGGCGCAGGCATTGGCGTAAGAGTCGAAGTTCTCGGTGAGCTGGGACTTGGAGTAGACGTAAGCTGGGGTGCCGTAGCTTTCCGCGATGGCGTTCAGCGCGACGCCTTCGGCGTGCAGCACGCCGTTCTGGTATTCGAAGTGGGACATAAAGTTACTGTTGGGATGCTGGTGGTGTGGACGGAACCGGAGCCGCCGGTGGCGCCACGCCCGGTTTCGCCTCGGTGGCGGGCTTGGCGGGTCGCTTTGGCATATAGAGTGGGCCGGTTTGGCCGCATCCGGCCAACAGGGCTGCCATTGTAAGGACAGCAAGTGCGATTGGGGACTTCACGATTAAAATAGGGGCTTGATAGGAATCTTGGAGTGTAGCATGACCGAATCGGAATTTTTGGACCTGGCCGAAGCAACCCTGGATGCGATCGAGGCGTCCCTGGACCGCCTGTGCGAGCAGGATATGGTGGATGTGGAGTGCAGCCGCAGCGGCAATGTGCTGGAGATCGAGTTCGTTGGGAACGGGTCGAAGGTGATCATCAACTCGCAGGCGCCGATGCAGGAGCTGTGGGTGGCAGCGCGCTCGGGTGGGTTCCATTATCGCCAGGTGGAGGGCAAGTGGGTCGATACGCGGCGGGGGACGGAATTGTTTGCGGCGCTGTCGGAGATTGTGACGGAGCAGGGTGGGGCGCCGGTGGTGGTGGCGCCTTAAACCCGGTAAATCCGGGTCAGACCCAAGGGTCTGACCCTCGCTGTTCCGAAGCCGCAGGCCGTCGAGTTGACAGGGTCTGACCCTTGGGTCGGATCCAGGTTTACCGGGTTTAGAACAGCTCGTTCTTGACCGCGTCCTTCTGCTTCTCCTCCGCCGGCGTACCGCGCGTCGCGCCTTCCAGGCTGTCGATGCCCACGCCCGGCGGATTCTCCGCATAGTAATACTCCCCATCCTGGGCAATGATGCCCTGCGGAATCGGCCTTTCCTCCACCGGAATACTCTTCAGCGCCTTGCCCATGTAGCTGATCCAGATCGGCAGGGCCAGGCCGCCGCCGGTTTCCTTGTTGCCCAGGTTCTTGGGCTGGTCGAAGCCGATCCAGGCGATGCCCACCAGCTTGGCCTGGTAGCCGGCAAACCAGGCGTCGATCGAATCGTTGGTGGTGCCGGTCTTGCCCGCGATGTCAGGGCGCTTCAGCGACAGCGCGCGGGTCGCGGTACCAAAGCGCACCACGTCCTTCAGCATCGAGTCCATCAGGAAGGCATTGCGTTCGTCGATCACGCGGTTCTTCTCGTCGCCCGCCTTGTCCGGGTTGGCTTGCGACAGCACCTTGCCGTTGGCGTCGGTGACCTTGGCGATCAGGTAAGGCGAGATCTTGTAGCCGCCGTTGGCAAACACCGCGTAGGCGCCGGCCATCTGCATCGGCGTCACGCCGCCGGCGCCCAGGGCCAGGGTCAGGTAAGGCGGGTTGCGCTCGGCGTCGAAGCCGAAGCGGGTGGTGTATTCCTGGCCGTACTTGGCGCCGATGCGGTGCAGGATGCGGATCGAGATCATGTTCTTCGACTTGGTCAGGCCGCGCCGCATGGTCATCGGGCCCTCATACTTGCCGTCGTAGTTCTTCGGCTCCCAGGCCTGGCCGCCGGTCTGGCCGGCGTCGAACGAGATCGGCGCGTCGTTGATCATGGTGCCAGGCGACAGGCCGCGTTCCAGCGAGGCTGAATAGATGAAAGGCTTGAACGAGGAACCCGGCTGGCGCCAGGCCTGGGTCACGTGGTTGAACTTGTTGCGGTTGTAGTCGAAGCCGCCCACCATGGCCTTGATCGCGCCGTCTTCGGTGCTGGCCGAAACAAAGGCCGATTCCACTTCCGGCATCTGGGTGATCTGCCAGTCCTTGTCGTCCTGCATGACGCGGATCACGGCGCCGCGGCGGATGCGCTTGTTCGGCGGGTTCTTGTCCGAAAGCCAGCTCTTGCCCATGGCCAGGCCTGCACCCTTGATGGTGATTTCCTCGCCGGAGGCGGTGACTGCCACCACCTTGTCGGCAGCGGCGCTCAATACCATGGCGGCCACGATATTGTCGCTGTCGGGATGCTCGGCCAGTTCGGTCTCGACGATCTCGTCGGCTTCGGACTTATTGGCCGGCAAGTCGACATACGATTCCGGTCCGCGGTACGGGTGGCGCTTCTCGTATTCCATCACGCCGCTGCGCAGGGCCAGGTAGGCGGCGTCCTGGTCGGCCTTGGTAATCGTGGTGAAGACGTTCAGGCCGCGCGTGTAAGTCTCTTCCTTGAACTGCTCGTAGACCAGCTGGCGCGCCATTTCCGCAACATATTCGGCATGAACACCAAACGCGCTGCTGTCTGTTTTCACTTTTAACTGCTCATTCTTCGCCGCCTCATACTGTGCGGGCGTAATATAACCAAGCTGGGCCATGCGTTGCAGGATGTACTGCTGGCGCACCTTGGCGCGCTTCGGGTTGACCACCGGGTTGTAGGCCGAAGGTGCCTTGGGCAGGCCCGCCAGCATGGCTGCTTCCGCCACGCTAATGTCTTTCAGGTTCTTGCCGAAATAGATTTGGGCGGCCGAAGAAAAGCCGTAGGCCCGCTGCCCCAGGTAGATCTGGTTCATGTAGACCTCCAGGATCTGGTCCTTGGTCAGGTTCTGCTCGATCTTCCAGGCCAGCAGCGCTTCATAGGCCTTGCGCTTGAACGTCTGCTCACTGGAGAGGAAGAAGTTGCGCGCTACCTGCTGCGTGATGGTGGACGCCCCCTGGCGGGCGCCGCCGGTTGCGTTGTGGACTGCGGCGCGCAGGATGCCCCAGTAGTCGACGCCGCCGTGTTCATAGAAGTTGCTGTCTTCAATTGCCAGCACTGCCTTCTTCATGACATCGGGGATGTCCTTGATATGTACCAGGTTGCGGCGCTCTTCGCCGAACTCGCCGAGCAGCACATTGTCGGCCGAGTAAATACGCAGCGGTATTTTCGGGCGGTAGTCAGTAATCGTATCCAGGGATGGCAGGTTGGGGTAGGCCAGTGCCAGGCCGAATACCACCAGCAGCACGCCGGCCAGTATCAGGCCCAGCAAAGAAATCAGGGCCATCAGCAGAAAACCCTTCGGCGATTTTTTTGCCGTGGTCTCGTGGTTGTTTGCAGTCATACGCAGCTTCAGTAGGTTTTATGCAAGGCATTATAAATGAGGGCCCAGGGGCCTGAGCGCACGTGATATCCGGAAATATTGACTGTGAGCAACAAAGCAACTTAGTTTATTGATATGCCATTAATTGCAACATTAGGTGTGGCAAATCCCTCACAAAACATTAATGGTGCACTGGAGAAATACCTTTACATGGCGCAGACAATGTTGCTAGCATCTAATGTACTGTCTCATGTTTGCGGTCTAAACACGGGTTTTTAAACGAATTTGGATATGTAAATGTCTATGGAGTTGTCAGGAGTGCATCCATGTCATTGGACCTGAAAGCCCTGTTTGGCGGCGCCCAGGGCCCGCTGGTTGGCTTAGATATCAGCACCTCGAGTGTGCGTTTGGTGGAATTGTCCGAAGCGGGCAAGGACGGCATGCGCCTCGAACGGTGCGCCTCGGAGCCTTTGCCACGCGGCGCTGTCGCCGACGGCAATATTGAAAATATGGAGCAAGTGGTCGAGGCGGTGCGCCGCCTGATCAAGAAAAGCGGCACGCGCGCCAAACATGTCGCGCTGGGCATGCCGCCTGCTTCCGTGATTACCAAGAAGATCGTGCTGCCGGCAGGCTTGTCCGAACAGCAGCTCGAATTGCAGGTCGAATCCGAAGCTGCCCAGTACATCCCGTTTGCACTCGACGAGGTGAGCCTGGACTTCGACGTGATCGGCCCGGTTGCCAATTCGACGGAAGACATCGAAGTCATGCTGGCTGCAGCACGCCGCGAAAAGGTCGTCGACCGCGTCGCGATTGCGGAAGAAGCCGGCCTGAAAGCATCGGTGGTGGATGTCGAATCCTACGCCGCACGTGCCGCGCTGGACCACGTCACGTCGCAGCTGCCGAATGCCGGCGCCGGCCAGGTGATCGCGCTGTTCCAGATCGGCGCCGTATCGACCCAGATTTCGGTAATGCTCGACGGCGCCACGATCTATGAACGCGAGCAGCCTTTCGGCGGCAACTCGCTGACCCAGGATATCGTGCGTTCCTACGGCCTGGCCTTCGAAGAAGCCGAAGCGCGCAAGAAAGCCGGCGACCTGCCGGAGAACTACCAGTCCGACGTGCTGACACCGTGGCTGGAAGGCGCCGCGATGGAAGTGACGCGCGCGATCCAGTTCTTCTTCACGTCGACGCCATTTACCAAGATCGACCAGATTTTCCTGGCAGGCGGCTGCGCCGTGTTGCCGGGCTTGCTGGACATGATCGCCAGCCGCACCCGTATTTCCAGCGCCGTCATTTCGCCGTTCAAAGGCATGCAGCTGGCCTCCGGCGTGCGTGAACAGGCGCTGCGCAGCGATGCGCCGGCATACCTGGTGGCCTGCGGCCTTGCCATGCGGAGGTTCGGCTGATGATACGCATTAACCTTCTCCCGCACCGGGAGGAAAAACGCGCGCTGCGCAAAAAAGCCTTTTACGCAATGCTGGGCATCGGCGCTGCCGCCGGCGCGGCAGTCGTGCTGGTGGTGGGCGGCTATAACGCACGGGCACTGTCGATCCAGGAATTGCGCAATGGCGAGCTGAGAGGCGCCAATGCCGAACTGGATAAGAAGATCGTGGAAATCTCCACGCTGCGCCAGGAAATCGACGCGCTGAAAGCGCGCCAGCAAGCGGTGGAGGATTTGCAGGCTGACCGCAACCAGCCGGTCTACCTGATGGATGAACTGGTCAAGCAGACCCCGCCTGGCGTGTTCCTGAAGACGGTCCGGCAGGAAGGGCAGAAAGTCACGCTGACCGGCAGTGCCCAGTCGCAGGAACGCGTGTCCGAACTGCTGCGCAACCTGTCGGGCAACTCGCCATGGCTGGAGCGTCCCGAACTGGTGGAAGTCAAGGCCGGCACGATCGGTGGCAACAATAAGTCGAGCGGCCGTGCCATCGTGGAATTCCAGCTGTCCGTCATGATCAAGCGTCCGCGCGACAAGGACGAAAACCCGGACGGCAAGCCGGGCGCCAAACCTGGCGCCAATCCGAATGCCGCAGCCAAGTCCTGAGAACATAACCATGGCAACTGATTTGAAACACTTAGATGAGGTGCTCAAGGCCCAGTTCAGGAACCTGAACGGGGTGCACCCGGGCCTGTGGCCGATCCTGCCACGCATGCTGCTTGCGCTGGGCGTGGCGGCGTTGGCGGTCGCTGCCGGCTATTTCCTGTACTGGCAAACGCAGTACGAGGAGCTGGAAGCCGGCGCGCAGCAGGAGCAAAAACTGCGTGATGAGTACAAGCTGAAGATCGCCCAGGCGGTCAACCTCGAGGAACTCAAGCGCCAGAAGGAACAGGTCGACAAGTACGTGGTGCAGATGGAGAAGCAATTGCCGGGCAAGGCGGAAATGGCGGCCCTGCTGTCGGACATCAATAACGCCGGCACCGGCCGTGGCCTGAGCTTCGAACTGTTCAAGCCGAACCGGGTCGAAGTCAAGGATTACTACGCCGAGCAGCCGATCGAACTGCGCGTCAACGGCAGCTACCACGACCTGGGCGCCTTTGCCGGCGACCTGGCAGGGATGGCCCGTATCGTTACGCTGAACAACCTCTCGCTGGACATCAAGCCACGCGAAGGCAGGGACTTGCCGCCTGGCGTGCTGCAATTGAATGCCACTGCAAAAACCTTCCGCTATCTCGATCCGGAGGAAGTGGCCGAACAGCGCCGGGTGGCCAACGAGAAGAAGAAAAAGGGAGGTCAGCAATGAAGAAGTTTGCCCCCCTCGCCTGTGCCCTGCTGCTGACAGCCTGCGGTGAGAGCGACGTGCAACAGGTGCGTACCTGGATGAAGGAAACCGAGGCCCAGACCAAGCCGACCGTCAAGCCGCTGCAGGAGCCGAAGACCTTCGTGCCCTTTGCCTATATGGCCGGCGACGTGCTTGATCCCTTCAACGCCAGCAAGCTGCTGACCGAACTGGCCAAGAGCCGCGCAGGCAGTTCCCAGGCGCCGGACCAGAACCGCCGCAAGGAATTCCTCGAAAGCTTCCCGCTGGATGCCATGAAGATGGTCGGCACCATGGAAAAGAGCAATGTGATGAATGGCCTGGTGCAGATCGACCGCACCGTCTACCAGGTCAAGAAGGGACAGTACGTGGGACAGAATTATGGATTGATCACCGGGGTCACGGAAGACGCGATCACGGTGCGTGAAATTGTTCAGGATGCGGCCGGCGACTGGGTCGAGCGCATGTCGAAGCTGGAACTGCAGGAAAGTAAGGAGAGCTCCAAATGATCGCCATCAGAACCCTGAAGCGCTTGTGCCGCCAGGCTGGCGTAATGCTGGCACTGGCCGGCAGCGCAGCCGTTGCGCAGGCCCAGCAAGGCAACGCGATCGAATCGATCACTGCCAACCAGCAAGGCAGCAATGTGATCGTGAAGATCGCAATGAAGGAAACGCCGCAAAAGCTGCCGATTGGCTTTGCCATCACCAATCCGGCCCGCATCGCGCTCGATTTCGGCCAGACCACCAATGCCACCGGCAAGACCAGCCAGGACCTGAACATGGGCGACCTGGCCAGCGTCAACGTGGTGCAGGCGGGCGACCGTTCGCGCCTGGTCTTCAACCTGAAGCGCACGCTGAACTATGCTACCGCGCTGGACGGCAAGAACGTAATCCTGACCATCGATGCCTCCGGCGGCGTGGCGCAGGCAGTCGATGCGCGCGGCCTGCCAGTGGCGGCAGCCAAGCCGGCTGCCCCGGCGCCTGCCGGCAAGCAAGCGCTGCGCGATATCGACTTCCGCCGCGGTAACGGCGGCGAAGGCCGCGTGGTGATCGACCTGCCGAACAACCAGGTTGCCGTCGACGTGCGCCAGACCCCGACCGGTGTGGTCGTGGACTTCCTCAAGACCACCGTGCCGGAAACCCTGCGCCGCCGCCTGGACGTGACCGATTTCGGCACGCCGGTCAACCGCATCACCACCGTACCGCAAGGCGACAATGTGCGCATGACCGTGGAAGCGCATGGCCTGTGGGAGCAGAGCGTGTACCAGAGCGATACCCAGCTGGTGGTGGACGTCAAGCCGATCAAGGAAGACCCGAACAAGCTGGTGCAAGGCAGCCAGGGCTACCGTGGCGAAAAGCTGTCGTTCAACTTCCAGAACGTGGAAGTGCGCGCGGCGCTGCAGGCGATTGCCGATATCTCGGGCCTGAACATCATCACCAGCGACAGCGTGCAGGGCAACCTGACCCTGCGCCTGAAGGAAGTGCCATGGGACCAGGCTCTGGACGTCGTGCTGCAAGCCAAGGGCCTGGACATGCGCAAGAACGGCAACGTGCTGTGGATCGCACCCAAGGAGGAATTGCTGACCAAGGAAAAACTGGAACTGGAACAAAGGGCCCAGATTGCCGACCTGGAACCGCTCAAGTCCGAGATCTTCCAGCTGAACTACCAGAAGGCGGAAGCATTCAAGACCGTGTTCGGTATTGACGGCGGCGGCGATGCCAAGAACCGCATCCTGTCCAAGCGCGGCAGCGCCATCATCGAATCGCGCACCAACCAGCTGTTCGTGACCGATATCGCGTCCAAACTGGAAGAAGTGCGCAAGCTGATCCTGAAGACCGACGTCGCCACCAAGCAAGTGCTGATCGAAGCGCGTATCGTGGAAGCATCCGACACCTTTACCCGCAACCTGGGCGCCAAGCTGGGCTTTGCCGACATGCGCGGCATCCGCGGCGGCGATGCCGGCTGGGGCATTGGCAACGGCAACAACCGTGTCGGACTGAGCGGTAACATCACCGGCATGGGCCAGGCGCAAGGCATCGTGAAAGTGGACGATGGCCAGGGTTCCTACGGCAACACCCAGTTCATCAACCTGCCTGCCGCCTCGATCAACGGCGCCCAGGCCGGCAGCCTGGCCGTCAGCCTGTTCAATTCGGCAGCCAACCGCTTCCTGAACCTGGAGCTGTCGGCCCTGGAAGCTGACGGTGCCGGCAAGATCATCTCCAGCCCGCGCGTGGTGACCGCCGACAAGGCGCCTGCCGTGATCGAACAGGGTGTGGAACTGCCATACCAGGTAGCGACTTCTTCCGGCGCGACGTCGATCGTGTTCCGCAAGGCCAACCTGAAGCTGGACGTGATTCCGCAAATCACCCCTGACGGCAACGTCGTGCTGGATGTTGACGTGAACAAGGACTCCGTGGGCCAGGAAACCCGTGCCGGTTTCGCCATCGATACCAAGCACGTCAAGACCCAGGTGATGGTGGAAAACGGCGGCACTGTGGTACTGGGCGGTATCTACCAGCAGGTCGAGCGTAACTCCACCGCCAAGGTGCCGCTGCTGGGCGACGTGCCTATCCTGGGCAACCTGTTCAAGACCAATTCGCGTACCAATGACAAGACCGAATTGCTGGTCTTCATTACGCCAAAGATCGTTACCGACCGCCTCTCTGCGCGTTGAGAAAAAAGTAGTGTCAACAGAATAAAGGAAAGAACATGGCAAACGTAGCATTCCGAAAACTGTCCGGCCTGGTCGGTGCGCTGGCTTGCGCCAGCCTGCTGGCCGCCTGCGGCGGCGGTGGCGGCAGCCCTGGCGTCAGCGTTAACAATCCCGATCCGCTGACGCCGAAGGCGTCCAGCGTGGTCGTGTCCTCCAGCTCCGATACCATTGCCGCTTCCGGCATTGACGGTACTGAAGTGACCATTACCGCAATCGTCAAGGATGGCAATAACCAGGCCGTGCCTAACGCAACCGTGCAGTTCCACACCACGGCCGGTACCATCAGCAACAGCGGCGGTAGCACCGATAGCTCGGGCAGGGTTTCCGAGAAGCTGAGCGTGAAAGGCGTTACCGTCAACGGCGTTAACCAGCCTGTTGGACTGAAAATCAATATCTCCGCGGGCGTCAAAGGGGTCGACAACGTCAGCAGCAACACCATCACCGTCACCACCCAATAAGCCGGACCTGTGCGGCAGCCTGCCCGGCGGCAGGCTGCTGCCGCGCAATTTGCGCTATCATGCGTGAATGCAAAATGTTTACTTAGTTGGATTGATGGGGGCGGGTAAGACGACGATTGGTCGCCAGCTCGCCCGCAAGCTGGGCTTGCGGTTTGTCGATTCCGATCATGAAATCGAAAGCCGCACCGGGGCTTCGATCCCGTGGATTTTCGAGATCGAAGGCGAACCGGCCTTTCGCCGGCGCGAAGCGGAAGTCATCCGCGAGCTGACCAGCCAGCAAGGCATCGTGCTGGCCACCGGCGGCGGCGCCATCCTCAATGAAACCAGCCGTACCCTGCTGCAGGAGCGCGGCACCGTCATCTACCTGCGCGCGTCGATCAACTCGATCCTGGCCCGTACCGCGCACGACAAGAACCGGCCCCTGTTGCAGACGGCCGACCCCCGCAAGAAACTCGAAGAACTGCTGGCGCAGCGCGAGCCGCTGTACATGGACATGGCCGACCTGGTCATCGACACCGGCCGCCCCAACGTACAATCGATGGTCCAGAACATCATCAACCAGCTCGATGCGCTGGCCTGCCAGGCCGCGCCCAATTGCGTGACCAAGGCACAACCCGCTATGAACGAACAGACCAATATCCTGCTCAACGTCGACCTGGCCGAGCGCAGCTACCCGATCGCGATCGGCCCGGCCCTGCTGGACGACGCCAGCCTGCTGGCCAAATACGTCGGCGGCCAGAAGGTGGCCATCGTTTCCAACGACACCGTGGCGCCGCTGTACCTGGAGCGCGTGCGCGCCCCGCTGGCCGCCGCCGGCAAGGAAGTGATCGAAGTGGTGCTGCCGGACGGCGAAGAGCACAAGCACTGGGAATCGCTGATGAAGGTGTTCGACGCGCTGCTGGCCAACAAGGCCGACCGCAAGACCACCCTGGTGGCGCTGGGCGGCGGCGTGATCGGCGACATGACCGGCTATGCGGCTGCCTCCTACATGCGCGGCGTGGACTTCGTGCAGGTGCCGACCACCCTGCTGTCCCAGGTCGATTCCTCGGTGGGCGGCAAGACCGGCATCAACCATCCGCTGGGCAAGAACATGATCGGCGCCTTCTACCAGCCGAAGGCGGTGATCGCCGACACCACCACGCTGGAAACGCTGCCGGTGCGCGAGCTGTCGGCCGGGCTGGCGGAAGTGATCAAGTACGGCTGCATCATCGACGTGCCGTTCTTCGAATGGATCGAAGCGAACATGGGCCTGCTGATGGCGCGCGACAAGGGGGCACTGGCCTACGCCATCGCCCGTTCCTGCGAAATCAAGGCCGACGTGGTGCGCCAGGATGAACGCGAAGGCGGCCTGCGCGCGATCCTCAATTTCGGCCACACCTTCGGCCACGCCATCGAAGCCGGCATGGGCTACGGCGCCTGGCTGCATGGCGAGGCGGTCGGCTGCGGCATGGTGATGGCGGCCGACCTGTCGCAGCGCCTGGGCTTCATCGACACGGCCACGGTGGAGCGCATCCGCGACCTGGTGGCCGCCGCCGGCCTGCCGATCGTGGCGCCGGACCTGGGCACCGAACGCTGGCTGGAGCTGATGGAAGTGGACAAGAAAAACGAGGGCGGGGCGATCAAGTTCATCCTGCTCGACCCGCTGGGCAAAGCCCGCATCACGACCGCGCCGCAAGACGTGCTGTTGCAAACCCTGGCCGCCTGCACGGAGTAATATGGAAGAGACGCTCGCCCCCTACGCAGCACATTCTGACAAAGGGCGCGGCCGCCGCTTCCCCGAAACCCCGCACGCCTCGCGCTCGCAGTTCCAGCGCGACCGCGACCGCATCATCCATTCGACCGCCTTCCGCCGGCTCGAATACAAGACCCAGGTCTTCCTCAATCACGAGGGCGACCTGTTCCGCACCCGCCTCACGCACAGCCTGGAAGTGGCCCAGATCGGCCGCTCGCTGGCGCGCAACCTGCGCCTGAACGAAGACCTGGTGGAAGCGATCGCGCTGGCGCACGACCTGGGCCACACGCCGTTCGGCCATGTGGGGCAGGACGTGCTGCACGAATGCATGAAGGAGCACGGCGGCTTCGAGCACAACCTGCAAAGCCTGCGCGTGGTCGACCTGCTGGAAGAACAGTACGGCGCTTTCGATGGCCTGAACCTGATGTTCGAAACGCGCGAAGGCATCCTGAAGCACTGCTCGGTCAATAATGCGAAGCTGCTGGGCGAGGTGGCGCAGCGCTTCCTCGACAAGACCCAGCCTTCGCTGGAAGCCCAGCTCACCAACCTGGCCGATGAAATTGCCTATAACAGCCACGACATCGACGATGGCTTGCGTTCCGGCCTGATCTCCATCGCCCAACTCGAAGAAGTGGATTTCTTCGGCCGCCTGTGGCGCGAAGTGCAGGCGGCCCACCCGGGACTGGCCGGCCGCCGCGCCATCTACGAAACCCTGCGCCGGCTGATCACGGCGCTGGCCGACGACCTGATTGCCACTTCGCAGGCGCGCATTGCCGCGCATGGCCCGCAAAGCATGGAAGACGTGCGTGCCGCGCCGCCGCTGATCCGCTTCTCCGACCAGATGCGCAAGGATGCCACGGAGCTGAAGCGCTTCCTGCACGAGAACCTGTACCGCCACTACAAGGTCAACCGCATGCGCCTGAAGGCCAGCCGCATGGTGCGCGAGCTGTACGAGGCCTTCACCGCCGACCCGTCGCTGCTGCCGCCCGATTACCGCAGCGAGCGCGGCGACGCGAGCGGCCAGGCGCGCCGTGTTGCCGACTACATCGCAGGCATGACCGATCGCTATGCTATTGCCGAGCATCGCCGCATCTACTCGCTGGAAAATCTCTAGCCTTGCATCGCGGCCCAGCGCGGGTTAATCTTCTGGCAACCACAACTTGCCAGAAGAATCATGACCGACACCGTTTCCGCCGCCGGGCCCCAACTCAGCAAACACCGTATTGAAGCCCTGGTCGACGGCATCTTCGCCGTCGCCATGACCCTGCTCGTGATCGAACTGAAACTGCCCGAGCACGTGCAAGCCACCAGCAGTGCCGAGTTACTGCACGTGCTGGGCGAACTGGCGCCGACCTTTGGCTCCTGGGTGATCAGCTTCCTGGTGCTGGCGCTTTTCTGGGTGGGCAACCACCGCCTGTATAGTTATGTGCGCCACCTGGATGGTCCCCTGACCTGGTACACCATCCTGATGCTGGCCGGTGCCAGCCTGCTGCCGTTTGCGTCGGCCGTGAATGGGCGCTTCCTGTCGCAGCTGGCGCAAGCCGTGTACGCAAGCGTGATGACGCTGATGGCGATCGGATCGCTGCTGGTGGCTGCCCGCATCTACCGCCACCCGGAACTGTGCGCGCACCCGATGGACAAGGCTACGTATGTCGGGGTCTGCATCCGCCAGGGCATCCTGATCGCTGTGGCCGGCCTGACAGTGGTGCTGGCGGGGCAGGCGCCAGGCATCGCCAATACCGCCTTCATGCTGCTGTTCCTGGTCCGCCCTTTGAGCAACGTGCTGGCGCGCCGCCTGCGTTAAGCCTGGGCTTGCTTGAAGTCCTCCCAGCCCCGGCGCACAATATCGCAAGAGCCTGGGCCAGGAGGACGCATGGTTGAATGAATATCGCGAAACTGTTTGTTTCCTGAGCGCGATCAGAAAAGGCGCGTCTGGATGCGCTCGCCCAGCAGGTCGAGCAGGAGTTTCTTGATTGGGGCAGGCAGGGCGGCATCCGCCAGGGCAGCAGCATCCCGCCACACATAACGGCCTTCGCCGGCCAGCGCGGTACGCGAGGAAAGCGTCACCAGCAGCGGGTTGATGTGCAGCTTGTAGTGCGTGAAGATGTGCACCACCGGCAGCAGGCGCTCCAGCGATTCCATGGCGCCAAAGGGCTGCACGGCTGCTGCCACATTGGCATCGTCCGGCGCTTCTGCCTGCGCGCCGAGGGCGTTGTGGCCGGCCAGTTCGGGCAGCGACAACAGGCCGCCCCAGATGCCAGTGGCAGGGCGCTGCTCCAGCAGCACCTGGCCGCGATCCACAACCAGCAGCATGTGTGCCGCCTTTTCCGGCGTGGCCTTCTTCGGCTTGCGCACCGGCAGTTCGGCGGTGCGGCCGGTGGCAAAGGCCACGCAGCGCGGCTGCATCGGGCAGCGCTCGCAGGACGGGCTGCTGCGCGTGCACAGCGTCGCGCCCATGTCCATCAAGCCTTGCGTGTAAGCCTCGATACCTTCATGAGGTGCGAGTGCTTCCGCGCGGGCCCACATCGCTTCTTCGGTCTTGCGTTCGCCGGGATAGCTGTCGATGCCAAACACGCGTGCAAACACGCGTTTCACATTGCCGTCCATGATGGCGGCACGGCGGCCGGCGGAAAACGCTGCAATGGCCGCTGCCGTGGAACGGCCGATGCCGGGCAGTTCGGCCAGCAGGGCGGGATCGGAAGGGAAGGCGCCGCCATATTCGGCCACCACGCGCTGGGCACATTTGTGCAGGTTGCGCGCGCGCGTGTAGTAGCCCAGGCCAGCCCACTGCGCCATCACGTCTTCAACGGGAGCGGCGGCAAGCGAGGCGAGGGTAGGGAAGCGCTCCAGGAAGCGCGCGTAGTAACCCAGCACCGCCGAAACCTGCGTCTGCTGCAGCATGATTTCGGACAGCCACACCAGGTAGGCATCGCGGGTGTTCTGCCACGGCAGGTCGTGGCGGCCATGTTCCTTCTGCCACGCGACCAGCGTGGCGGCAAAGCTTGGGTCTTCGTACTGCAATTACGCCGCTGCCTCCAGCACTACATGTTCGGCCGAGATGGCGTCGCTGATCGCTGCGGCCAGCGCAGCCAGCTTGGCTTTCTGTTCTTCCAGCTCGGCCTGGGTGGTTTCGAAGGCCTCGATCTTCTGTTCCAGCGTATCGGTTGCATCGTGGATGCGCGCGATCGATTGCTGGCGGTGCTTCAGCTGTTCCTTGTGCTGGCGGATCTGCGCTTCCAGCGGCGCCATGATTACCTTCAGCCAGGCATCGGTATCGGCATTGGCTGCCTTGAAGCAGCGCTTCACTGCCGAGGCCACGGAATCGAAGAAGCGTTCCATCAGCACCACGCGCGAGGTGGTCAGCATCACCGCAGTGCCGAACTGCTTCTCGTAGATGCCGTGGGCTTCGTTGATCTCGTCGCGGTACTTGGCCAGCGAGAAGGCCATCGGCATCGGCAGGGTCAGGCCGTGCTCCGCAGAGAACTTCTTGTACATGGTTTCCATCATGCTGCGGATCTCTTCGATCTTGCGCTCCGATTCATCCAGGTTGGCGTGGATGCTGTCGAAGTACACCTTGATTGCATCGCGCAGGCCGGTGGTGAAGCGGCTGTTCTGCATTTCCGAACGCGCCTTGACCAGGTTGTCGCGCAGGATGCCCATGCCCAGGCTCGAATACAGCTCGGTGGACAGGCGCGTGAAGACCGCGCGCGTGGCCTGCAGCTTGAACAGGCTTTCGTCGAATTCTTTTTTCTCGGCTTCTACGCGGCGTGCCATGTGGGCGATCACCGATTGGTTCTTGCCGCGCAGGCCCTTCAGTTCCAGCAACTGCTCGACGATGCCGCGGGTCTTGGCCGACAGCGCCGCGTACTGGGCGCCGCTCAGCGCCGCCAGTTCGTCGCCAAGGCGGCGGCGGATGATTTCCTTGCGCGCCGGGATCAGCTCGTTGAACAGCGCGCTTTCCAGTTGCTTCATGCGGCTCTTGTGCACCAGTTCATGGTCGCCGGTGATCTTGCCAAGCAGCGCCTTTTGCGCCGAGACCGGGAATACCTGGCGCGCATCGAGGCCCAGCATGTGGGCGGCGTGCTCGCGCTGGCGCGCGATGGCCGCTTCGATTTCTTCCTCGGTGCGCAGCGGGTCCCACATGGAGTCGATCTTGTTCAGCACCACCATGCGGCCGGCGCCATTGCCGATGTGGGTGCGCCACACTTCGATATCGCTCTTGGTGACGCCGGTGTCGGCGGCCAGGATGAACAGCACCGCATGGGCATGCGGGATCATGTTCAGCGTCAGTTCCGGTTCGGTACCGATGGCGTTCAAGCCTGGCGTATCGAGGATCACCAGGCCCTGCTTGAGCAGCGGGTGCGGGAAGTTGATGATGGCGTGGCGCCACTGCGAGATCTCGACCAGGCCGTTGTTGTCCAGCGTCGCGCCCATGTCGGGATCGTTCTCGTCGTACAGGCCATAGCGCTTGGCTTCTTCCACCGGCACATGGCGGGTCAGGCTGACCTGCTTGAACACTTCCTGCATGTGTTCCGCGGAATCGAGCTGCAGCGGCAGGACGGTCCAGGCGTGCGGCTGTTCGCGGTAGTCGCTGGTCGACAGGTTCTCGGCGCGCGTCTCGATCGGCAGCAGGCGGATGCAGGCAGGGTAGGCCGGGTCGTACATCAGCTCGGTCGGGCACATGGTGGTGCGGCCGGCTGCCGACGGCAGGATGCGCTGGCCGAAGTCGGCAAAGAAGATCGAATTGATCAGCTCGGACTTGCCGCGCGAGAATTCCGCCACAAAAGCCACCGACAGCTTGTCGTCGGCCAGCTTGGACAGTGTTTGCGCCAGGCGCTGTTCGGTCGCGGCATCGGACAGGTCGGCCTGCACGACCCAGTCCCGATAGTTGGCGACGGCGCTCATGACGCCTTGGCGCCATTGGCTGTATTGTTCGAGGTCCCTTACCATTCTGCTCTCGTTATTTCTGGCAATTTACACAATAAAAAGTTGATCTTTGACCCTGCTTGATCTGGCGCACAGGCGCGCCGCACAAGCGGCAGGGCACACCAGCACGATCATAGACGAAATATGTCTGTTGGAAATACCCTGATTGTCCATTTACACCGATAAAGTCGCGCAAAGTGCTGCCACCTTGCACAATTGCCTCGGCCAGCACATCGCGGATGGCCTGCGCCAGGCGGTCGTAGCGTGCCGCGCTGATGCGGTTGGCCGCGGTTTTCGGGTTGATCCCGGCACGGAACAGGCTTTCAGAGCAGTAGATATTGCCCACGCCAACCACGATGTCGCCCGCCATGAGTACCTGCTTGATGGCGGCGCTGCGGGTGCGGGTCTGCTCGAACAGCAGCTTGCCGGTAAAAGCCGGGCCCAAAGGCTCGACACCCAGGCCGCGCAGCAGCATGTGTTCTTCCAGTTCGCCATCTTGCGAGGAATGCCACAGCACGGCGCCGAAGCGGCGCGGGTCGGTCATGCGCAGCACATGCTGGCCATCGGCGCCTTCCACCATCATGTCGAAATGATCATGTTTTTCGGGCGGAATGCCGGTTGGCAGCACGCGCAGGTGGCCGCTCATGCCCAGGTGGATGATCAGCGTGCCATGCTCGAATTGCAGCAGCAGGTATTTGCCGCGGCGGTCGGTCGCAACGATGCGGTGGCCGGCCAGCAGGGCCGGCAGGTCGTCCGGGAAGGGCCAGCGCAAGCCGTCGCGGCGCAGCACCACGTCGCGCACGATACGGCCTTCGATATGGGGTGCGACACCGCGGCGGGTGACCTCTACTTCTGGCAATTCAGGCATAAGTCAGGCATAAGGGTGGTTTTCTACAGGTTGGCGTAGAATCAAGTCTTGAGCCCGATTTGCAGGATCTTCCTTTGAAAAACGCATTCGCCATTGTAACCCTGTCGGCCCTTGTGTCCGCCTGTGCAGTCGTGCCACCGGAAAAGGCCGCACCCGAGCCAGCGGCACCATCTGTCGCGCCAGAAGCCCCAGCCGCGGACGCCGTCACCAAGGCCGCGCCGGCCGACGAAAAGCTGCCCAACGTCGAACTGACCAGCGATCTGTTCTACAAGCTGACCAAGGCCGAACTCGATTTCAAGCGCGGCCAGTGGCAAAGCGCTTATGTGACGATGATGGTGCTGGCGCAGCAGACGCGCGACCCGCGCCTGGCGCGCCGCGCTTCCGAAATGGCACTGTCGGCCAAGCAGGGCAATGAAGCGCTGGCCGCGATCCGCCTGTGGCGCGAACTGGCGCCCGATTCCGACGAAGCCGCGCAATACTTCCTCGGCTTTGCGGTGCTGGGCGACGACCTCAGCGAAGCGGAAGCCTTGTTCGCCCAGCGCCTGAAGGCCTCGCCGGCGAATGGCCGCCCGCTGCTGATGTTCCAGATGCAGCAATTCCTGCTGCGCGCGAAAGACAAGGCCGCTGCCTTCGGGCTGATGGAGCGGGTGCTGCAGCCTTACCTGAATACGCAGGAAGCCCACCTGGTGCTGGCGCAAGGCGCCAACGCCGCCAGCGATGCCGAGCGCGCCCGCGCCGAGGCGAAGAAGGCCGTTGTCATCAAGCCCGATTCCGAACTGGCCACGCTGACCATGGCGCAAATGCTGGGCGACCTCGGCGCCGCGCAAACACTGTTTGCCGATTTCCTGCACAAGTATCCTGCCGCGCGCGAAGTGCGTTCAGCCTATGCCCGGCTGCTGGTGGAGCAAAAGCAGTATGACCAGGCGCGCGAACAATTCCTGTTGCTGCTGAAGGAGCAGCCTGACAATCCAGGCACCTTGTACGCGCTTGGCATCATGGCGCTGCAGGGCCAGGACAGCAAGGCTGCGGAAGGCTATTTCAAGCGTTATGTGGAAGTGCTGCAAGCGCAGCCCGATCCCGAGCGCGACCCGAACAAGGCGCTGATGCTGCTGTCCCAGATTGCCGAAGAAAAGGGCGACCTTGACGGCGCGCTGGCCTGGCTGGACAAGATCGACGGCGACGATGCCCGCACCGCCCTGGCGGCCCGCCTGAAGCGCGCCCACCTGACGGCGCGCAAAGGCGACGTCGACGGTGCCCGCGCCCAGTTGAAGGACATCACGCCGGCCGACCAGGCCGAGCAAGTGCAGATCCTGCAGACGGAAGGCCAGCTCCTGCGCGATTCCGGCCGTTCAGTGGAAGCGTTCAAGACCTTGCAGGACGGCGTGCTGCGCTTCCCGAACAGCCCGGACCTGATGTACGACTACGCGCTCGCTGCGGAGAAGCTGGGCAAGGTCGAAGCGATGGAAACTGCGTTGCGCAAGGTGATCGAATCAGTGCCCGACAACCACCACGCCTACAATGCGCTGGGCTATTCGCTGGCCGACCGCAATGTGCGCCTGGACGAAGCCTATGAACTGATCGACAAGGCGCTGAAGATGGCGCCGGGCGATCCGTACATCATGGACAGCATGGGCTGGGTCCTGTTCCGCATGGGCAAGCTGAAAGAGGCCGAGCAATCGCTGCGCCAGGCGTATGCGCTGCGCAGCGACGCTGAAATCGCCGTGCACCTTGGCGAAGTGCTGTGGAAGCAGGGCGACAAGGCCGGTGCAGCCAAGCTGTGGCGCGAAGCGCGCGACAAGGATCCGAAAAACGACGCGCTGCGCAGCACGCTGGCGCGCCTTAACGCAGGAATTTAATGAGCTTCAAGACACTCGCCGCCATTGCCGGCGCGGCCGCCATTCTGTGCGGCTGTGCCACCACGCCATCCGTGCCGTTATCGACTGCCGTTGTCGCGCCTTATGCCGACAAGCTGGCCTTGTCGGGCCGCCTGAACGTGCGCTACATCAAGGAGGATAAGCAGGAATCGACCACGGTCAAATTCGACTGGAGCCAGGATGCGCACAACACGGAAGTTGCGTTGTTCGACCCCTTTGGCAGCAAAGTGGCCTCCATCAGCGTAACCCCGCAGGGCGCCACGCTGCGCCAGGGCGGCAGCAAGCCGCCACTGAGCGCCCCGAGCATCGATGAGCTGAGCGCCCGTGCGCTGGGCTGGGCGCTGCCGGTGGCAGGCTTGCGCGGCTGGCTGCAAGGCCATGCCACGGCTGCGGATGGCAAGCCGTGGTCGGCCAGTCCCGCCAATAATGAAGTGACCACGCGCGAAGGCTGGCACCTGCAATATACCGATTGGCAGAAAGACAGCGCACCGCCGCGCCCGAAACTGATCGATGCCGAGCATCCGGGCGGCGGCGATGTGCAGCAAATGGCCTTGCGGATCGTGATCTCTGAATAAAGATGAAAAGCCTGTTGAATTGCCCGGCTCCGGCCAAGCTGAACCTGTTTTTGCACGTGAACGGCCGCCGCGCTGACGGCTACCATCTGCTGCAGTCGGTCTTCCAGATCATCGACCGCAGCGATACCCTGCATTTCTCGCTGCGCGAAGATGCCGAACTGCACCGCACCAACGATATCGAGGGCGTGCCGGCCGAGCTGGACCTGGTGATCCGGGCAGCCCGCATCCTGCAGGCGGAAGTCCTGCGCCGCACGGGCGCGATGCCGCCCGGCGTGAATATCACGGTCGACAAGATCCTGCCCATGGGCGGCGGCCTGGGCGGCGGTTCGTCCGACGCGGCCACGACTTTCATGGCGCTGAACAAGCTGTGGGGCGGCGGGCTGAAGCGCGACGAATTGATGGCGCTGGCCTTGCCGCTGGGTGCCGATGTGCCTTTCTTTATCTTTGGCCAGACCGGCTTTGCCGAAGGCGTCGGCGAAGAGCTGCAGGCAGTCGATGCACCGGACTGTTGGTATGTTGTTATCGAGCCCGGCGTGGCTTGCCCGACCGCGCAAATTTTTACCTCCGAGCATTTGACAAGGAATACGCCGCCCGTTAAGATGTCGGACTTTTCCAGCTACCACGCAAATCGACAAGATCTGCGTCAGTTTGGAAAGAACGATTTGCAACAAGTGGCGTGCCGCTTATTCCCGCAAGTAGCAGAAGCGGTAGAATGGCTGGGCGCTTACGGCGATGCCAGGATGACTGGCTCCGGAGCTTGTGTGTTCGTCGCAGTCCAACGCGAAGAACAGGCCGATGCGGTGCTTGCGAAAGTGCCAGCCGCCTGGACCGGATGGAAAGCGAAGGCGCTCAAACAGCATCCCATCATCGAAAAGTTGTGAAGCGTAAAAAGATTTGGTTTTTCGTGAAATAGGCTATATAATGTCGGCCTACTGACGAAAGACAGTCAGTTAAGAGTAGGGGAATCGCCAAGCTGGTTAAGGCACCGGATTTTGA
>Ga0307408_100000532_pt1 | contig 32956 bp, 22 predicted proteins | sample 322Cmetagenome_FD_202116 | JGI IMG/M metagenome (GOLD analysis project Ga0307408, IMG submission 202116) | Maize rhizosphere microbial communities from greenhouse at UC Davis, California, United States - 322HYB-C-3 | ecosystem: Host-associated > Plants > Roots > Rhizosphere > Soil | place...
ACGTTGTCCGTTAAATCTTTCCAGGTGCCGCCCACGCCCGGCACATAGTCCTGGCCGCCCAGCTTGCCCTCGGTGCCGACTTCGCGCGCCACCCGGGTCACTTCCGAGGCGAACGAGCGCAACTGGTCCACCATCACGTTGATGGTGTCTTTCAGCTGCAGGATCTCGCCGCGCACGTCCACCGTGATTTTCTTCGACAAGTCGCCGTTGGCCACGGCGGTGGTCACCTCCGCGATGTTGCGCACCTGCGACGTCAGGTTACCCGCCATCGAGTTCACCGAGTCGGTCAAGTCCTTCCAGGTGCCGGCCACGCCTTTTACTTGCGCCTGTCCACCGAGCTTGCCTTCCGTCCCGACTTCGCGCGCCACCCTGGTCACCTCGGACGAGAACGACGACAACTGTTCCACCATGGTGTTGGCGGTCATCGCGGCGCGCAGGTACTGGCCCTTCAAGGGGTGGCCATCGACTTCCAGCGCCATGGTTTGCGACAGGTCGCCCTTCGCCACGGCGCCGATCACGCGCGCCATTTCCGTGGTCGGACGCACCAGGTCGTCAATCAGCGTATTGACCGAGCTGATGATGGTGGCCCAGCCGCCGGCCACATGCGGCACCGAGGCGCGCTGTGTCAGCCGGCCCTCGCGCCCCACCACGCGCGACACGTCGGTCACGGCCTTGACCATTTTTTCCTTGGTCTCGATGATGTCGTTCAAGGTGTCGGCGATCTTGCCCGCCATGCCGGTCCAGTCGGACGGCATGCGCGCGGTGAAATCGCCCCGCTTCAGCGCCATCAGCGTCTGCAGCAGCAGCTTGACGTCGAGCTGGTCGGCTAGTTCAGTCATATCGTTCATCGGGACGTCCTCATGGAAGGTGCGGGGGCAGGTAAAAGATACTCTTACAAGCCGGTGAGTCAAGGTTTTCGTTGAGAAAATGCATACTGTATGAAAAATGTTACCTTGCGCATTTAACAATAACGTTTAGCAACTTTTTGCTCTACGATACGACGATTGTTATTTCCAGCGCGCACGATAAAAAAACCGCAAAAAAGCCCGAAAAAAAGCCCGAAAAAAAGCCCGCTTAGAGCGGGCGAGAAGAGGGAGTAATGCCACTGGCGTTGGCTGGTGGCATTGCGGATATTATTGCAATAAATAGTTGTAAATTCAATCAATATTTCAATTGTTGTAACAGGAACGCATAAGTCAGTGCCCACATCAGCGCTTGCTGGTCATTGTTGGCGGCGCCGGCGTGGCCGCCTTCGGTGTTTTCCCAATACAGCACGTCGTGCCCCTGTTCCTGCATCAGCGCCGCCATCTTGCGGGCATGGCCGGGGTGGACCCGGTCGTCGCGGGTCGAGGTGGTCAGCAGCACGCGCGGATAGGCGCGTTGCGGGCTGACGTTGTGGTAGGGCGAATAGCGGGCAATGTATTCCCATTGCAGGGGGTCGTCCGGATCGCCGTATTCGCCGATCCACGAGGCGCCGGCCAGCAACTTGTGGTAGCGCCGCATGTCCAGCAGCGGCACCTGGCACACCACGGCATTGAACAATTCCGGCCGCTGCGCCATGACCGCGCCCACCAGCAAGCCGCCGTTGCTGCCGCCCATCATGCCCAGCTGGGCGGCGCAGGTCAGGCCCCGTGCGATCGCGTCTTCCGCCACGGCGATGAAGTCGTCATAGGCGTTTTGCCGGTTTTCCTTCAGGGCGGCCTGGTGCCAGCGCGGGCCGAATTCGCCGCCGCCGCGGATATTGGCCAGCAGATACGTGCCGCCGTGTTCCAGCCAGCCGGCCCCGGTGGCGCCGCTGTAATACGGCTTCAGCGACACTTCGAAGCCGCCATAACCGTACAGCAGCGCCGGCTGCGGGCCCACGGCATCCTTCGGCTGCACGGCAAAGTAGGGCACCGGCGTGCCGTCGCGCGAGGTGGCGCTGAACTGGCGCACCCGGTACGGCGCCGCATCGAAATACGCGGGCAGGCGCCGCAGTTCGATGCGCTCGTCGCTGCCGGCATGGCACAGCGCCAGGGTGGTGGGGGTCAGGAAGTCGGTCAGGGTCAGGAAGTATTCGTCGCTGTCGATGGCGTCGACCGGCGTGGCTTCCAGCGAACCCATGGCCGGGACGGCGACGTCGCGCGCGCGCCAGCCGGCCGCCGTATGGGTCAGTTCCACCAGCCGGTTCTTGACATTGTCGAGGATGTTGAGCAGCAGCGCCGAGCGCGTCACGCACACGCCGTCCAGCGACGTGGTGGCCGAAGGTTCGAACAGCACGGCCATGTTGCGCTCGCCGCGCATGAAGGCGGCAAAATCGGTGGCCAGCAGCGCGCCCTGCGGATACGCCGTGCCGCCGACATCCCAGGCCGAGCGCAATTCAATGATGAGCTGGCCGCGCACGGTGTAGGCGTTGGCGTCGTCCGGCTTGGGGACGCGGGTCAGGGTGGCGCCGTCGCGCACATACAATTCATTGGTATAAAACGTCATCGAGCGCCACACGAATTCATAGCGGTGGCCCGGCGTGAAATCCATGCAGGCGCCGGCGCCCAGGTCATCGACGTCCGCTTCGAACAGTACCGGGGCGTCGGCCAGCGCCGTGCCGCGCCGCCATTCGCGCACGGTGCGCGGGTAGCCGGACAGGGTCAGCGTGCCGGGACCGCAGTCGGTGGCGACAAAAATACTGTCGCGGTCGCGCCAGGCGGCCTGGCTTTTCGCTTCCGGCAGCATGAAACCGCCCGAGACAAAGGCTTTCGCATCGAGGTCGTATTCGCGCAGCACATGGGCGTCGCCGCCGCCGCGCGACAGCGACACCAGGCAGCGGTCGCCATGGTGCAGGAATACCACGCCGCTCCAGACCCAGTTTTCATCTTCCCAGGCGGCCAGCGCGTCGAGGTCGATCATGGTTTCCCAGACGGGTTCCTGCGCCCGGTATTGCCCGGGCGTGGTACGGCGCCACACGCCCCGCACGTGCTCGGCATCGCGCCAGAAGTTGTAATACCAGTCGCCATGTACCGTCACATACGGGATGCGTTCCCGGGAATTGAGGATGGTGCGCAGGCGGGCGTGGATGGTGTCGAACTGGGGCTGGCGCTGCAATTGCTCGGTGGCGGCGGCGGCCTGGCGCCGCACCCAGTCCAGCGGCTGCTCGCCGCCGACCTCTTCCAGCCACAGGTAGGGGTCGTGCTCGGGGTCGTGTTCGGATTTCATGGGCATTGACGTCTCCGGTTTTCGCCATTGTGGCACGAATGTCATGGCGGCTTCACCGATGGGTGTACCATGCGGCCCCCGGGCGGGGATCCAATGGATAAAAACTGGTTGCCCACAGTGTTTAATAGTATGCTGCTGCAATGCAAAACTTCTTCTGGCGTGGTGTGATAGCCGATGCGTAAACTGGGTGCCTGGCTTACAACCTTGTTCAACCTGCGGACCTTGCTCTGGGGCATAGGTTTGTCGCTGTCGGTCGCCATCGGCATGATCCTGTACGCCAATGCGGCGCGCATGGTGGAGGAAGACGACCGCCAGCGCTTCGACAACCTGGCGCGCAGCACCCAGTACAGCATTTCCGCCCGCGTCAAATCGTATTCGGACGTGGTGCGCGGCCTGGTGGCGCTGTTCCAGACCACCGACAACCTGAACCGCCTGCAATTTCACCAGTACGTCACCAGCCTGAATCTGCCGCTGCATTTTCCGGCGATCGAAGCATTGAATTACGCGGTGCCGGTGACCGAAGCGGAGCGCGCCGCCTTCGTCGCCTCGGTGCGCGCCGATACCAGCCTCGATCCGGCCGGCTATCCGAATTTCGACATCAAGAAGCCCGGCCCCAGCGGCAAATACACGGTCATGCTGTACATGGAGCCGATGGAGATCGTCAAGGAACGCTTCGGCGTCGATATTGCCGCGGTGCCGGCGATCGGCCGGGCGCTGGACCAGTCGCGCGATACCGGGCAGGTCAGCGCGTCCGGCCAGCCGATCCTGGTCAAGAAGCCGGTGCCGCACATCGGCCTGGGCATGCGCCTGCCGGTCTACAAGCGCGGCATGCCGGTCAATGACGTGGCCAGCCGCCGCGCGGCCTACGTCGGCACGGTCGGCATCGGCTTTTCGGTGTCCAAGCTGGTGCAGGGCGCCATCGATGAAATGGCGATCCGCCAGGTGCACATGCTGCTGTACGCGGACAGTTCGACCGACGTGGAAAAGCGCCGCCTGACCATCGAAAAGAGCGACCGCCTGCTGTACAACGACAATGGGTCGATCGAGGCCACGCCGGCGCCGCCGGACAATCCGGACGATTACCTGGAAACCGTGCTGCCGATCGATTTCAACGGCTCGCTGTGGAAAGCGCTGTTCCGCGTCAAGAAAACCGATATGCATACCGGCCTCGACGCGTATTTCCCGTGGATCGCGCTGGCGACCGGCCTGATCGGCACGATGCTGATCTATAGTTACCTGTTGACCCTGTATTTCTCGCGCCGCAACGCGGTCGAACAGCGCCTGCTGCTGGACAGCGTCCTGAACAATATCGATGCGCGGGTCTTCATGAAAGACCAGAACCGCCGCTACATTTATGCCAACGCCAAGATGGCGGAAATCATGGGCCGCCCGGTGGAGCAGATCGTCGGCCGCAGCGACCATGAATTGATGCCCCAGCAGGAAGCCGACGCGGCCTGGGAAGAAGAGCGGCGCATCTTTGCCGATGGCGTGAAACGCGCCGGCGAGGAACGCTATGTCGACCGCCGGGGCGGCGTGCACCACCTGTGGTCGGTGAAGGCGCCGGTGCGGATCGACAAGGAGGTGGCGGCCGTGATTTCGCTGGCCACCGACATCACGGAATTGCACAACCTGAAGGAGCAGGCGCAGGCGGCCAACCAGGCCAAGAGCGATTTCCTGTCCAACATGAGCCATGAAATCCGCACGCCGATGAACAGCATCATCGGCATGGCGCACCTGGCGCTGAAATCCGTCACCCATCCCAAGCAGCGCGATTACCTGCAAAAGATATTCCATTCCGGACAGCATTTGCTGGGCATCATCAATGACATCCTGGACTTTTCCAAGATCGAGGCGGGCAAGCTGGAACTGGAAGTGCTGGAGTTTTCGCTGGGCACGCTGATGAGCAATGTGGCCAACCAGCTCAGTGAAAGCGCGGCCCGCAAGAACCTGGAACTGGCGTTCGAGATCTGGCCCGGCATGTCGCAGCAATTGTGCGGCGATCCGCTGCGGCTCGAGCAGGTGCTGCTGAACTTCACCAGCAACGCCATCAAGTTTTCTGAAAACGGCAAGATCCACATCCGCGCCCGGCCTGTCGAAGACCGCGACAGTTATTGCGTGGTGCGCTTCGAGGTCCAGGACAACGGCATCGGCATGAGCAAGAGCCAGATGGCCAGCCTGTTCCAGTCGTTCCAGCAGGGCGACACCTCGACCACCCGCAAGTATGGCGGCACCGGCCTGGGCCTGGTGATTTCCAAGCAGCTGGCCGAATTGATGGGCGGCACCGTGGGGGTGGACAGCGTGGAGGGGCGGGGCAGCACGTTCTGGTTCAGCGCGCGCCTGGTCAAGGGCACCAACCTGCTGGAAGCGGGCGTGGCCAAGGTGTTGCAGCCGGACGTGATGGAGTCGTTCAAGGGCGCGGCTATCCTGCTGGTGGAAGACAATATTTTCAGCCAGCAGGTGGGCCAGGAATTGCTCGAAGACGCGGGCGCCACGGTGTGTATCGCCAACAATGGCAAGGAAGCCATCGACTTGTTGTTGAAAGAGCACTTTGATTGCGTGCTGATGGATGTGCAAATGCCGGTCATGGACGGCTATGAAGCCACGCGCCTGATCCGCGCCCATCCGCGCCTGGCCGGCACCCTGGTGATTGCCATGACCGCCAATGCGGGGCGTGACGACCAGGCGCGCTGCATCGCGTCTGGCATGGATGAGTTCATCACGAAACCGATTGCGCCGAACCTGTTGTTTACCGTGCTGTCGCGCTGGATGAACCAGCGCGCGGGGCAGGGGGTGCCGCCACGGCTGGGCAGCCGCCCGACCGTGTCGGCGGCCGCCGGCATCGAGCCGCTGCCGGTGCCGCTGGCAGGGCAGGCGGCCAATCCTGCAATGAGCCCCGCGGCAAGCCCCGCAGCCAGCCCGGCGGCCGGCGCTGCCGGCGTCATCGAGGAGCCGGCCGCCGCCGCGCCGGCGCCAGCGGCCGACGGCATGCCCGCCGTGTCCATCGCGCCGGCGGAAATGTTCGACATCAGCGCGCTGGCGCAGACCTTCAACAACAAGCCGGAAAAGATGCGCAAATATGCCGTGATGTTCCTCGATTCGGCGCGCGACGGCATGGTGGAAATCAATGAGGCGCTGGCGCAGGACGACCTGGCGCGCCTGTCGGAACTGGGCCACCGCATCAAGTCGTCGGCCCGCGCCGTGGGCGCCATGCACTTCGGCGAACTGTGCCTGGCGCTGGAACACTTGAAACCCGACGCCGACCCGGCCCGCGCGCGCTACATCGTGGCGCAAATGCAGCCGATGCTCGACCACTTGCAGGGGCATATCGCGCAGGAACTCGATGCGCACGCGGCGGGTTGACGGCGTGGCATGCCGGCCGGCGACCCGGCCCCGGGTCAGCGCGCCGCCGCCAGCAGGTGGCAGGCCAGGCCGGCAAACAGCAGCGCCAGTCCGCGCCGCCCTTGCCGCAGGGCCGCCGGATGGCGCCGGAACCAGGCGCCGCAGCGCGCACCGCCATAGGTCAGCAGCAAATTGCCCAGCAAGGCATTGAGGGTCAGGATCGCGCCCAGCACCAGGACCTGGCGCGTGACATGCCCTTGGGTGCGTTCCACGAACTGGGGCAGGAACAGCATAAAGAACAGCAGCGCCTTGGGATTGAGCAGGCAATTGGCGAGCGCGCGGGTAAAGATGCGCCGGACCGAGCCGCCGTGGTCATTGACGCCACCGCCGGCGACGCTGTCCGCGCCCGCCGCCGGACCTGCATCGGAACCGGAACCGCGCAGCATGCCCCATGCCAGCCACAGCATGTATGCCGCGCCGCCCAGGCGCAACACGTCGAATCCCGGCGGCCAGGCCAGGAACAGCGCGATCAGGCCGGTCGCGGAGGCGCCGGTCAGCAGCAAGTCGCCCGCGCCGATGCCCAGCGCCGCCGCCACGCCGCCGCGCGGCCCGTGCGTCACCGCATGGGCCAGGACAAACGCCATGCTGGGGCCGGGCACCCAGAACAGCGCCTGCAGCGCCAGGATATAAGCCAGGAAAGTCGGGAAGGTCATGTTCGCTCCATGCAATGTCGGGACGGGCCATTGTGGTGGCGGCGGGCGATGCGGCACTACCGATGGCCGCGATGGCGCGGCGGGACTTATGATAAATTTCGATAATGAGCAACATTAAACTCAACCAGCTGGCCATGCTGGTCGCCGTGGTCGATGCCGGCAGTTTCAGCAAGGCCGCGGCGGCGCTCGATTGCACCCAGTCGCGCATCAGCCACGCCATCGGGGAACTGGAAAAACACGTCGGCAAGCGCCTGCTGGTGCGGGCCCACGCGGGCAGCGTGGTCACCGACGACGGGCGGCGCGTGCTGCACCAGGCGCGCCAGATCCTGGCGCTGGTGGCCGAACTTGAAACACCCGCCATTGACGCGCCGCTGGCGGGCGCGGTGCGGCTGGCCTGCTTCCGCAGCATCGGCACCCACGTGGTGCCGTATGCGCTGCAGGCGCTGGCGCGGCGCCATCCCGGCATCGAGGTGACGATGGTGGACGACTGCGATTCAGCCGACGACGTGCACGCGGCGGTGCTGGCGGGACGCGCCGAGCTCGGTATCGGCTGCGCGCCCTATGAAGAGGAACTGGTGGCGCAGCCGCTGCTGGCCGACGATTACGTGCTGGTGCTGCCGTCCGGCCTGGCGCTCAAGGAACCGTTGACCTGGGACCAGTTGGCGGCGCTGCCGCTGATCGAGCCGGCCACGCGGCGCGGCGCCGCCGTGATCGAACGCATGCGGGCGGACGGCTTGCGCGCCAGCGCGGTGCAGCGCATGGTGGCGGACAGTTCCATCATGTCGCGGGTGGCGCTGGGCCAGGCGTATTCGGTGTTCCAGCACCTAGCCGCGTTCCCGGCCCCGCCCGGGGTACGGGTGGTGCCGGCGCCGCTGGCGGCGCAGCGCGAATTTGCCGTCGTCGCCTTGCCACACCAGGCGCGCAATCCGCTGGTGCGGGCGCTCTCCGCCGTGCTGCGGGATCGGCGCATTCTCAGCCGTATGCCGGTGGCCATCCATGGCATCGTGCACTTGCGCGTGGCGCCCGGCGGCGAACAAGGGTTGCGCTGACCGGCGGCCAGTGGCGATAATGCCGTTTCGGCCACTTCGCGGCTTATCAGGCGACTTATCATGTCCATCTCCCCCGGCCTTTTGATTTTGCACGGCAACCAGCTGGAACAGTTGCGCGCCGCCGTGTTCGGCTGGTTGCGGAGTCATCCGCTGGGGCCGCTGGAAACCGATACTTTCCTGGTGCAATCGAACGGGGTGGCGGAATGGCTGAAGATCGCGCTGGCCGAGGAAACCGGGATTTGCGCGGCGACCCAGTTGCGCCTGCCGGCGCGCCAGCTGTGGGAAGCCTACCGCGCCATGCTGGGGCGCGACAGCGTGCCGCCGCTGTCGGCGTTCGACAAGGGCCCGCTGACGTGGCGCCTGATGCGTTTGCTGCCGTCGCTGCTGCAAGACGACGTGTTCGCGCCGCTGCGCCATTTCCTCGGCGATGGCTGCCCCGAGCGGCGCCTGCAGCTGGCCACGCGGCTGGCCGACCTGTACGACCAATACCAGGTGTACCGCGCCGACTGGCTGGAAGACTGGGCCGCGGGACGCGATGTATTGCTCAGCGCGCGCGGTGAAGCGGTGGCGCTGAACGTCGACCAGCGCTGGCAGGGCGCGCTGTGGCGCGCGGTGGTGGCCAGCGTGCCGGAGGCGGAGCGGCAACTGGGCCGCGCCAGCGTGCACACGCGCTTCGTGCAGGCGGTGCGGCGCGGCGACGCGCCGCGCGGCCCGCTGCCGCGCCGCCTGGTGGTGTTCGGCATTTCATCATTGCCATACCAGGTGCTGCAGGCGCTGGCCGCGCTGGCGCGCCATACGCAAGTGCTGCTGGCGGTGCCGAATCCCTGCCGCTATCACTGGGGCGACATCATCGATGGCCGCGACCTGTTGCGCGCCGCGCGCAAGCGCCAGCAATTGAAAAACGGCGTCGACCTGGCCCATATCCCGCTGGAGGAACTGCATGCGCACAGCCACCCGCTGCTGGCCAGCTGGGGACGGCAGGGGCGCGATTTTATCCGCATGCTCGATGAGTTCGACGAGGCGGCCCAGGCCGGTGGCGCGGACGACGGCACGGCGCCGATGCGGGTCGACCTGTTCAGCGAGGACCCCGGCGCCACCCTGCTGGAACAGGTGCAGGCCGCCGTGCGCGACCTGCTGCCGCCGGGCGAGCACCCGCACGCGCCGCCGGAGGCGGGCGATGCGTCGATTGAATTCCATATTACCCACAGCGTGCAGCGCGAAGTCGAGGTGCTGCACGACCGCCTGCTGGCGATGTTCGCGGCCAACCAAGGACTGCGGCCGCGCGACGTAGTGGTGATGGTGCCCGACATCGACGTGTTTACCGCCGCGATCCACGCGGTGTTCGGCCAGCACCGCAGGAACGATGCGCGCCATATCCCGTTTGCCATTGGCGACGTCAATGACCGCAGCGTCAATCCGCTGCTGGTGGCGCTGGAATGGCTGCTGCGCCTGCCGCAGCAGCGCTGCCGCCAGAGCGAAGTGCGCGACCTGCTCGACGTGCCGGCGCTGGCGCAGCGCTTCGGACTGGCCGCTGACGACCTGCCGACCCTGGGCGTGTGGATCGAAGGCGCCGGCGTGCGCTGGGGCCTGGACCGCTCGCACCGCGCCGGCCTGGGCCTGGCGCCGGCCGGCGAACAAAATGCGTGGATCTTCGGCCTGCGGCGCATGCTGCTTGGCTACGCCAGCGGCGACGGCGTGACCTATAACGGCATCGAAGCCTATGGCGAAGTGGGCGGCCTCGACGCCGCGCTGGCCGGCTCGCTGGCGCAACTGGTGGAGGCGCTGCTGGCGTGGCGCGCCATCCTGGCGGTCCCGCGCACGCCGGCCGACTGGGGCCAGCAGGCGCGCGCCTTGCTCGACACCTTCTTCACGGCGGCCGGGGAGGACGACCGCCTGACGCTGGCGCAATTGCATGAAACCCTGAACCGCTGGCTGGAAACCTGCGAGGGCGCGGGCTTCGACGAACCGGTGCCGCTGGCGGTGCTGCGCGAATCGTGGCTGGGCGCGCTCGATGAGCCGACCCTGGACCACCAGTTCGTCTCGGGCGGCGTGACGTTCTGTACCCTGATGCCGATGCGCGCGGTGCCGTTCCGCGTGGTCTGCCTGCTGGGCATGAATGACGGCGACTTCCCGCGCCGCGCGCCGCGCGCCGATTTCGACTTGCTGGCGCTGCCCGGCATGGCCCGCCCCGGCGACCGCTCGCGCCGCGACGACGACCGCTACCTGATGCTCGAAGCGGTGCTGGCGGCGCGCGACAAGCTGTATGTCAGCTGGGTCGGGCGCAATGTGCGCGACAACAGCGAACAGCCGCCGTCCGTACTGGTGTCGCAACTGCGCGATTACCTGCACGCGGGCTGGCAATTGAACCTGGCCTCGTACACCACGGAACACGCGCTGCAGCCGTTTTCACGCCGTTACTTCGAACAGGGCGGCTTGCCGACCTATGCCGCCGAATGGCGCGAAGCGCACCGCGAGGGGGGCGCCGATGGCAGTCCTGTTGACGAAAGCGCGGTCTTGCCTCCGTATGAGCCGGACGAAGGTTTTCGCCTGCGCCTGGGCCAGCTGGCCAGCTTTATCCGCCAGCCGGTGCGGTATTTCTTCCGCCAGCGGCTCGGCGTCGTGTTTGGCGAGGCCGTGCTGGTGGGCGAGGACGAGGAACCGTTTGCGCTCGATGCGCTGGAGCGCTTTGGCCTGGAAGGCAAGATGCTGGACGACAGCAGCGAGCCGGAACCTGTGGCTGAAGTGCGCGAGCGCCTGGTGGCGCGCGCGGAACGGCTGGAACGCGAAGGGCTGTTGCCGATCGGCTTGCCCGGCAAGCAGGTGCAGCGCGCGCTGGTCGATGAACTGGTGCCGGTGCGCACCGAATGGCTGCACCAGCGCGCCCGCTATCCGCTGCCCGCGCCCAAGCTGGCCGTGAGCCTGCGCTTCGCGACGGGCGCGGGTGCGGATGAAACACCGCTGGAAGACTGGGTCGACCTGTTGCGCACCAACGGCAGCGAGACCGTGTGGCTGGCGCAACTGGCGTCGCGCGTGGCGGACCGTAACGGCGCGCCGCGCGGCGACAAGCTGATTCCGATCTGGCTGCGCCAGCTGGCCGCCGCCGCGCAGGGTTTCCCGGTGGCGGGCATCCTGGTGGCGCGCGACGTGGTGGCGCATTTCGCGCCGCTGGAGCCGGGCGCGGCGCGCGCCCAACTGGCGGTGCTGGTGCAACTGTGGCGCGACGGCATGGACCGCCCGCTGCCGGTGGCCTGCCGCACGGCGCTGGCGCTGCTGGCCGAAGGCGATGCGCGCGGCACCTATGATGGCGACTATAACCGCGACGGTGAAGTGGCGGACCTGTGCCTGGCGCGGTTGTGGCCGGAATTCGCGGCGCTGGCGCAAGAGCCAGGCTGGCTGCCGTGCGCGCAACAACTGTATGGACCGCTGGCGGACTGGATGGCGACGCAGGTGACGATGGCACCCCTGGGCGGAGCGCAGCCATGAGCAATTTGCTGCAACCGCTGACCTTCCCGCTGCACGGTTCGCGCCTGATCGAAGCGTCGGCCGGCACCGGCAAGACCTGGACCATCGCCGCGCTGTACCTGCGCCTGGTGCTGGGTCATGGCGGCGCCGATGGCTATGCGCGGCCGCTGCTGCCGTCCGACATCCTGGTGATGACCTTTACCCGCGCCGCCACCCGTGAATTGTCGAACCGCGTGCGCGAACGGCTGATCGAGGCGGCGGCGTATTTCCGGCACGAGGGCGGCAAGGCCGATCCCTACCTGGATGCCTTGCTGGAATCGTATCCGGACGATGGCGCGCGCAGCCAGGCCGCGCACCGGCTGATGCTGGCGGCGGAAACCATGGATGAAGCGGCGATTTTCACCATCGATGCGTGGTGCCAGCGCATGCTGCGCGAACACGCCTTCGACAGCGGCAGCCTGTTCGACGAGGAACTGGTCAGCGATGAGGCGGCGCTGTTCGACGACGCGGCGCACGACTACTGGCGCCAGCAAGTGTATCCGCTCGATGCGCGCCTGCTGGAACCAATGCTGGCCTGCTGGGCCGACGTCGAGCAATTGAAAGCCTCGGTGCGCGCGCTGGCGGGGCGCCGGGAATGGCTGGAACGCGAAGGCGGCGCCGGGCGCGAAACCCTGGGCGCGCTGATCGGGCGCCTGCAGCGGGTCCAGCGCGCGCGCGTGCTGGAACTGAAGGAAGGCTGGTGCGAACGCGCCAACCGCATGGAACAGTGGATCCATGCCGAGCGCGAAGCGGCGCCCAAGTGTTTTCATGGCGCGAAGATGAAGCCGGAATCGGTGTCGAAATGGTTCGAGGCGCTGCGCGCCTGGGCCCAGGATGATCACCAGCTGCATCCGGACCTGAATGGCACGGCGTGGAACCGGCTGGCCCCGGACGGCCTGCTGGACGCCTGCGCCAAGGGGTACACGCCGGCCATTCCCGCCGACTTCGACGACGTCCCGCGCCTGCAAGCGGCGCTGGCCGAACTCGAACCGCTGGCCCATGCGCTGTACCGCCATGCCGCGCTGGCCATTGCGCGGCGCATGGAAGAATTGAAACGCAATGCGCGCCAGTTCGGCTTTGCCGACATGCTGGACCGCCTGCGGCAGGCGCTGCAAGGCGACAACGGCGCCGCGCTGCGCCAGCGCATCATCGACCAGTACCCGGTGGCGCTGGTCGATGAATTCCAGGATACCGCGCCGAACCAGTACCGCATCTTCGATTTGCTGTACCGGGTCGAGGCCAATGATCCGGCGCTGGGACTGTTCCTGATCGGCGACCCCAAGCAATCGATCTACGGCTTCCGTGGCGCCGACATCCACAGCTACCTGTCGGCGCGGCTGGCGACCACCGGCCGCCATTACCAGCTGGGCACCAACTTCCGTTCCACCCGGGCGCTGGTGGCGGCGGTCAACCAGGTGTTCCTGCATGCGGAAGGCCATGCGGGGGGCGGGGGCCTTCCGAAGGGCGCGTTCCGCTTCCGCGCCGGGGAGGACAATCCGCTGCCGTTCGAGGCGGTCGATGCCAATGGCCGCAAGGAGCGGCTGGTGGGGGCAAGCGGGCCGCTGGCGGCGCTGCTGGTGTCCTGCACCGAAGCCGACGGCATCAAGAAGGATGACTACCGCGCATTCTTTGCGCACCACTGCGCCGAACACATCGCCGGCCTGCTCAATGACGAACGGGCCGGATTCGACGATGGCAACGCCTTCAAACGTCTGCAGCCGGCCGATATTGCCGTGCTGGTGCGCGACCGCAAGGAGGCGGCGGCGATCCGCCACGCGCTGGCGCGGCGCCGCATTGCCAGCGTGTACTTGTCGGACAAGGATTCCGTCATCGACAGCGAGGAAGCCGCCGACGTGCTGCGCTGGCTGACGGCCATGGCCAACCCGCTCGACGGCGGCCTGGCGCGCGCCGCCTTCGCCACCCGCACGGCGGGCTTGCCGCTGGCGGAACTGGCGCGCCTGTCCGGCGATGAACTGGCGTGGGAACAGCGCGTCGAACAGCTCAAGACCCTGCACCTGGTGTGGCAGCGCCAGGGCGTGCTGGCCATGCTGCGGCGCTTTATCCATGAGCTGGACCTGCCGTCGTCGCTGCTGTCGCAGCCTGGCGGCGAGCGGCGCCTGACCAACCTGCTGCACCTGGCGGAATTGCTGCAAACGGCCAGCCGCCAGCTCGATGGCGAACAGGCGCTGATCCGCTGGCTGGCGGAGCAGATCGAAACGGGCGGCGACAGCGGCGATGAACGGGTGCTGCGGCTGGAGTCGGACGCGGAACTGGTGAAAGTCGTCACCGTCCATAAATCCAAGGGCCTGGAATATCCGCTGGTGTATCTGCCGTTTGCCGTCACGGCGCGCAAGGCCGATAAACGCAACCGCAGCTTCTTTGAATATACCGATACGGCGGGCACGCGCCATATCGACATGGCCTTGTCCGACGAGGCGCTGGCGGCGGTGGAAGAGGCGCGCCTGGCGGAGGATTTGCGCCTGCTGTACGTGGCGCTGACGCGGCCGCGCCATTTCCTGTGGCTGGGCGTGGCGGCGCTGGCGGCGCGCAAGGAAGGCGCCAATACGCTGCACGAATCCGCGCTGGGCTACCTGCTGACGGGCGGCGAAGCGTTGCCGGCTGCGTCATTGGCGCTGCGCTGGGAACAGGTGAAGGGCGGTTGCGAGGCGATTGCCGTCCATCGGCTGGAGCAGGCGGGCGCTTCCTTCACCATGCTGCAGCGCGAAGACTTGCAGGCGCCGCTGGTGCCGGCGCGCCGCTTTGACGGCGACTTCGAGCGTGACTGGTCGGTCGGCAGCTTTACCTCGCTGACGCGGCGCAATCCGCAAGACATGTCGCAGGGCTATGCGCAATTGGTTGCGGCGGATTTGCTGGCCGATGGCGGGGCGGCGGCCGGCTGGGACGAGCGTGGGCCGCGGGCGGCCGGGCAACCAGGAGCGGCTGGGCCGGCAGGGGTTTCAGGACTGGCGGGGCAGGCGGGCATGGCGGGTATGGCAGCCTTGGCCGGCATGGCGCCGGGCGAGGCGCGCGTGCCGCGCACGGCATTGCAGGCCAAGCTGCTGGAACAGCAGGCGCTGGCCGAGGCATTGCAGCGCATTGCCGACGAGCCGTGGCACCGTTTCCCGCGCGGTTCGGTGCCCGGCAACTTCCTGCACGAACAGCTGGAGTGGATGGCCCATGAAGGCTTTGCCAGCGTGGACGATCCGCAATTCGATGCGCGCCTGCTGCGCCGTATCGAGCGGGCCGGCTGGGCCAACCGCCAGGACGATGCGCTGGCGTGGCTGCTCGCGGTGGCCGGCACGCCGCTGCCGCCATTGGGCGCGCCGTTGTCCGCGCTGCACGGCGCCTTGCCGGAGCTGGAATTCTGGTTCCCCAGCGAGCGCCTGTCGAGCGGCGCGCTGGACCGCCTGTGCCGCCGCCATGTGTTGCCCGGCGTGGCCCGTCCCGCGCTGCCGGAGCGGCGCCTGCACGGCATGCTGAAGGGGTTCATGGACCTGGTGTTCGAGCACGAGGGCCGCTACTGGGTGCTGGACTATAAGTCCAATGCGCTGGGCGGCAACGACAGCGCTTACCACGCCAAGGCGCTGGCGCTGGGTGTGGCGGAACACCGCTATGACATCCAGGGCGCGCTGTACATGCTGGCGCTGCACCGGCTGCTGCGCTCGCGCCTGGGCGAGGACTATGATCCCGCCACCCAGCTGGGCGGCGCGATTTTCTTTTTCCTGCGCGGCATCGGCCATGCGCCAACACGGGGCTGCTGCCTGCTGGCGCCGGATCCCGGGCTGCTCGACGGCCTCGATGCACTGTTCAATGAGGCCGGATGATGGGGGTGAATGACATCGAAATGGCGGACGCCGGGCGGCAAAAACTGCTGGAGCAAATCGATGCGCTGACGGAAGCGGGCCAGTTGCGCCGGCTGTCGGGCGCGTTCGCGCGCTTTGTCGCCACGCTGGGACCGGCGAAGCCGCCGTTGCTGCTGGCGTGCGTGCTGTTGTCGGAACTGGAGGGGCGCGGCCACAGTTGCCTGATGCTGGCAGACCTGGCGGGCGCCAGCCCGGCGGTGCGTTCCATGCTGGGCTGGAGCGAGGACGACTGGCAGGCGTTGCGCGCGGCTTGCGCGCCGCTGCCGAAAAGCGCGTCGGCCTGGCGCGCGCAGTTGTCCCAGTGCGAACAGGTGTGGCCCGCCGCCGACCTCGATTTCGGCCAGCCGCTGGTGCTCGACGGCGAGCGGCTGTACCTGCGCCGCTACTGGCGCGACGAGACCAGCGTGGCGCAGGCGGTGCGTTCGCGCGCGCTGCGCCTGCGCGAGGTCGACGCCCGGCGCGTGCGGCAATGGCTCGATATCCTGTTCCCGGCCTCAAACGATGGCGACACCGACTGGCAAAAGGCCGCGTGCGCGGTGGCGGTGCGGGCCGACCTGGGCATCATCACGGGGGGGCCGGGCACGGGCAAGACGTATACGGTGGCGCGCTTGTTGGCATTGCTGTTTGCCACGGCGGGCATGGAGCGGGTTCCGGCCGCCGCGCTGGCGCAGGCCGGCTTGTCCGGGGGCGTGCCGGGGGCGCTGACGGCGCCGCCATTGGCCGCTGGCGGCGGCATCCGCATTGCGCTGGCCGCGCCGACCGGCAAGGCCGCCGCGCGCCTGAAGCAATCGATCGACCAGGCGCTGGACGCCTTGTCCGCGCTGGTGCCGGATTTGCACTTGCCGGAACTGGCGGCGCGCATGGGCGCCGCGCGCACCTTGCACAGCCTGTTGGGCGCGCGGCCCGATACCCGCACCTTCGTGCACCACAAGGGCAATCCGCTCGATGTCGATGTGCTGATCGTCGACGAGGCGTCGATGGTGCACCTGGAAATGATGGCGTCCCTGCTCGATGCGCTGCCGCCCCATGCGCGGCTGGTGCTGTTGGGCGACAAGGACCAATTGGCGTCGGTGGAAGCGGGCGCCGTGCTGGGCGACATGTGCCATGACGCGGAAAGCGGCGGCTACAGCGCGGCGACGGCGCAGTACATGCGCGACGCGGCCGGCATCGCGTTGCCGGAATCGTTCGTGCAGGGCGGCGGTCCGCTGGCGCAGCAGACCGTCATGCTGCGCAAGAGCATGCGCTTCGGCGGTCCGATCGGACAGCTGGCGCTGGCGGTCAACGCGGGCGACGTGGCGCGCGTGCGCTCGGTCTTGCGCGAGGACGAGACCGGCCAGTTGGCCTGGCTCGATCCGGCCCAGCAGGCGCACGTGCTGCAACTGGCGCTGGAAGGACGGCCGCGGGCCGAAGGCGGCTACCAGCGCTACCTGCGCCGCATGATGCAAGGGTTGGACGACGGCAGCGCGCTGTCGCAGGACACCGTGCGCCATGAAGCGTGGGTGCGCGACGTCTTGTTGGCGTTTGAATCGTTCCGCATCCTGTGCGCGGTGCGCGAAGGGGAATGGGGCGTGTCCGGCTTGAACGACGCGATCGCCGCCAGGCTGGAAGCGGCGGGCCTGCTGCGGCGGCGCGGCGAATGGTATGTGGGCCGTCCGGTGATGGTGACCCGCAATGATTACGCCACCGGGGTGTTCAACGGCGACATCGGATTGACGCTGCCGGACCCGCTGCGGCCCGGCTCCCTGCGCGTGTACTTCAGCGAAGGCCCGAATGTCCGCAGCGTGCTGGCCACGCGATTGCGCAACGTGGAAACCGCGTTTGCCATGACGGTCCATAAATCGCAGGGCTCGGAATTCGCGCACACGGTAATGGCGCTGCCGTCGGCCGGCAGCGCGGTGCTGGCGCGGGAACTGGTGTACACGGGGATCACGCGGGCCCGCAGCCACTTCACGCTCGCCACCCCGGTGGCCGGGGTGCTCGATGAAGCGGTGGCGGTGCGCACGCAGCGCGCCAGCGGGTTGCGGGGGCTGGTGGGGTGAAGCCCCCGTCCCGTTGGCCGGGTTATTTCTTGCTGGCGGGTTTGTCGGACGTCTCTAACAGCACTGCTTACTTGCCTTCGGAGCAACAAGGGCCGTACACTGAACGTTGACGAACTTCCGAGTTTGGCCAGGAGCGGACGTTTGATGTCACATTCCTAACCTACGATATCCTCATGGAAATTAAAGTAAGTAAATCGATCGTTGACGGTAGTACCGTTCTTGAAAGTGGGAGCGGCAGATTTTGTTTTCGACGTTTAACGCCTGGCGCATTACTTGTCACTATCTCCGGAAACGATCAGGGACAGTTCGGCACAGCAGCGCTTGATGAGATACGTCTTGAAATCCTTCGACATGGCAAGCTTGAGCTGTTGGTTGACGCTGAACAGGCCGAGTTGGTTACTGTCGAGGTTAGCCAGGATTGGACTCGTTTCTTCGCAACAACAAGAGAGCAGCTAACCAGGGTAAGTGTGCTAACTGGATCCAAGCTCATCAACTTAACGGTTGCCATTGCCCAGCATCTTTCGCAGACTGGCAACCTCATCCAAATTTACTCAGACAGAAGTCTGTTTGAAGTAGCGCTAGCTAAAGCAAGCGCTGCGCAAGTCATCAAAAATGCCAGGTCCTGATCTGACAGCTAAGCAACGTCCGCTTTGGGGCGGAAGCCACAGCCATCAGGCGCGTCAGCCGACCGCCTCATCGCGCAACAGCGCATATAAGTTCATATCGACATGCTTGCCCCGAACGAAATTGGCGCCGCGTGACACCCCTTCTTTTTGAAAACCGCATTTGATCGCGACCTTTTCCGACGCCAGGTTGCGGCTGTCCATGCGGATCTCGATCCGGTTGACCAGGGTGGCGTTGAACAGGTGGCGCACCATCAGCTTGACCGCCTCGGTGACGATGCCGCGGCCCCGGTAGTCATGCGACAGGGTGTAGCCGATTTCGCGCGCATTGAAATAAGGCACGCCTTTTGCGTGCCAAATCGTCCCGATGATGGCGTCTACTGGCTGTTCCACGATCACATAGCGCACCAGGTCATCATTGGCCATGCCATCCTCCCGGATCTTGCGCGCCAGGTCGACCGGGGAGTGGATCGCGCTCGGCAGGTATTCGCCACGAATGTCCGGGTCGTTCAGCAGCGGCACCAGCGCGGGCAGGTCATCGGGCAAAACATGGCGGATGACGAAATTGCTTCCTTTGATCATCAGGCCGCCCGGCGCCGCTTGGTGGCCGCCTTGGACGCCGGCGCCTTCTTGCGCAAGCTCTGCTTCACGCGTTTCACCGGCTTTTCTTCATCGCCGGAAATGTACTTGCGAATCTTCAGCGCATCCATCAGCCGCGCCGAGCTGGCGCCCGCGTTCAGCAGCACCATGGTGGAGTACTTGCCGGCCGACTTGATGCGCATGATCAGGCAGCGGCCCGCTTCCTCGGTGTAGCCGGTCTTGGACATGCCGATGTCCCAGCCCTTGGCGCCGACCAGGCGGTTGGTGTTGCGGTATTCGACCTTGCGGCCGTTGATGTTGATGGTGTCCTTGCTGTCGGTCGACATGTCGCGGATGGTGTCGTATTTCGACGCCGCGTTGGCCATCTTCACCAGGTCGGACGCGGTGGAGCGGTTATGGGGCGACAGGCCGGTCGGCTCTTCGATCACGGTGTTGGTCAGGCCCAGCGACTTGATCTTCACGTCCACGGCGCGCTTGAAGCCGGCCTGGCCGCCCGGGAAGGTGCGGGCCAGCGCGGCGGCGGCGCGGTTATCGGACGACATCAGCGCCAGTTGCAGCGCGTCGGCGCGTGAAATCGCGGCGCCGACCGGCACGCGCGACTGGCTGTGCTTCAACACGTCGACATCGGCGCGGTCGATGTTGATGGTTTCTTTCATGTCCAGTTTGGCGTCGAGCACCACCATGGCCGTCATCAGCTTGGTCAGCGAGGCGATCGGCACCTGGGCGGTGGCGTTTTTTTCAAGCAGGACTTTGCCGGTGTCGTCTTCGACCACCAGCACATTTTGCGAGCCGAGCGGCAACGCCATAGCGGCGGCGCTCAAGGACATCAGCAGGGCGGCTACTGTTTTCTTGATCATGTGAATATGCAATTGGGAGGGACGGAAAATCGGCGGCGTATTGCGTTGCACAATATCTATACGGCAATATTTCCTCAGGTACGAAGATACAGTAATTAGACAAACTCGTCTATGGCGGACACGCAAAAAAGCCCCACAGGCAGGCATGTGGGGCTTTTTGGGGGGGCGTTTCAGAAAAGAAAACGCTTATTTGCCGCCGTAGATCCTGTCGAATTCACCGCCATCGTCAAAGTGCTTTTTTTGCAGCGCACGCCAGCCGCCAAACAGTTCATCCACGCTGAGCAGGGTGATCGGCTTGAAGGTGGCGGCGTATTTTTTCGCCACGGCGTCCGAACGGGGGCGCAGGTGGTGTTTGGCGAGGATTTCCTGGCCGGCCTCGCTGTACAGGTAATTCAGGTACGCGGTGGCGGGCTTGCGCAAGTTGCGCTTGTCGACCACTTTATCGACCACGGCCACCGGCGACTCCGCCAGGATGGACGTTGGCGGGTAGACGATGTCGAACTGGTCGCCGAATTCGCCCTTGACCAGCAGCACTTCGTTTTCAAACGTGACCAGCACGTCGCCGATCTGGCGCTGCGTGAAGGTGGTGGTGGCGGCGCGCCCACCGGTATCCATCACCGGGACGTTCTTGAAGATCTTGCCGACCAGGTCGCGCGCCTGTGCTTCGCTGCCGCCCTTCTTCAGCACGGAACCCCAGGCCGCCAAGTACGAGTAGCGGCCGTTGCCCGAGGTTTTCGGATTGGGGATGATGACCTTGACGTCCGGCTTGGCCAGGTCGGCCCAATCCTTGATGCCCTTGGGATTGCCCTTGCGGACCAGGTAAATCACGGTCGAATAAAACGGCGCCGCGTTGTGCGGGAACCTGGCTTTCCAGTCCGCCGCCACCAGGCCACGGTCGGCCAGCAAGTCGACGTCATTGGCCTGGTTCAGCGTGACCACCGACGCTTCCAGGCCATCGGCCACCGAGCGCGCCTGTTTCGACGAGCCGCCGTGCGCCTGGTTGACGGTCACGGTGTCGCCGGTCTTCTTCTTGTAATCCGCGATGAACGCGGGATTGATGTCCTTGAACACTTCGCGCATCACGTCATACGACACGTTCAGGATCGTCGCGTCGGCCGCGTACGATGGGGCGGCAAAGGGCAGGGCGGCGGCCAGCAGGCTGGCGGTGATCAGGGCGCGGCGCTTATTACTTTTCTGTGTCATGGGGACTTTGATCCTGTTGTGAAAGACATATAGGCATGGTCTATAATTCGCGCCGGAAAAGATACGAATTTTTCGTAATAACTAAATCACAAATTCGAGTCTGGACCAAACGCACGGCATGCGACACGAGCTTTTTCTGGCTGGTGTATAGTCGCGCTGTGTGCCGGCGGCAAGCCGCCGGCGCCGGGTGATCGGCATTATTTTGTGAGTACACATGAGTCTTGAAATTCGTATTGCTGCATCTGGCGACGCTGCCGCGGCATGCAATGTTTTGCGGCGGTCCATTGCCGAATGCTGTGTCCTCGACCACAACAACGACCCCGCCATCCTGGGCGCGTGGCTAGGCAACAAGACGCCGCAAATGGTGGCCAGCTGGTTCCAGTCGCCCACCAACCATTCGCTGGTCGCGCTGCGCGACGACACCGTGGTGGGCGTGGCGCTGCTGACGGGCGCCGGCAAGCTGGCGCTGTGCTACCTGGTGCCCGAAGCGCGCGGCCTGGGGCTGGGCAAGGCGCTGCTGGCGCGCATGGAGGAAGTGGCCTGCGGCTGGGGCGTGAAAGCACTGCAATTACACAGTACCGCCACCGGTGTCGGCTTTTTTGAGCGGCACGGCTATACCCGTGCCGGCCAGGTGCGCTCGCCTTATGGCGTCGATACCACGTTTTTCTGGAAGCAACTCGATGGCGGCGCCTCGCCCGTGGAGGGCGACGAGGCGAAACCACGCAAGCGCTTCTGCAACTGTAATTCCGCCTGAAAGGTCCGCATGCCTGAAATCGCCGTCAGCCGCCAGGATATCTTCCCGACCACGATCTGGTCGTTCGATCTCGGTTACCTGCAACCGTATTTTCCCTTGTGGCTGGACGTGATCCGGCAATTGCGCGCGGCCCAGCCGCAGCCGGCGGGGCGCACCATCCGGCGCGGCTGGAACAGTGAAACCACTTTATTGCAGCAGCCCGCGTTCGAACCGCTGCACGGCGCGGCGCAAACCGTGTTCGGCCAGGTGCTGCAGGAAATGCAGTTGCCGGGCGCGATCCGGTTCCGGGTCGAAGGCTGGGTCAACCTGCATGAGGAAGGCGGTTTCAATATGCAGCATATGCATCCGAACCGCTTGTTGTCGGCCGCGTTTTACCTGCAAGTGCCGGAAGGCTCGAACCCGGTGCTGTTCCATGACCCGCGTCCGGCCGTCAAGCTGGGCCAGGTGGCGGGGCGCGGCTTCAATGGCGGCGGCCTGACCGCCGCCCAGCCAGCGCTGGGGCAAATGCTGGTGTTCCCCAACTGGCTGGAACACCATGTCGAGCCGCACCCTGTGGCCACTCCCCGGATCGCGATCGGCATGAACGCCGTGGCGGCGTAACAGCCCGGCTCCGGCGGTGCGGGCGCAGGCGGCATCGATGCCGGGTGACGCGGCCGCCGGCAGGGGGCTGCAACTTAATTTTCTCTTAAGCCTGCCACACAGACTTAATGCGCTTTCTCAACTCCCTCCGCTAATCAGCTATAGTGACAGGGTATTGTTTTATCGGATTGACTTATGGCATCGCGCAGAGACTTCTTACAAACTGGCTTGGGCCTGACCGCCGCCAGTTTCATCGGTGCGCCGCTGCTGGGCTGCGCCGCGCGCGCGGAACCGGTGCGGCAGGCGAAAGCCACACCGAAACCAGTTACCAAAACCCCGGCCAAAGCGGCCGCCAAACCCACCCAGCTGGCGCAGATGGCGCCGCGGGAGGCGCCGGATGAAGACCTGGAACCGCCGCCGGACATCTTTGATGCGCAGTCGCTGGACCTGGAATTCTGGGTCAGGCCGCGCACGATCCAGCTGGTGCGGCCGGCCAGCGGGGAAAAAACCAAGCTGCTGTACTGGAAAGACGGTGAACTGATCGACTCGGCGTACCAGGAACTGTGCCACTTGCTGCGCGATGTGAACGGCAAGGAAACCGCCCCGATCGACCCGGAATTGCTGAAAACCCTGTGGGGCGCGCAAGCGTTCGTGGCCCGCTATGGCATAGAAAGCCCGGTGGAAATCCTGTCCGGCTACCGGACCAGGAGCTCCAACAACAAGTTGATCGAGCAAGGCATTCCCGCCGCGCGCCAGTCGCTGCACATGGAAGGCAAGGCGGCCGACATCCGCATCCCCAACCTCAATGAAGAAGTGTTGGGCGGGCTGGTGCGCAGCTTCCGGCAGGGGGGCGTGGGCTTTTATTACCGCTCCGGTCCCCGTGGCGGCTGGATCCATGCGGACACCGGCCTGAAGCGGACCTGGAAGGGGTGATTCCAAGGTGATTCCCGGCGGCGATTGGTTTACACTGCACTATTCACCGTCTTGTTCACCGTCTTGATAAGAGTCTATGCAGCATATTGATCGCCCCCGCTTCCGTCCCGTGCCATGGACGGCGCTGGAAACCCCGGCTGACGTCGAATTGTGGATTGCCGAACACAACCTCGCCCTGCAGGAATTGATTGCCCCCCATGAAACCGGCTATGGCGTATGTTTTACCTTGGCCGAAGGGGGCGAGATTTACCTGCAGACCACGCAGGAGGGCGCCATCCTGCTCGACGTGACGGAGGATGCCGAATGGGTGTCGCCGCTGGTCGCCGCGGTCGGCCGGGTCGAGCCGCCGAAAGGATCGGTCTGGATCTTGCCGGACGATAAGCTGGTGCAATTGATCATGGGGTTGTCCGGCCTGATAGCCACCTCGATCCTGGTGGTGGGCCACAACTTCGGCCGCGGGCAGCGCACCCGCTATTAACCACAAGGATATTCATGGCACTGTCCCGCCGCACCACCGTCAAACTGGCCGCCGTGTTGCTGCTGGCCACCGCATCCCAGGTTCATGCCGCCGATTTGCTGGCCACCGTCAAAGCGCGCGGCACGCTGAAAATCGCCATGGAAGGCACGTATCCGCCGTTTAATTACAAGGATGCGAAGACCGGCGAATTGCAGGGTTACGACGTCGATGTGGCGAAGCTGGTGGCGGCCAAGCTGGGCTTGAAGCCGGAATTCGTCACCACCGAGTGGGCCGGCATCCTGGCGGGACTGGTCAGCGGAAAATATGACGTGATCGTGTCGCAAGTGACGATCCAGCCGAAGCGGGAAATGGTGTTTGATTTTTCCACGCCCTACACGTATTCCTCGCCGCAGTTGATCCAGCGCCGTGACGACAAGGTGGCCTATGCCTCGCTGGCCGACTTGAAAGGCAAGAAAGTCGGCGTCGGGCAGGGCAGCGTGTTTGAACAGCAAGCCAAGGCGGTGGGCGGGATCGACGTGCGCAGTTACCCGGCGGCGCCGGAAAACCTGCGCGACCTGTCGGTGGGCCGGATCGATGCGGCGCTCAATGACAGCCTGATGACGGCCTACCTGTTGAAGACGTCGGATTTGCCGATCCGCGCCGGCGCCCGGGTGGGCGCGGGCGAACGCTGCGGCATCCCGTTCAAGAAGGGCAATCCGGCATTCAAGGCGGCGCTGAACAAGGCGCTGGCCGAGGCGGCGGCGGATGGCAGCTTGAGCGCCGTGGCCGTCAAGTGGTTCGGCACGGACGTCAGCCGGGCCCCGTAAATGGAGTGGCTGACGCAGTGGGGCGAGCTGTTGCGGGACGCGGCGCCCGTGATGCTGACCGGCGCCGGCTATACGCTGGTGTTTGCCGTGGCGGCCATGGCGGGGGGCTTGGCTATAGGCTTTCCGGTCGCCGTGCTGCGCATCCTGCCATGGCGGGGGCTGGCCTGGCCCGCCGCCGTGTATGTCAGCCTGATGCGGGGCACGCCGCTGTTGGTGCAACTGTTCGTGATTTATTACGGCTTGCCCGGCATTGGCATTGAATTCACCCCGGTCACGGCCGGGATCCTGGCGCTGAGCCTGAACGCGGGCGCCTACCTGTCCGAGAGCCTGCGCGGCGCGATCGCCTCGGTGGCGCGGGGGCAGTGGTGGGCCAGTTATTCGCTGGGCCTGGGTTACCGCGATACCCTGGTGCACGTGGTGATGCCGCAGGCGCTGCGGGTGGCGGTGCCGGCCATGAGCAACAGCCTGATCAGCCTGATCAAGGATACCTCGCTGGTGTCGGTCATCACGATGGCGGAATTGATGTTGACCACCAAGGAATTGATTGCGACGACCTTCCAGCCGCTGCCGCTGTACCTGGCGGCGGCCGCGATTTACTGGGCCATGAGCCTGGCGTTCGAAGCCTTGCAGCGCCATGCCGAGCGCCGCCTGAACCAGCCGCACGCGCGGTGATCCGCGCCGCGCTGTTGTGTTCGTACACTCGACACACCTGGAGGCGCATGCTAGTCTAGATTTGAGCTGGTCGATAGCGCGCGATCTACTGATAAGGGCGGCGGCATGGACAAGGAACTGCAGGCATCGGTGTTATTGTCCCCCGACTCCCTGCGGCCGGTGCTCGGTGGCGGCACCTTGTCGGTCAGCGATGCCGCTTCGTTCGACGACCTGGCCCTGACGCCGGAACGGGCCCGCTACGAGCAGGACCAGGCTTATTTCAACGATATCTACCTGCTGGCGCCGGTCGGCTATTTCGTGCTGGCGTTCGATTCCACGATCCTGCAAATGAATATCGTGGGGGCGGATTTGCTGGGCCTGAAGCGCAACAGTGCTGCGCAGGTGCCGTTCCGCCAGTTCATCGCGCCCCGCTTCCTGTCGGATTTCGACAACTTTATCCGCGACGCCGCCAATACCAGTGCGCCGCAGCGCTGCGATTTGCAATTGACCCACGGCCGCCCCGACGAACAGGGTTTTGCCGCGACGCTGCGCGCCAGCGCCGACGGCAGCGGCCAGGCCATCCGGGTGGTGGTGGAACTGGCCGAGGGCAAGCTGGCCGCGCTGGAAAAGAGCGAAGAGCGCTTCCGCCGCATCGTGCACAGCGCGGAAGAGGGCATTTGGGAAATCGATGCGCAAGCGCGCACCTCGTTCGTCAATCCGCGCATGGCGGCCATGCTGGGCTACAGCATCGAGGAAATCCTCGAGCAGCCGCTGGTGGCGTTCATGGATGACGAAGGCCGCGCCATCCTCGAGCGCAATATCGCGCGCCGCCAGCAAGGCATCGCCGAGCGCCACGAATTCAAGTTCATGCGCAAGGATGGCCGGGAACTGTGGACCACCCTGGCCACCAACCCGATCTTCGACCATTCCGGCGCCTATATGGGGGCGCTGGCGCTGGTAACCGACATCACCGCGTCGCGCCAGTCGGCCGAACTGATCTGGCAGCAGGCGAATTTCGACCAGTTGACGGCGCTGCCGAACCGCCACATGTTCCATGACCGGCTGGCGCAGGAAATGAAGAAAGCGCGCCGCGAAGGGCTCTTGCTGGCGCTGCTGTTCATCGACCTCGACGGCTTCAAGCTGGTCAACGACACCTTGGGCCATGAACAGGGCGATGCGCTGCTGATTGAAGCGTCGGCCCGCATTAGCGCCTGCATCCGCGCTTCCGATACGCTGGCGCGGCTGGGCGGCGACGAATTTGTCGCGATCGTGTCGGGGCTGGACCACGCCTCGTCCGTGGACCGCGTGGCGCACAATATCATTACCTCGCTGCGCCAGCCGTTCCGGCTGGACGGGGGCGATGGCTGCGTGTCGGCCTCGGTCGGTATTGCGCTGTTTCCGTCCGATGCCTCGGATGCCTCGGAACTGTTGCGCCACGCCGACCAGGCCATGTATGCGGCCAAGAACGCCGGCCGCAACCGCTATCACTACTTCACGCCGGACTTGCAGCAGGCGGCGCAGCGCCGCCAGCGGCTGTCGACGGACTTGCGCCATGCGCTGGCCGATGGCCAGTTCGAACTGTACTACCAGCCGATCGTCAACTTAAATACCGGCATGATCGAGCGCGCCGAAGCGTTGCTTCGGTGGCGGCATCCGGAGCGGGGCCTGTTGCATCCGCACGATTTCATGCCCTATGCGGAATCGTCCGGCCTGATTGTCGACATCGGCGACTGGGTGTTTCGGCGCGCGGCGGAACAGGTGCGGCAGTGGCAACTGGAACTGGGGCGGCCGTTCCAGGTCAGCATCAACCAGTCGCCGGCGCAGTTCCGTGGCGCCGGTGCGGCGGACTGGCTCGACCACGTGGAAAAACTGGGGCTGGCGCCCCGTTCCATCGTCATCGACGTGACGGAAAACGTGCTGCTCGATGACGCGGCGGAAGTGCTGGAACGCCTGCGGCACTACCGCGCCATGGGCTTGCAGGTGGCGCTCGATGATTTCGGCACCGGCTATGGCTCGATGGCGCACTTGCGCAAGTTCGATATTGACTTCATCAAGATCGACCGCTCCCTGGTGCAGGACATGGTGGGCGATTCCAGCGACCTGGCGCTGTGCGAAGCGTTGATCGTCATGGCGCACAAGCTGGGCTTGAAAGTCGTGGCGGAAGGGGTGGAAACCCCGGCACAGCAGGCGCTGCTGGTGGCGGCCGGCTGCGACTATGCGCAGGGCTATGTGTTTGCCCACGCGGTGCAGGCCAACAAATTTGCCGGCATGGCGAGGAATGGCTTGCCGCGGCTGCCGTAGCGCGGCTGTGGCCTGGACAATAAAAAACGGGCCTGCGGCCCGTTTGTGTTTCCATGTGGCAATAATTTGCGCTATAATCACATCCGCAATCCGAGCAGCGCCATCACGCGTTCCCGGTTAATGCCGGTCAGCGCCGACGTCAGGCTCAGCAGCGAGGAATAGCTGGGTTCATTGGCGGTCGTGACAAAATTCTGGGCCGCCTGGTCCATTCCCGCCGCGGACACTTCCGGCATGGCGGACGTGGCGCGCTGCGACGCGTCGGCCAGGGCCAGGTTGACTTTGGACAGTGCCGCTTCCACATGGGCCAGCGCCTGGATCACTTGCTGCAGCGTCTGGCGGATCATTTCCGCGTCATTGGTCTGCCACTGTTCCGGCATGATGACGGGCGCTTCCGGTTCGGTCCGTACCCGGTTCAATTGGCCGGTCGGGTAGCGGATGCCGCCGCCCTGGATCGCCATGGTGTCGCGCACGTTGGTCCAGTTCGATTCCGGCGTGACAAATTCGAGGTCGCCATTCTCGGTCAGCGACACGCTGATGTTGACCGGCGCCAGCGCCTGGTTGAAGCGGGCGATGATTTCCTCGTCCGACAAGCCCGGTTCCAGCTGGACCGACCGCAAGCCCTGCGCCCCGTTGCCGACAGCAATGGCCAGCGTTTCGCGGGCGCCGTGACGCAGGTTACCCATGGTCATGCCTCGCACTTTGAAGCGCTGCTGCGATTCATTGCTGCTGTAGCTGAGTTGGCTGTCCAGGGTGCCGCCGGACGCTTCCTGGCGGTTGCGCCAGGTATCGCTGAACTGGCGGACGCGGGCTTCCACCTGGCCGTCACGGCCCTGGCGGCTGGCCAGCTTGGCGGACAGTTCCGCCTTCAGTGCGCGCAGCTGTGCGGCGCTTTGTTCCAGGAAATCAACGGCTTGCTGTGCACCCGAAATATCCCGCTGCAGCGGCTGGTCCCAATTGCTCAGGCCGCGCCGGGCCACCGGAGCGGGGGCGCTGGTGGCGCCGACCTGCTCTGGCGCAGCGGTCTGCGCTGCCGAGCCGGTCGAATCGACCTTGCCGGCAGAGCTGGTCTTGCTGCCCGACGGGGCGGCAATTCCGCTGGAACTGGTGCGCTGAGCGATTTGCATGCGAGTTACAGTACGTTAAAGAGAGACAGGTTGCTTACTTTGGCATAGGCCTTGTAAGTGGATTGCAAAGCAATATTGTAGCCATTTAAATCCGTTGCGGCGACACCGTAGTCGAGTTTACCGAGGTCGGTCAGCGCCATCTGGTTCGACAGGCTGACATTGGCGTGGTTGTCGGCCAGGGTCGACATGATGTTTTGCGCACCGCCCAAATCCGCGATTTTCGTCGATACCAGGTTCAGCGTGTCGTCCGCCCCCACCAGGTTTGCCTGCAGGATGGCGCGCATGGTCGGGTCGTTCGACGAGATGCCGGGCGTTGCCAATCCTTCCAGGGTGGCGTCGATCTGGTTCAGGAACGTTTCCAGGCCGCTGACGTTGACGTTGGCGGTTTGTGAAATGCCGTTGCCGACCACGACTTCCTGCTTGCCATCATTGCCAGTATAGGTGTAACGCGATCCGGCCGCTGCATTTTCATCGAACGTGATCGCGTCGGTCCCGGTCAGGGTGCCGGAAAACACGAAGCGGCCTTCGGCGTCGCGCACGTTGGCGCTGTACAACATCGAATCGCGCAGCGAGGCCAGCGATTGCTTCATCGACTGCAAATCGTCCGGCGTGACGGAGCCGCCATCGAGCGCCCACACCAGCAAGTCGCGCACCTGGTTGATGTCGCTGACGGTACTGGTCAGGAAGGTTTCATTCTTTTGCAAACGGATTTTCACCGCGTCGATATTCGCGCGGTACTGGCCGACCTGCGCTTCTTCGCGGTTCAGGCGCGAGATCCGCACATTGGTCAGCGGATCGTCGGACGGCACCATGACGGCGGCGCCGGACGCCATTTGTTCGGTCAGTTTGCTGATCTTGTCCTGGTTCACCGCCAGCGAGCGGTTCATCGAAGCCTGGAACTGTGAAGTGGCGATACGCATGCTGTGGCTCCTTAGAACATCGCCAGGGTCGAGTCAAACAGTTCATTGGCCACGGCGATTGCCTTCATGTTCGCCTGGTACATTTTCTGGAATTCCATCAGGTTGACCGCTTCCTCGTCCTGGTTCACGCCGGAAGTCGCCTTCCAGTCGTCTTCCGCCTGTTGCCGGATGGTGTCGGCGGTTTTCAGCAGCGCCTGGTTTTGCTGGCTGTCGATGCCCAGCTTGCCCACCATTTGCGTATCGGCATCGCCCACCAGTACCGAGCCGATCGACGTCAGGGTAATGGACTGCGTGCGGATGCCGATCAGGCTTTGCAGGTTGGCGCTGTCGCCCGGGGTGCCGTCGGCGGAAAACGCCAACTGGTTCGCTTCGAACGCCGGATCGATTTGCAGCATGCCGGTGGTGCTGGCGGCATTGAAGTTGAACAGTGCGATGCCGGGGTTGCCGTTGACATCGGTACCGGCCAGCAATTGCGTATTGACCTTGGCCGACAACTGGTCCGCCATGTCGACGATCGATTGCTGCAACGGCGCCAGGATGTTGTTCCGGTACACCGACAGACCGCCCATCTGGCCACCCACCGCGCTGTCGTTCAGGGCGAACGAATTATTGTTGAACGACAGGTTCAGGACCGAGCCGGCGGCGGTATCGCGGAACGACATGACCGAACCTTGCGTACCGATCACCAGGGGCTGGCCGGTGCGCAGCGACACGCTGCGCGAGCCGTCGGGCTGGTCGATGACTTCGATGGCCAGTTTCGAGGCCAGGCGGTCGATTGCCTGGTCGCGCTCGTCGATCAGCGCCGACACATTGGTGCCCAGCGCTTCGGCGCCGATCACGGTCTTGTTCAAGCGGGCGATCGCATCGATGTCGGCGTTGATATTGGGAATCAATGCCTGGCGCTGCTGGTCGATCGACAGCCGCTGGTTGGCCATCACGTTGTAAATACTGTTGAAGTGCTGCGACATGGCGTTGGCCGCCGTCACGACTTGCTGGCGCAGCGGGGTCGACGTCGGATCGACACCGGCCGCATTCAATGCCTTGAAGAATTGATCGACGCCGGCGCTGATGCTGGACTGGTCATCGCCCATCACGCGTTCCAGCTGCGACAAATACGGCTGGTTCTGGCTGTACTGGCCCTGGTCGGACGCGGCGCGCCACAGTTGCTGGCTCTTGTACGCGTCGGAAAAGCGCGTCAGCCCGGTGACTTCCACACCCATACCGGGCGTCTTGCTGGTGATGCCGGGGGCGACGGAGGCCAGGTTCACGCCCTGGCGCGTGTAACCCTTGGTTTGCAAGTTGGCAATATTCTGGCTCGTCGTCGTCAGCGCGGTTTGCGCGGCGAGGGCGCCAGACAATGCGTTATTGATGAGGCTCATGTAGCAAGTCTTTCCAGGTAGTGGCCGGGATTGCCTGCTGTTTGCATGGACTCCGGCCGGTTATCTGATACAGGCGACCGGCACCGACCGGATATTAAATCGATGGTGAAGATTTTGTGTTCGGCAACACTGTACGTTGCCCTTCGGAAAGTGGCATGGGGGCGGCGGCGGGGTGGAGCGGCAGGGCGGCGCCCGGCGGCGTGGCGGCGGGCGCGGCGGCCGGCAGCAGCTGGCGCAAGATGGCGTCGGCAATGCCGAAGGCGCGGCGGCCCGCCAGTTGGTCGGCCACCAGGTTGTCGGCCATGTCCAGCATGTCGTCGTTGGTTTTATCACGGCGGCCACTGTCGTCTTCCTGCAGCGCCCGGCCGGAGTTGCGCATCTGGTGCAGCATGTGCGAAATGAAGAACGATTCGAACTTGACGGCCGCTTCGGTGGCCTTGGCGCGGTAGGTCGGATCGACGCTATCGGTTGCCGCCAGCGCTTCCGCAGCCTGGCCGGCCGCGTCCCTGATCGGCGCCAGGCCTTCCTGCTTGCCCATGCCCAGTTGTTTAGGCGTCAGCGGGGCGAATCGGTTATCCATGGTCATAGTCCGTCATGCCGTTACTTTAAATTACCACCAACTCGCCTTCGATCGCCCCGGCTTGATCCAGCGCCTGCAAGATCGCCATGATGTCATCCGGCGTGGCGCCCAGGCTGTTGATGGTGTCGATAATGGTTTGCAGGCGGGCGCCGCCCGGCCATTTGAAGGTTTGCGCGGCATTCTGGTCGACGCTGACCTGCGATTGGGCCGATGCTTGCGTGGTGCCGCCCTGCGACAGCGCATTGGGCTGGCTGACCTTGGTGCTTTCCTCGATCGTGACTTTCAGCGAACCGTGCGTGACGGCCGCCGGGCGCACCCGCAAGCCTTCCGCGATCACCACGGTGCCGGTGCGGGAATTGAACACGACTTTCGGCGTTTCGTCGCCCACTTCGATCGGCAGCGCCTGCAGCTTGGCCATGAAGGCCACGCGCTGGGTTGGATTTTCCGGCGCCGATACTTCGATGCTGCTGCCATCGGTGGTGGTGGCGATCTGGCCGAACTGGCGGTTGATGGACTCGACGATATTGGTCGCGGTCTGGAAATGCGGGTGGCGCAGCGCCAGGCGCACCGACGGCCTGGTGGCGAAATCGGTGGCGATTTCCCGTTCAATGATGGCGCCGTTGGGAATCCGGCCGGCGGTCGGGGTATTGACCGTCACCGACGAACCGCTCTTGCCGCCGGCGGCAAAGCCACCGATCACCACATTGCCTTGGGCCAGCGCGTAGGTTTCATTGTCGGCGGCTTTCAGCGGCGTCAGCAGCAGGGTGCCACCCCGCAAACTCTTCGCGTCGCCCAGCGACGACACCGTGATATCGATGGCCTGGCCACGGCGGTAGCCGGGCGGGAACACCGCCGAGACCATCACCGCCGCCACGTTCTTGCTTTTCGCATCGGTGCCGTCCGGCATTTTCACGCCGAATTGTTTCAGCATGTTGATCACGGACTGGCTGGCAAACTTGACCTGCGTGGTGTCGCCCGACCCGGCCAGGCCGACCACCATGCCATAGCCGACCAGCGGATTTTCCCGCACGCCTTCGACCGTGATGAGGTTGCGCAGGGTTTGCGCGGCATGCACCGGCACGGCGGCGGACAAGCATGCCATGGCAGCGAAGGCAAGGGCGGCGAAGGGGGGGGATAAGCGATGTTTCATGGCGCCACCTTAGAACGGCATCAGGGTGCTGGTAAAGAAGCGGGTCAGCCAGCCGGGTGAGTTGGAATCGGCGAGGGTGCCCGATCCGGAATAGGCGATGCGCGCATTGGCGATGCGCAGCGACGACACCTTGTTGTCGGCATCGATGTCGGCGGCGCGCACATAGCCGCGCAGGCGGATGAATTCCTCACCCTGGTTCAGGGTCAGCAGTTTTTCCCCGGCCAGGCGCAGCAAGCCGTTTGGCATGACTTCCTGCACCACCACCGTGATGGCGCCGGACAGCGCATTTTGCTGGGTGCTGGAGGCGTCGCCTTCGAACGTGCGG
>Ga0307408_100000533_pt1 | contig 32873 bp, 33 predicted proteins | sample 322Cmetagenome_FD_202116 | JGI IMG/M metagenome (GOLD analysis project Ga0307408, IMG submission 202116) | Maize rhizosphere microbial communities from greenhouse at UC Davis, California, United States - 322HYB-C-3 | ecosystem: Host-associated > Plants > Roots > Rhizosphere > Soil | place...
GCATCAATAGCTGGATCAGCAGCATTGCCCCGCAAGTCGCCCTGCCCCTGAGGATAGAGCTGTGGAATGGCCGCAGCTTCGACTTCTCGCAAGAAGCGCCGCGCGTGACGATCCGCGTTCCCAGCCCTGCCGCGGCGCGCTACCTGCTCAAGCCCTCCCTGTCCAGCCTGGGCACCGCCTACGTCGAAGGCGCCATCGAGGTGACCGGGCGCGCGGTCGACATGATCAAAGTGGTCAACGCGCTGGCCCGCAGCTCACTGAAAGACACCAGCAGCCTGGCCCGCATTACGCGCAGCTTCCACCACAACCGCAAAGGCGATGCGGAAGCGATCCGCTACCACTACGACGTCTCCAACGAGTTCTACCAGCAATTCCTCGACCCGAACATGGTGTATTCCTGCGCCTACTTCGAAAATGGCGACGAGGACCTGGCTACTGCGCAAATCAAGAAGATCGACCATATCCTGGCCAAGATCCAGCTCAAGCCCGGGCAGACGCTGCTCGATATCGGCTGCGGCTGGGGCGCACTGGTGATACGCGCCGCGCAGAAGTACGGTGCGCGCTGCGTCGGCATCACACTGAGCGAAAACCAGCATGCGCTGGCGCAGGAGCGCGTGCGCGCTGCGGGGCTGTCGGACCAGATCGAGATCCGCTTGCAGGACTACCGCGACGTGCAGGGCAGCTTCGACCGCATCACCAGTGTCGGCATGTTCGAGCACGTGGGTGTGAAGCACCTTGTGGAATACTTCGGAATTATCAACAGGCTGCTGGCCGATGACGGGCTTGTGATGAACCATGGGATTACATCGACCGATCCGGACAACGGCGAAACGCCCTACGGCGGTGGCGAATTCATTGAGAAGTACGTCTTCCCGCACGGCGAACTGGCCCACATCGGCCAGGTACTGCGCGCCATGCAGGAAGGCCAGCTCGAAGCCTACGATGTGGAGAACCTGCGCCGCCATTACGCCCGCACCTGCACCATCTGGACCGAGAATTTCGAAAACCACGAAGACAAAGTGCGAGAACTGGCGGGCGACAAGCGCTTCCGCATCTGGCACGTCTACCTCGCCGGCTGCGCCTACGCCTTCGACCAGGACTGGATCAGCCTTTACCAGATCGTCTGCGGCAAGGCCGGACGCCATCCCTCTGCCCTGCCCTGGTCACGCGGCTACATGTATGCCAAAAACTGAATACTTTGAAGGCGGCTGCCTGTGTGGCGCCGTTCGCTACCGCGCCACGTCACAACCGCTGCGTGGGGTCATCTGCCATTGCGAAATGTGCCGCAAACACTCCGGCGCACCTGCACTGGCATTTGTCCACTTCGCAAAAGCATCCTTCACATGGCTACGCGCGGAGCCAGCCTGGTATCGCTCATCCCCTTTCGCGGAGCGCGGCTTCTGCCCGATCTGCGGCAGCACCCTCGGCATGCGCGAAGAAGTCCTCGCTGATCGCGTGCAGGTGTGTGCCGGCAGCCTGGATGAACCAGGCCGCGTCGAAATCCATGATCACGTCTGGACCAGGTCGCAGGTGCATTGGTTCGACATCCAGGATGACTTGCCACGCTTTGCCGAGAGCAGTTCGGCAGTGCCATCCAAAGCGAACGGGTCATAGTGTTTACACTATCGGTTTCATTACGACAATCAATTAGATCAATCGCAACCCTTGCTTTAGCCTAAGGTTTCCCCGACAACAACAAGGAGAAACCGTGATGAGTAATCGCAAACTCGCCGTGCTGGCCATGCTGGCAGGCCTTCTTCCCCTCTTCGAACCGCAGCTCGCCTACGCTGCCGACAAGGTAGCCGGCGGGCAGAATTGGTGGCCCGAAAAGCTGGACCTCCAACCCCTGCGCCAGCATTCGGCCGAATCCAATCCCTACGGCGCCAACTTCAACTACGCCAAAGAATTCCAAAGCCTCGACCTGAAGGCCGTCAAAAAAGACATCAACGCCATCCTCACCAGCTCCCAGCCCTGGTGGCCTGCCGACTACGGCAACTACGGTCCCTTCTTCATCCGCATGGCCTGGCATAGCGCCGGCACCTACCGCGTGGGCGATGGCCGCGGCGGTGCGGCCAGCGGGCAGCAGCGCTTCGAACCACTGAATAGCTGGCCGGACAACGTCAGCCTCGACAAGGCGCGCCGCTTGCTGTGGCCCGTCAAACAGAAATACGGCCGCAAGATTTCCTGGGCCGACCTGATGGTCCTGGCCGGCAACGTGGCGATGGAAAACATGGGCTTCAAAACCATCGGCTTCGCCGGCGGGCGCACCGATGCCTGGGAGGCCGACAAAGTATTCTGGGGCGCCGAAAACAAGTGGCTGGGCGCCGACCGTTTCAGCGGCAAGCGTGAACTGAAAGGCGCGCTGGCGGCGACGCAAATGGGCCTGATCTATGTGAATCCGGAAGGCCCGGAAGGCAAGCCTGATCCAATTGCCGCCGCAGCCGATATCCGCCAGGCCTTTGGCCGCATGGCCATGGACGATGAGGAGATCGTCGCCCTGATCGCCGGCGGCCACACCTTCGGCAAGGCCCACGGTGCGCACAAGCCCGAAGATTGCGTGGGGGCAGATCCCGCCGGCGCCGCACTGGAACAGCAAGGGCTGGGCTGGCAGAACAAATGCGGCAAGGGCAATGCCGAGGACTCGGTGACCAGTGGCCTGGAAGGCTCCTGGACTTCGAACCCGATCGCTTTCACCACGCAATACCTGGACAACCTGTTCGCCTTCGATTGGGTGCAGAGCAAGAGCCCAGCCGGCGCAACGCAGTGGGTGCCCAGCACGCCGGACGCAGCGAACCTGACGCCCGATGCACACGTTGCCGGCAAGCGCCACGCCCCGATCATGTTCACGACCGATCTTTCGTTGAAGGAAGATCCCGAGTTCAACAAGATCGCCAAACGCTTCCAGCAAGATCCGAAACTGTTTGCCGATGCCTTCGCCCGCGCATGGTTCAAGCTGACCCATCGCGATATGGGACCAAGCGCCCGCTACATCGGCGCGGACGTGCCAAAGCAATCCTTCCTGTGGCAAGACCCAATTCCCGCTCCAGGCTACGCGGCCATCAACAGCCAGGATGCTACGCAACTGAAACAGAAGATCCTGGCCTCTGGCCTGAGCACGCAGGAACTGGTCAAGACCGCATGGGCCGCCGCTGCCAGCTACCGTGGCAGCGACAAGCGCGGTGGCATCAACGGCGCCCGCATCCGCCTCGCACCGCAGAAGGATTGGGCGGTGAACGAACCGGAGCAACTGGCCAAGGTGCTGGCAAAGCTTGAATCCATCCAGGCTGACTTCAACAAGGCCCAGAAAGGCGGCAAGAGGGTCTCGCTGGCTGACCTGATCGTCCTCGGCGGCAATGCGGCCATCGAGAAGGCGGCGAAAGCCGGGGGCTATGCGGTGCAGGTGCCGTTCAAGCCAGGCCGCTCCGATGTATCCCAGGCGCAAACCGACGTGAAGTCGTTTGCCGTGCTGGAGGCGAAAGCCGACGGCTTCCGCAACTACTACGACAGCGAGAACAAGCTGTCGCCTGCCGAAGCACTGGTGGACAAGGCCAGCCTGCTCAACCTGACCGTGCCGGAAATGACGGTGCTGGTCGGCGGCCTGCGCTCCCTTGACGCAAACTTCGGCCACTCGGCCCACGGTGTCTTGACCAGCAAGCCGGGCACACTGAGCAACGACTTCTTCGTCAACCTGCTGACCATGGACACCAAGTGGAACAAGGCGCCTGGTGTGGAAGGCTTGTACGAGGGCCGCGACCGCAGCAGCGGTGAGCTGAAATGGAAGGCGACTCCGGTGGACCTGGTATTCGGTTCGAATTCCGAACTGCGCGCCGTGGCTGAAGTCTATGCCGCCAACGATAGTCGTGATAAATTCGTCAAGGACTTCGTGGCCGCCTGGAACAAGGTCATGAACCTGGACCGCTTCGACTAACACACGGGGCCCTGCGGGGCCCCTTCCACCATTCAGGAGAGCCTGTGCCGGAAGTCCATATTCTCCCGCTGTCCAAAGAATATGCCGCACAATATCGCGAACTAGCGCTGCATGGCTTTGAACACGAACCGGATGCGTTCACCTCAACGCCAGCCGAGCGTGCCGCCCTGCCGTTTTCATGGTGGGAGCAGCGCATCGACGATCCACAACAGAACAGCATTGTGTTTGGCGCTATCGCCGGCGGACAGCTGGTAGGCACCGTCGGCCTGGAATTTTCAGTCAGGTCCAAGACCAGCCACAAGGCGCATTTGATCGGCATGTACGCGCTGGCGGAATGGCGCGGCAAAGGCATCGGCCGCAAACTGCTTGGCGCAGCCCTCGCCTACGCGCGACGCAGGCCGGGAGTGGAAGTCATCACGCTCACGGTTACCGAGAACAACCACACAGCGATTGCGGTCTACGAAGCCGCAGGCTTCCTCAGCTTCGGCATTGAACCGATGGCGATACGCTCCAGCAATGGATACCGGGCCAAGATCCACATGTGGCTGCAGCTGAACCAACAATGAAATCCCTTGAACAACTGGCCAGCGAGTTCGACTCCTTGGTGAAGCCTGTCTCCACATATGTGACACCCCGTCCCACAGAGTCAAGCCTCCAACGAATCAATGCCCATTTCGGCATCTCGCTTCCTCTCGATCTCGTGGAATTTGCCGCACACTCCCGAAACTTCGGGCACTGGTTTGCAAGCCTTGGCGACGACTACACATCGACCAAGCACATAATCCGCATCAACAGCTACTGGCGCCGCCGCAGGCGAACGCGAGCCGCCCCGAGGGGCCTTGTGATCATAAACATCGGTTTCGACGATGACCTGGATTGCATTGATATTTCATCTCTCGACCGGGCTGCCGGCGAATACGCGATCCGCTATTGGTCGCCAGGCGTTGAAGCGGCAGGCCTGCGGGTGTACGGCTCATTCCGGGAATATGTTGAGGCAACAGTGAATTACTGGGCAGGAGGGCGGACCTTGGCTCATATAGATGCCAAAGTCCGCATATGATGCGCTTTAATTAATGGTGAAATTGGCGTTGGAAACGTCAAAGAACACGTTGCCCACTGCCTCGACCTTGATGCGCGCAGCATTCGTTGCCACAGATGGCAGCGTCACCGTCTTGCTGCCATTGTTTGGCGTACTTGCCGCAAGCACGTAAGGGAATGTCAGCCCGCCATCGGTCGACAGGCTGATTTTGACGTTGGCCGTATTCACCGGCGCCGCAGCAGTATTCGCCACGTTCCAGGTCACGTTCAACTGCGAACCGCGTGCCACCGCCACTGCCGTATTCGGCGCCGTCACCAGGAACGGCCCGGCTCCCGTAGCCAATACCAGTGCAGTCGCCGCACTGCCTACGCCACCGTGGCCATCACGTGCCGTCAGGCGGAAATTCAGCGTGGCCGGCCGAGCATTGACCTTGCTGTAGCCCGTGTAGCTGGCTGTCGGCAGGAATTCCGAGTAGCAGGCAATATTGGCGGCCGTTGGCGGCGAAGCTGGCGCAGGGCAGGCCCCCGTCTCCGCATTGGTGTTGTTGGCGAGGATTTGCGCCATATCCGGGAAGATGCGGGTCGGGTCGGTGCTCACAACGTTCTCGCCGGGCGAGCCATAGAGCAAGGCATCGCTATCGCTGACGACCGCCTGCAAGCCGAACTGCCGGAACAGCGGCCCGTTGGCCTTGCTGTTGCTCATGAGGGCAGTGCCGCCGGTGCCGGCGCGGTCGTTCTGCTCCCACATATAGGTCATCTGCTCTCCTTCCGCATTGCTGGCACTGCCGGTCAGTGCGAACGGAGTGCGAACCGGGATGGTATAAGTCGGCACCACGCTGACCACAGGCGTGCTGTTGCCGGTCTGCGTCACCATACCGCGCTTATTGGTCGGCCCGCCCGCCACGATCTCGTTCACGTGGCCGCTGCAACCGCCGGTGCAATTGGACAGTTGCAGCACCCCGGCCGTCACACCGGCCAGGGATCCGCCAAAGGTGACCGTGAAGCCGGCGTCGCTGACAGCGCTCACGGTGACGCTTGCTGTCGACGGCCAGCCGGGAATGGATTGGATGGCCGACTTGATTCCTGTCGTCGTGTAATTGGTGCCGCGGATGATCGGCGCGGAGGCATTGCCGTTGTAGGACAGCGTGAATTGCTGGCCATTGGTCGTGAAGCCGCGCAGTACGCCCATCTGCACTGAAGTCAGGTTCGATTCCGTGCCGGAGGTGTAGGCGGTAATTTCATCAAAGCTGCGCTGCGACCAGTACGCGTCGCTGTGCGTCTGCAAGTTGTCCGTGCCGCAAATGCCGGCATAGGCCATGATCGACGAGCCGCTTCCCGGCTCAACGGAAGTGGTTGCGTTGCGGTTGCCGCCTGCGCAGCTACCGGTGGTTCCGTTGAACGTGTGGTTGCCGGCAAACTGGTGGCCCATCTCGTGCGCCACATAGTCAACCGCATAGAAGTCGCCAACGGGAGTCGGAATGCCCGTGCAACCTTGTGCCTTGTAGCTGCCGCCGACCACGCCCAGGCTTGCGATGCCGCCGCCATTCAGGCCAAGCGCGATGTGGCCGACATCGAAGTTGCCGGCACCGGCGAGCAAGCCGACTACGGTGCGGTTGCGGGTCAAGGTGGCGCCGCTGCAGCCGGAAGCCTGGTCCGGCGTGAAGCAGGCGTTGGCGCCGCATGGACCGTTAGCACCGGTCATCTGCGCATCGGTGTCGAGGTTCAGGGCGTCAGTGTTGTTGATCAATACCAGCCGGATCGAAGTTTCGTCTTCGTAGACTTGCGTCACGCGGTTAATCAGGCTGACCTTGGCCGCCGTCACATTGGCGCTGCCGCCAAAATAGTTGGCGTAAGAAGGATCAGTCAACAGCGCCAGCCGGTAGGTGCGCAGCTGCGTGCCCGACGCTGCTGCGGCGCTGGCCTCTTCTGCCACCACATGGTAGGAGCTGGTAGTCGCGCTCTTGCCGTCGGTCGCCGTGACCGAATAGGCGCCGACGCCGCGCGTCGGGTCAGCGGCAAAGGTCGCCGACACAACGCCCTCCTTGTCTGCCGATACCACCATGCTGTGAACCGGGCCGAAGTCCGAACCTTCATTGCGTACGGTGAGGGTAACCGAGGCGCCCGGTGCGAAGCCGGCCCCGCGCACCTCGACCTCGTCTCCCGCATGAACGAAACTGCGCGTCAGGATCACCTGGGGGGCCTTGATTTCACCTTCCTTGAAAGGGCCGTGACGGTTCGACAGTTCACGCGCGCTATAGCTGGTGTAGACGCTGTCGTCGAGGTGATGGGCTGGGTCCACATACCATGCGCCGTTCGGCGAGCGTACCGACGCGCGCAAGCCAAGCGGCGAAATATCCATGCGCAGGGTGGCGGATGGGTCATCGATCCCCCTCCCCGCATACGTCCTGATCTCGGGGTGCCTGGTGGCCAGTTCCGGCTCCATCACTGGCGAGTCCACCACGCGGAAACGCTGGTAGCCGCCTTCGGGATGCGGCAGCGAGATGATGACGTCGCTTTGCTTTGCCGATTGCGCACGTTCATGCGGTGCCCGCGCAAGCATTTGCGCCAGGCCGGCACGGTCCAGCGTGGCCGCATGGTAGCGGCGCGGCAGTGCGGCAGCATTGGCGCTCTTGCCATGCACACGCTGGGCATCTGCCTCGCCGGCATCGCGCCAGTAAGCACCGCTGGCCTGTACGGGGAGATTTCGTTTGCTGGTGTTGTCTGCTGCCAGGGTATTTACAGCGCTGAGGATCAGGGCACTCGCGAGCGCGAGCTTCAGTGGGGTATGCGTAGTCATTCCGTGCCTTGTTAGTTAGAAGGTTGTTGAAGGTCGAAACTGTGCAACTACTGCAATGGAGGAGTATTTCGGAATTGATGAGTTACCTCAAGCGATGTTCGATTGGGGCGTCGCCAGAAGCAGACAGCCCGCACGAGGTGTGCAGAATTATCGTTGGGCGACGGGGAGCTGTGCATAGCCGCCGTGCTACCATTTGCATAAATATTAATGGGAAGCCGGTTTTGAAAAAAATGAAGCGCGCGAAGCTACTGCTCTGGATTGTGTTTGTGGCGTTGACCGGGCTCGATATCGTACTGCTGCTAAACCACCTGTTTCATGGAGACGTGCCCCGCGCGGCATCCATTTCGATTCGCTTCTGGCTGACAGTTGGCTTGCTGTTCTTCGTCTACCGGGGCCACCTCTGGGCCCGCATAGTTACCGGCTTGCTGTTGCTCATCGCGACAATCTCCAGTGCCTTTGCAGCGATCTCACTGCACTCATTACTTTTCTGGGCACTACTGTGCCCGTATGTATTTGCGCTGTATGTTGTGGGGTTCTCGCCTTCTGTGCGTCGGTTCCTGGCGAAGCAAAGAACGCCACGCACATCCAGTCAATTGGAAGCTCCTGCCAGCACCTGCAATGAACGAAATTTACATCAGCACTGACGTCGAAACCGACGGGCCGATTCCCGGGCCTCATTCGATGCTCAGCTTCGGATCTGCTGCATACACTGCGGACAAGGAGCTGGTTTCAACCTTCTCCGCCAACCTTGAGACACTGGACGGCGCGACTCCGCATCCCAAGACTGCCGAATGGTGGGCGACACAACCGGAAGCATGGGCTGCCTGCCGAACCAACCTGCAGCATCCAGCGGCCGCAATGCGCGCCTACGTGGAGTGGATCAAAGGACTCAAGGGCAAGCCGGTGTTCGTGGCATACCCGGCGGGTTTCGATTTCCTGTTCGTCTACTGGTACCTCATGCGCTTCGTCGGGGAAAGCCCTTTCAGCCATTCTGCGCTGGACTTGAAAACCTACGCGATGGCCGTCCTCAAGACCGGGTACCGCGACAGCACCAAGCGCAATATGCCGAAGCAATGGTTCGACAAGCTGCCCCACACGCACGTGGCATTGGACGACGCCATTGAGCAAGGAGCGCTTTTCTGTAACATGCTCAAGTCCAATCAAGGATAAACGCTGAACCGCAACCTTCAGCGCATGGCGAACATGCCCGCGCAAGCACATGACCAGACCCGCTTAGCTTCTCCTTTGGTACATGACGTCTGACCTCAATACGTATTTGGTGCCTGCGCTGATCTCCGCACCCTGGTGCGATTGGTTGTGCGGGAAGACCAGCAGCATGCCTTCGCGTGGGCGTACGGTCTCCCACCTGAACTGAGTGTCGCCGCCTTCGAAGCCGGCATTCAGGTAGATCAGGAATGTAAGCATGCTCACCTCGTCCGGCGATTTCTCGAACGAGCCGTCCTTGTGCCATTTGAAGTACTCGCCGCGGCCGTAGCGATAAAAGCGAAAACGTTCGTTCAGGCCGTGCAGGTGCCATTCGCCAATGGTCGCAGGCAGCAGCGGCGCGGCGCGTTTGAACAGCAACTCGGCAAGGCATGGATCGTCGAAGATCACCCGGTCGTTGTTGCGAATGTCCTCGCGTCGCACCGATCCCGTGCGCAGGTTGACCTCGGAGGGCTGGTAGCCCATTTGCTCGCCCATTTCGATGTAATGCTGGCATTCGGCTTCGCTGAGGAAGCGGTCCACTGTGAAGATGCCGAGGCCAAGTTGTTCTGCTCGCATGATGTGCCGGCTTTGCTTTTACGTTAGTGAACATATTACACTAACTTAGTTATTTTATGCACTAAGTTATTTTTGTTTGTCACTAAGGCGGTTACAATGGTGGCTCAACAGGCGAGGACCCCATGAGCGGCAGCGAAACAGAGCAGGAATTCCTGCGCAAGTACAACATTCACGACTTTGACGTTCCGCTCACCAGCGTCGATCTCGTCATCTTTACGATTCGCGAGCAGGTACTGCACGTGCTGCTTGTGCGGCGCGGAGAGCACCCGCACAAGGGACGCTGGGCGCTGCCAGGTGGCTTCATCGACATTCACCGCGACAAAGACCTCGATGCGACGGCCCTGCGCAAGCTGCGCGAAAAGACTGGTGTAGAAGCGCCCTATCTCGAACAGCTGCAAGGCTTCGGCAGCGCCACGCGCGACCCGCGCGGCTGGTCGGCGACCTTCGCTTACTTCGCTTTGATCGGGTCGGATGGCATGGAGCTGCGCCATGGCTCCGGCAGCGATGCGGCCAGTTGGCATCCAGTGGAAAGCCTGGCGGCAAAAGATGCGCTGGCCTTCGACCATTCAGCTATTCTCGACGTGGCCCTGCAGCGCTTGCGCAACAAGGTTGAATACACTTCGATTCCCGTCCATTTGCTGGCGGCTGAATTTACGCTATCGGATCTGCAGCGCGTATATGAAACCATCCTCGGGCGTCCAGTCGAAAAAAGCGCGTTCCGCAAACGGATCAAGGAAGGCGACTTCCTCGAAGAGATTCCGGGCAAGCAACGGCATGGCAGCAATCGCCCCGCGCAGTTGTATCGCCTTCGCCAAGGACATCCAACTGTCTACTTCAACCGCGTGATGGGCGCGGGCGGCTGACGGTTGATGAAAAAAAGCCTGAACATGTGGTTGGCCGCATTCGCGCTGACAGTAGCATCTATCGGCCTCACCTGGTCAGGGTACAGATTCATGAGCCACCGGTCTGAGTTGGCGAAATGGTCGCCAGAACAAGCCGAATTGGATGCAAGTCACGATATCAAGGCTGGATCGATGAAGATTTACCTCCATGGGTCCTTTGCAGCTTATGCCGTGGGCGTGGATGAAGTACATCAGTCACTTGTCGAAAAACTGCCAAGGGCCGAGGCTGGTGTCGGCTGCGTCATTGACGATATGGATATCTTCAACGCACAGGGCGAATACGCAATTCGCTATAACCAGGCGATAGTCCAGCATTTACTGGGGCGTTGATCATCGCTCGCTCAATTCGGCGCTGCGGGCCGGATTGAAAATCCTGATTGATGAGGCGAGCTGATCGCCGGCAGGCAGTTCGTCTGCGCCGTCGATCAGCAAGCGCTTCAATTCAGCGACAGACAATTCCGGGTGCTGGCTCAGCAACTTGGCCGCAGCATTGCAAACTTGTGGCGCTGCCATGCTGGTTCCGCTCATGACCAAGGGATAGCCAGTTGGTCCAATACTAAGCACCGTGTCGCCGTTGGCATACAGTGAGACGCCACCGCCGACGTTGGTGAAAAACGTTACCTGTCCATCCTGGTCCACCGCGCCAACCGTTAACAAATTGGGGGCGCTCAAGGCGGCAGGCAAGAATCTGTGCGTGTCGATTGAATTGTCATCGTTGCCTGCGGCAGCCACGAACAATGTGTCGGGGAAGGCGGACAAGAGCTCTTTCATGCGCTTTTCGAACATCGCCACTTCCGATGCCGGCATGCGATCGACGTCAGTCCCCCAACTTATATTGACGACCCTGACCTTGTTAGCTTGCAGGAAAGCGCCGATCTTGCGGAACTGGTTCGCGCCGCCAGCCCTGAGAGTGTCGTCGCGTATCGCAAGCAATTCCACGAATGGGTTGTCTTGGGCGATGATGCCTGCCACATGTGTTCCGTGCAGCCTTGGCAGTGCGTCCGCCAACATAACCGTCGTCTGGCCCAAGTGCTGCACGGTCTTGAGCAATTGTTCGTGGCGCTGAGGATCAGCGTTAAGCAGGTTAATCTCTGCAGCAAGTTGGACTTGCCATTCTTCCCAGGCGCGGGTTTCCTTCGAGGGTTCGCCTGCCCCGGCATCATGCATGCCCTTGACGAAGGCCCACGCGCGGGAACGATCCATGCCGTCGACCTGCGGATCGATCAGGCAATCTTTACCAGCCCCCACAACCAGGCAGCCGCCTTCAGGATGTTTGAATAAGCCGATCTCAACACCATCCTTCTCCCATACCGCCACGCGAACAGTTTTCCCTTGTTGCGGCAATGGCGGGTACGCCCGCTGTTGCCAATAGCTGGGCCCGCTGGATGCATGCTCTAGCCTGTCTTGAATGACGGCGCGCAGGCTCGCTGCATACGGGCCCAATATCTCACCAGAGAAACGCGTTTGCACAATATTGGCAGCAAACTGTCCGGGCGAATTGAGGGGTGCAAGCCGATAAGCTGGATCGGAATAAACCGACTCGGCCAACGTTGCCTCGAACGGTGGAATGTCGAGGGAGCGGAGCACTTCTTTCAGGCGGCTACGCGCAGCCGGCCAAGGCAAGGCAGCAACGCGCTGCGCGGCGGTCTTCGTAAATTGGGCTGCATCCAGCCCTTTGACGCGTGCTTCGGCCAACAGCCCTTCGGTAAAGAACAGCATATCGCGTTGCACAGCCTTGTCCGTGGCCGAACGCGCTGCCTGGATTGTCGATAGGGCCTGTTCATTTTGCCCATGCAATATCATGGTCTGGACCAGAAGCGGACTGACGCGGGCTGTCGTGGCGCGCTCACCAGCAATCCAGTCGAGCATCGGCGACAATTCAGCCACGGGCATCCGCAAATACTCGCTGCGCAGTTTGGTCGGCACAAATTGATCGCCGGCCTTGCCTGCTTGAGCTGGGGCCATCGTCACGGCTGCGCTCAGCAAGCCCGCCAATAGTGATTTCAGAAGTAGTTGCATTAACGGTCAACGTCCGCTTGCATTGGCCTGAACAATTAAAACAGCAAGCATTCTATTGCAGGGTTTACAATTAAAAACTCGTTAATTCCCACCCTGCTTAATTTGATTAAGCTACTTCGTCAATTTCGCACCATGTCCACACTCGAACGAGCCATCGAAATTGCTGCTGCAGCGCATGCCGGCCAACTCGACAAGGCCGGCCAGCCTTATATCCTTCACCCGCTACGCGTAATGCTTCGCGTCTCGAGCGATGTCGAACGCATGGCTGCGGTGCTGCATGACGTGGTCGAAGACACGCCGGTGACGCTGGCGCAGTTGACCGAGTCCGGCTTTCCCGCCGAAGTCGTGGCTGCGATCGAGGCGCTGACCAAGCGTCCCGGTGAAACCCGAATGCAAGCCGCAGCACGTGCTGCCTCGAATCCAATTGCGCGCGCCGTCAAGCTCGCTGACAATGCAGAAAATATGGACATTGGCCGCATCGCCAATCCGACTGAGAAAGACTTAGCGCGGGTCGAGGAATACAAGCAGGTTCGCGCACTTTTACTGGCATCGGATTCAAATTGACACGCACACTCGACATCTCACTGGCATTTGGCCTTGGCGCTGCATTGCTTGCCGCAGTTTTCACCTTCGGTGATCCGGCCTACCTGGGGCCGTGGTATTACGTGCTTGCCTGGTGCGGCCTGGTAGGACTGATCCAGGTTGCCAAGGCGCCGCCTTTGTCTACGCTGGGCGCGGCCGTTGCGTTGACCTCAACCTTCCTCGGCTACTGGGCGTGGCAAGCCTCGCTGGCGCGGCCGGAAGGTTTGCTGGGCCTCGGTCATCTGTTCTCGCTGCCTGGCCTTGCGCTGGCGGGCGTCGCTGCGGCTTTATATGCGCGGCGCCGCACCCTGCCTCCCGCAGCTGCTTTCGCCATGACTTTCGCCGGATGCTGTGCTGGCTTTGGGGTCGCGCAACTTGTCGTTTGCAGGACGGCACTCTACTGCGGTCCCATATCCGGGATGTGACTCATTTCACTGAAGGAGAATCCGCCATGCTGATACCTGTTGGACCATTCAAAGCCGTAGATACTTTCTTGCATCTTGGCCCGGACGGAACATCAGTCCCGCTCGAGGTCAACGAATCGTTCTGGCAGGACCTGGCTACGGGCGGCTTTGACCACCTTGGCCCGGGGAGGCTGGTGTCCACTTACGACTTCAGCGAAGACTGGGCGAGTTGGGAGCAGCACCCTGCCGGCGAAGAAGTAGTCGTACTGATTTCAGGCGCACTCGAATTTGTGCTGGAGATGAGTGATGGCGAGCGGAAGGTCACGCTCGAACAGCCCGGCCAATTCCTGCTTGTCCCGCGCGGCACCTGGCACACGGCAAACGTCGCCAGCAGCGCCAAGGTGCTGTTCATCACGCCCGGTGAAGGCACCGGGCATCGCCCACGAGGTACGTCCAATGAATGACGTCGTTTCACCGAACCGAATTGCCGCCAGCCTGGCCGAATACTGGTCGCCCCGCGTCGTGGCGGAACTTGACGACTCATTCGTCAAGGTTGCCAAGGTCCTTGGCTCGCTCACCTGGCACAGCCACGAGAATGAAGACGAACTTTTTTACATCCTCAAAGGCTCGTTGAAGATCGAAATGGAAGACAGGACGGTTATCCTTGGTGAAGGCGAAACGTTCGTCGTACCCAAAGGCGTAAGGCACAATCCCGTTGCGGAACAAGAGTGCCACATCATGCTGATCGAACGTAAGTCGACCCTGCATACCGGCACTGAGGTGACTGAAAAAACGCGCAGCCTCGCCGATCAACTACGACCGCTGTAGGACTTCTGCCACCGTGAAAAAACTTCGACTTTCCCTTTTTGTAGCGACCCTGACTTTTGCGTCTTCGGCGTTTACCGCCGAAATCCCGCCGCCGCAAGTTGCGCTTGTGAATAGCCTGTATAAAGCATTTGCTTTCGAGGCGGTGCTGGATGAGCCTATGGGTCCCTACTTCATAGACCAGCCGAAGGAAGTCCTGCTGCGCTATATCACGCCGGACCTGTTTGAACTCATACATCGCGATAGGGTCTGCACAAGCACCACACATGAGATTTGCAGGCTCGATTTCGCTCCGTTATGGGGAAACCAGGATCCTGCAGGCACGTCGGTGAGTTTCAAGGCCGGTCCATCGGGCGATACGGTTGTAGGGAACATGCGCATCGGTTCGCAGTCGACGCAGCTCGTGTATTCTCTTGTCCAAACCAGAGCTGGATGGCGCCTCAACGATATCACTTACGATAATGGATGGACCTTGCGAAAGATCCTGGGAGCGCAATAGCGCTTTGCGGCGCGGTGCCCTATCAGCGCCCTGCTTCCCAGGCTCTAGGTCTTGAGCTTATCGGCGTACATCTTGCGGAACTTGGCCACCTTGGGCGCTACAACAAAGGCGCAATAGCCTTGCAGCGGATGCTGGGCGAAGTAGTTCTGGTGGTAATCCTCCGCCTTGTAGAACGGCGCGGCCGGCGCCAGCTCGGTGACGATCGGGGCATCCCAGACGTGGGCCATTTCGGCGATCACCTGCCGCGCGGTGGCTTCCTGTTCGGCATCCTGGTAGAAAATCACGGAACGGTACTGGGTGCCGACATCGTTGCCCTGGCGGTTTAGCGTGGTCGGGTCGTGGATCGTGAAGAAGATGACCAGCAGGTCACGATAGCTGATCTGGGACGGGTCAAATTCCAGCCGCACCACTTCGGCGTGGCCGGTTTCGCCGGTACACACCTGTTCATAGGTGGGATTCGGCTGCGCGCCGCCCATGTAGCCGGATTCGACCTTGGTGACACCTTTCGCCTCCAGGTACACCGCCTCGGTGCACCAGAAGCATCCACCGCCCAGGATTGCTACTTCAGCCATATCGCCCTCCTCACGTACCGGAAGTATTACTGTAGCGCAAATCGGCGCGCACTGCTCAAAAAGTGCCGCCTTAGCTAAAATCCCCGTCGCTTTCGCCAAAGGTTAGACTATCGTTCTTTGGCATAATCTCTTTGAAACAAACAGGTCCCGCATGAATACCAGCTCCCCACGCGCCACCTCGCGCGAATTCGATAGTGTGCATTTTCGCCAGGCACTGTCGCAATTTGCCACGGGTGTGACCGTGATTACCACGCGGCTCGCTGATGGCAGTTTCCGCGGCTTGACGGCCAGTTCCTTCAATTCCGTCTCGCTCGACCCGCCATTGGTGCTGTGGAGCCTGGGCACTGGCGCTAACAGCCTGCCCATTTTCAGCGGAAATTCGCACTATGTGATCAATGTGCTGAGCGCCGACCAGGCCCATCTGGCCAAGCTGTTTTCGACCCGCACGGAAGACCCGTGGGACACCGTCGAATACGAGCTGTCGCGCACCGGCCAGCCGATCCTGAAGGGTTGCACGGCGTGGTTTGAATGCCACAACCGTAGCCGCTACCCGGAGGGCGACCACGTGATTTTCGTGGGCGAGGTCGAGCACTGCGAATTTGCCGGTAACGCGCCGCTGGTTTTCCACGGCGGGAAGTTCCGTGACCTGTTGAAATGATTGATTTTTTTATAAACAAAGAGAGACAGGAAGCAACATGAGCAAAGCCGCATTCCACTGGGACGATCCCCTGCTGCTGAACGACCAGCTTACCGACGACGAGCGCATGGTGCGCGACGCCGCCGCGGCTTACTGCCAGGACAAGCTGCAACCGCGCATCCTGGAAGCCTTCCGCCACGAGCAGATGGACACCTCGATCTTCCGCGAAATGGGCGAGCTGGGCCTGCTGGGCCCGACCATCCCGGAACAATACGGCGGCCCTGGCCTGAACTACGTGGCCTACGGCCTGATCGCGCGCGAAGTGGAACGTGTCGATTCCGGCTACCGTTCGATGATGTCGGTGCAGTCCTCGCTGGTCATGGTGCCGATCTATGAATTCGGTACCGAAGCCCAGAAACAGAAATACCTGCCAAAGCTGGCCACCGGCGAATGGATCGGCTGCTTCGGCCTGACCGAGCCTAACCACGGTTCCGACCCAGGCTCGATGATCACCCGCGCCAAGAAGGTGCCAGGCGGCTACTCGCTGACCGGCTCCAAGATGTGGATCACCAACTCGCCAGTAGCCGACGTGTTCGTCGTGTGGGCGAAGGACGATGAAGGCGCGATCCGCGGCTTCGTGCTGGAAAAAGGCATGAAAGGCCTGTCCGCTCCTGCGATCCACGGCAAGTTCGGCCTGCGCGCTTCGATCACCGGCGAAATCGTGATGGACGAAGTGTTCTGCCCTGAAGAAAACGCCTTCCCGGACGTGCGCGGCCTGAAAGGCCCGTTCACCTGCCTGAACTCGGCCCGCTACGGCATTGCCTGGGGTGCGCTGGGTGCGGCGGAAGCCTGCTGGCATACCGCCCGCCAGTACACCCTGGACCGCAAGCAGTTCGGCCGTCCTCTGGCAGCGAACCAGCTGGTGCAGAAGAAGCTGGCCGACATGCAGACCGAAATCACCCTCGGCCTGCAAGGCTGCCTGCGCCTGGGCCGCATGAAAGACGAAGGCACTGCCGCTGTCGAAATCACCTCCATCATGAAGCGCAATTCCTGCGGCAAGTCGCTGGACATCGCCCGCGTGGCGCGCGATATGCTGGGCGGTAACGGCATCTCCGACGAATTCGGCATCATCCGCCACATGGTGAACCTGGAAGTGGTCAACACCTACGAAGGCACGCACGACATCCACGCCCTGATCCTGGGCCGCGCAATGACAGGCATCCAAGCCTTCCAGTAATTAAATGGGGACGTACCCCATTTAATTTATTGAGCAAGCCCCGCCTGCGAGCGGGGCTTTTTACTTGGCGCTCAAATCGGCTGCGTCAGGAAATTGAGGTTGGCGGCGGCGGCAGCTTTCGCTTTCGCCCCGCCCTTCTTGCCGTCAGTCGAGAGCTTCTGCCAGCGGTCGACAAAGTCCGACAACGCGTGCAACAGCGCTACCTGCTCGTTCTTTTTGGCGATAATTTCGCCAAGCTCTTTGTGCAGGCGGCTCGATTCATCCACGATCTTCTGCGTCGGCGATTCGGTTGACACCGGACCGAAGCGGTGCATGAAGGCTTCATGCGCTTCGCGAAAACGCGCAACCATGTTGGCCATGTCGAGGTAGGCGGCAGCGGCAGCGGCCCGTGCGCCGTCGGTGCTGCCGGGGTCGGAGGCCGCGTCTTCGAATTCGTTCTGCTTCGCCTTAAGGCGCCGCAGCGAATCGAAATAGTCCAGCATGTATTGTTCGGTGAGTGACGCCATCTTTGCCTCCATTAGTCATTGGCTTTCTTTTCAGCATCTTCGATTTTCTTCTTGCCCTCTTCAACACTGTCTTTTACAGCCTTGATGAAGGCCTGCAGCTCGCTGCGCCGGATATCCCAGCCAAGTTCCTCGCCCATCTCCGCCAGCCTTGCCTGCGCGGCGGAAGTGCCGCTGCGGGTGTCAGGTATGGGCGCCAGCAGGGCTGCCACCGCCGCCTCATTGGTGGCATTGGCACTTGCGTACTCGGCCTGGTTCAAAGCCAGTCCTTCCGTGTTTGCGACCAGGTTGTCGATCAGGGTGACAGACAGCTTGTCTCCCGCCGCAACGCGCGCTTGCAGGTCGCGCTGCTTTTCCCGGTCGACGAAGGCGATTGCCTTGCGCTGGGCGAGGACGGAGTCGGCGCGGGCCTTCATCGAATTCGTCTCCACCCGCCGGAACTCCGTGAGCGAGGACTCCAGCTGGGCTATCAGGCCAACGCCATGGTTCGCCTGCTCCATGGCCGGCTTGGGCGTGGAGCATCCGCACAGCACCAGTGCGGCTGACATCAGGAGTATGCGCATTATTGGACTCCCTTCGCGATGAACAGCAGTGCAATCGAGTTCACCAAGCCGGTAATGTCTTCCTTGCGCACGCCCGCATCGCCGTATTCCGCAAGCTGGTTGATGGTCGACGAAATCAGCACGTTCCACTGTGCGATATTGCCCTCTGCATAGGCGATGGCGCGCTCGTGGTCGAGCGCATTGCGCTGGATATCGGTCTTGTTCACTTCCGCCGCCAGCCGCCCATTGGCGTCGAGATAGGAGGCGGCGCTTTTCCACACTTTGGTTTTGTCCTCGAAGGCCTTGCCGGAAGTAGCTTTCGGCGTATCGGCCGGCGCCAGCGCGGCCCGCACCTGCATCGCAGCCATGTCGGCGCTCACTGCCTGCAAAGCCTGGTGGGAATAGCCCAGCGAGCGAAGCTGCTCGAGCTGCCAGTTCATTTTGGATTCGAGCAGTTGCAACTCCATCGCTTGCAGTTGGGCGTCTTTTGCAGCCGCATCCGCCTTTGCCTGCTCCAGGTTGCGCAGCAGGAGGGCCGCGGCCAGGCGCGGCTTCTTCGCATCGGCAAGCGCCACGCGCGACTGGTCGAACCATTCGGCCAGGCTGGCCAGGGCGGCACTGGTGGCGCTGCTTTCGCCGCTGCTGTCGACATTCCCGGCCAGTGAAGCCAAAGTCGCATCAAGCGCCTTCACCCGCTGCGCGGACACGAACTGGCGCGAAACCGGGTCAGGCAGCTTTTCGATTTTTGCCAGCGCTTCGCCAAGTTCTCTGGCGATGGATTTCAACTTGTCCTGCGCGCGGGAACGATCGGCGGAAAGCTTTTCCAGCTCGCCGCTGTACTCCTTCGACAATCTGGAAACCTCGGTGCGTGCCGCCAAACTGGCCGCCTTGGCGCCGCCGATCGCCGCACGGGCATCGGCCAACGCCTTCTGGGTGATTGCCAGCGCACCACCCTTGAATTCAAAACTGGAGCCGGCAGTCAGCGCGCTGCCGGAACATTCATCCATTGCGCTCATCCAGGCGGCACGCAGGTAGGGCGGCGCGCCCGCATGCGCCTGCGCCCAGTTGTCAAACGACTGCTGCGCCAGGACGCTGCAAGCAGGCATTTCGAAACCCGCGCGCGTGAACTCGATTTCCGCATCATGCAGGTTGCTCTTCGCCCTTTCTTCCTTCTTGAGAGCCGAGGACCAGGCGATGGCGACTTGCGGCGAACCTGCCAGCGCCAGCAACTGCTTCTCGACCGGATCCTTCAATTGCGACGCAACGGTGCCTTCAAACACCATTGAGCGGATCAAGGCATCGCGCCTGGCTTTCTGCAGCGCCTCTTCCGTCTTGAGCTGTTCGACCAGCAGCGCTGCTTCGCCCTTGCGCGCTACGGCAAGCTGGCCCGGGATATCGACCGACTTCCAGGCCTCCTTGGCAGCCTCGCCCTGCTTGTGCCGCGTTTCGCTATACACTGCACAACCGGTGAGGCTGAAAAAAGCCGGCAGCAAAGCGGCAAACCATATTGTTCGAAATTGCAAGCTATTCTCCTCCTTCAAAGGACCGACACCATGGCCCAGGATCATGTTCCAACTTTGTACGAATGGCTTGGCGGCAGCGAAGCGCTGAACCGCCTGACCACCCGCTTCTACCAGCACGTCAAGGCCGATGCTCTGCTCGGCCAAGTCTTCGCCCACATGGGCGACCACCACCCCGCCCACGTTGCAGCCTTCCTCGGCGAAGTGCTGGGCGGGCCAACCGCCTATTCCGAGGCACACGGCGGCCATGCCCACATGATCCGCCAGCACCTGAACCGCCACCTGTCGCAGCAACAGCGCCGCCGCTGGGTAGCGCTGCTGCTGGAGACCGCCGACGAACTGGCCATGCCCGAGGATCCTGAATTCCGCTCGGCCCTGGTGGGCTACCTGGAGTGGGGCTCGCGGCTGGCCGTCATCAACTCCCAGCCCGGCGCGACGGTCGATGCCGACCAGCCGATGCCGAAGTGGGGCTGGGGCGAGGTCAAGGGGCCGTATAACCCTTAGTGCCTCGCTTGCCGGGCTTCACCGCCAGCGGGCGCACGTAAGTGATCAGGCTCGCCAGCGTCTTGCCCGGTTCTTCCCACGGCATCATGTGGGCCGAATGCTCGAACCATACGCTTTGCTTGTATGGTGCCTTGAGCTGCGCCATCCATTTCACGACCGGCTCGGTCGGCGTGGTGTAGTCATGCCGGCCGAGGAACATCACGACCGGAATCGGGAACTGCCTGATGCTGGAGAAGTCCACTTCCGTCCACTCTTTCAGCACGGTGCCCAGCGTCATCTGGCTGCCTTCGCCGATTGCTTCCCAGTCGGCCTGGTCGTACTCGGGCGACAGCATCGGAGCGCGGAAGTAATACACCGAATCGCTCTTGTAAGCGCTCAAGCCGCCGTAATACTGCGGCCACTTGCGGGCAATGATGATGCGCTCGCGCGTGATCGGCTGGTTGCCGGGATATGGCGCGATGCTTTCCATCTCCTTCAGCGCTTCGGTGTTGTTATGCTTCCTGGCCTGCTCGATGCCAAAGTCGTAGCTGATTCGCTCGTTCTCGCGCATATTGGCGATCTGGCCGATGCCGACGTATGCGTAGAACAGGTCCGGCCGTTTCAGCACGGCGCGCGTGGATACCACGGTGCCCCAGCTATGGCCAATGATGACCAGCTTGTCCTTCTTGTACTTGCTGCGCAAGTGTTCCGCGACTTCAATCGCATCGTCGACAAAGCGGTCGATGCGCAGCGTGCCTGCCACCGCGTCCTTGTCGTTCGCACGCAGGGTCTTGCCAACTGCACGCTGGTCATAATGCGCGACGGTGAAGTATTCCTCGATGGGGCGCTGCCACTGCCAGGTGGTCGGCATGGCAGGCGATGCAGGGCCGCCATGCACGAAAAGGATCATGGGGTTGGACTTGTCCTGGCCACGCACGTTGATCCACTGGTCGATGCCGCCGATCTGCGTCTTATAAGTTTCCTGTATGCCCTCGGGTGCAACGATGCGGGTCAGGTCTTCCACGGCGGCGCGGGCGCGCATGCAGGGCGGCGATTCGGCGCAATTCTGCGCCATCACGGAAGTGCTGAAACACAGGGCAGCGAAGCCCAGCCAGGCTGATTTCATGCGCGATCCCTTTCGACAGTCATTTGCGAAATGAGCAACGATAATAGTGCAAATCTTGCATCCCTGCTTATCGCGCGGACGAAAAAAAGCCGCCTTGCGGCGGCTTTCCTGGCTCGGGCCTGGCTTAGAAGCGGTAGCCGACCGACAGGCTCACTGCCAGCGGGTCCAGCTTGATGTTCAGCGTCTGGCCGGTGGAGAAGTGAGCGGTGGTCTTGAGCCTGGTCTTGACCACGTTCAGGTCGGCGTAATAACGCTCGCCGAGCTTGGCGGTGGCGCCCAGCACGAGGCTGCCTGCATGCTTGGCATCCAGCGAGTAGGTTGCCGGCTGGCCGCCGGTGTTCAGCACGGCGGTCAGCTGGGCCGAACCGGTCTCTTTGCGGAAGTAGGCGTACGTATAGCCAACGCCAACGTAAGGACGCACGGTCGCAGTCGGCTCGAACATGCGGTATTGCAGGAAGATGGTCGGTGGCAGCGCTTCCGCGGTACCGAGCTTGCCGGTGCCTTCGATCGAGCCGGCGCCGTACAGGGTGTGCTTGTACGGCACGCCCAGCATCAGCTCAGTGCTCACGTTATCGGTGATCATGTAGCCGACGCTGAAGATCGGCTTGGTGTCGGAACCCACTTCTGCCTTGATGCCCGGCTTGGAAGGCGCGCTCACGTCGCCCGAGGTGACGTCCGGCGAAATGCGGTTGACGCCGATCTTGCCCAGCCATTCACCCTTGGATTGCGCCGAGGCGCCCGATGCTGCGCCCAGCGCGGCCGCTACGGCCAGCAGCTTTACAGCGGTGTTGATGCGTTGTGTCATTGTGTCTCCAGTGTCCTTTGATTACAGCCAGCCCTTGGCTACCATTTTTTCCGATACATAGCGTGCCAGCAGCAGGTGCAGGAACGGGGTCGGGTGCACGGTGTCGGCGTAGGAGTAGTGGCTCACGTCGCCGGCCTTCAGGTTGCTTGCGTTGCAGCCCAGCGAGTTGCCCAGCGGATTCTTGGCTGGCGTCAGGTCGCAAGCGGTGTCGGTGACGTTGGTCAGGCCGTACGGCGCCGGATTGGTTGCCTGGTCGTGGCTGACGCTGAAGGTATCGACCAGCAGGATCTTGGCATCGCCCGACAGGCCAGCGGCCAGGGTGTCGTTGAAGGCCTTGACCATGCTGTCGATCAGGGCACGGGTACTGGCCGACTGCGCCAGGCCGGACGGGGTGTTGGCGATGTCCGGCATATTGTTCACCACGACGAAGTTGGCACCGTTGGCCACGATCTGGGTCTTGACCAGTGCTACCAGTTCAGAACCCGCCTTGGCGATGTTCTGCACCAGGACCGGCGCCTGCGCAGTGGCGTAATCGGCACCAGCCTTGGCGCCGGCAGCAGCGGCATCAGTCTGCGCCTTGACGACCATCGGGCCGTACACGGTTGGCGATGCGGCGGCGGTATTGCCGGCTGCCACAGCGGCAGTCACAGCGGCAGTCACGATGGTGGTGCTGGTGCTGCCGGGACGTGCGGCTTCGGTGGCGATGGCCAGCGAGATCGATTGCACGGCGGTGGCCGGGTTGGTCGCGCCGGCGGCCAGCTGGGTCGCCAGGCTGGTCGCAAAGGCGGTGTTGCCGGCAGCGGTGCCAGCGGCGGTCGCGCCAGCCGACAGTTGCTCGAGGCTGATCAGCACATCGTTGTTGCCGCCCATGACGTAGACGATTTCATCGCCCTTGAACTTGCCGCCCACGGCTGCCAGGTGGTTCTTCACCTGGGTAACCATCGGCACGGTCAGCGCGCCCAGCGGGCTGCCGGTCAGCTTGTTGCCTGGACCGACAGGGTTGGTCACGCGGGCGCCGCCCTGCGCATAGCCGAAGCAGCCCGCCTTGGCCTGCACTGCGACGCTGAAGCCCTTGGCGGCATCGCCATCCAGGCCGGTCATGGCCGGGCATGGTGCCGGCAGGCCGACTTGCGCGGCCATCAGCTCGGTCCAGTTCTTGCCGGTCAGTGCCGGGTTGGAGGCGGTGTTGTTGCCGTTGATGGTGAAGGTGCCGCCGCCGATCGCAGCCACGGTGCCGACCTTGTAGGTACCAACGTCCGACAGGCTGTCGCCGAAGGACACCTGGGAAGAATATTTGAGTTTAGGGGTTTGATCGCCTGGGCGTTGATCGTTGCCGCCGCAACCGGCAATAACTGCCGCTGCCATGATCGTCATGGCAAGTTTGAAATGACGCATTGTGTCTCCGTGATGGTTTTTTTTGAGTGCTTTGCGAACGTGCGTGCTATTCGCTGCCGAACTAATATGCCAGCTTAAACTTGCTCGTTACAAGTAGAAATTTGTAAAAACAAGCACCTTGCACTACCGAGGGGCGCGACTGTAGCAGCCATGCATCATCATTGCAAGCTACCGGGCTTCCAGCCACGAAGGGCGGGCAAATTGCTGCTTCAGGAAATCGACGAAGCGCCGCGTGCGCCAGGTGCGTTGCCGGGAGCTTGCCGGCAGCAGCGCGACGATGTCCGCTTCCGGCAGCGCATGGTCCGGCAATACCCGGCACAGGGCGCCGCTACGCAGCTCACCCGCCACGTCCCATTCCGAGCGCTGCATGATGCCGTGGCCTTCCAGCGCCCATTGCTTGATCACGCGGCCATCGTTGCAAGCCAGGGCCGGCTCGATGCGCAAGGTGCGGTATTGGCTGGCGCCGGGCGGCAGCAGTTTCCAGCGCGTGGCGTCTTCTTCGTTCTCGCGCAGGGCGAGGCAGGCGTGGCCGTCCAGTTCGTCCAGCGTGCTCGGCTTGCCATGCCGCGCCAGGTATGAAGGCGCCGCGCACAGGAAGCGCCGGTTACGCGCCAGTACCTGCTGGCGCAGGCTGGAGTCACGCAGCGCGCCGATGTGAACCACCACGTCCCAGCCTTCGTGCAGGCGCAGGTTGGGACGGTCCGACAACTCCAGCTCAAAGGCCAGCGCCGGATGCAGTGCGCGGAAACGTGCCGCCAACGGGGCAATATGCACGCTACCGAATCCGATTGGCGCCAGCACGCGCAAGCGCCCCGCCAATTCATCGCGCTGCTCGTGCAAGGCGAGCTGCAGGGCTTCCATGTCGGACAGGATGGCTTGCGCACGTTCGGCCAGCAGTTGCCCCTGTTCGGTCAGCACGATGCCGCGCCCTTGCCGGTCCGCCAGCTTGAGGCGCAGCTTGTCTTCGACAGCTTGCAGGCGCTGGGTGACTGAGGAAGGCGTCACGTCCAGCAGGCGCGCCGTGGCCGATAGCGAGGGCTGGCCGGCAAGGGCGCAGAAGAAGCGCAGGTCGTCAGTGGAGAGCATTAAGCCGGGCCTTAATCATGCAGTCAAAATTTCTTAAGCACAGACTTTATTCCATTCATTAGAATTTCGGCAATGAGAATTCCTGCCCTCCTCCTCTCCCTTGGCGCGCTGTGCTGCGCGCCCCTGCATGCCGATCCGGCCCGCTTCACGCCTGCGCAGTTGCAACAGGACCTGCAATTTGTGCGCAATGCCATCGAAAGCACGCATCCCGAGCCGGCGCTGCGTTCGGGCCGGCAGGCTTACGAGCAAGCCTTCCTCACGGCGCAGGCAAAGCTGGACCAGCCCCTGGCGCGCGATGAAGCGTGGCGCGTGCTGGCAGCCATGAACCCCGTTTTCAACGATGCCCACCTCGGCGTCATTTTCCCCGACTGGCGGGAGGAGACCCGGGCACACCTGCAAGCAGGCGGCACGCTGTTCCCGTTCGAGGTCGTGATCGATGGCCGGCAGCGCCTGCGCATCGTCTCCGCGCTGGGCGGCGGCGCCGCGAACCTGGCAGGCCGCGAAATCGAAAGCATCAACGCCGTGCCGTCGGCGCGCATCCTGCGCGAACTGGGAGCACTGGTGCATGGCGATACGCCGGCCTTCCGCAACAAGCTGCTGGAGCGGCGCTTCTGGCTGTACTACTGGAAGGCCTATGGCGCGGCCGAGCGCTTTACGCTGAAGGCCGGCGCACAGGTGCTGGAAGTACCCGCTGCATCGGCGCAGCCGGTCGCGGTAGCAATTGAAAAATCGTTCGAACAGACGTTCCAGTTCCGCATGCTGCCCGGCGGCGTCGGGCTGCTGACGGTCAACCAGTTCTCCTGGCCGGACAAGCAGCAGTTCTACGATTTCACCGAGCGCGCGTTTACCGTGTTGCGCGATACCAATGCGCAGACCCTGCTGGTCGACGTACGCGAGAACGGCGGCGGCGATGACGATATGTGGAAAACAGGCATCCTGCGCTACATCGCCAACAAGCCCTATCGCAACGGTTCAAGCTATGTGAAGAAAGTGCTGGAAGGGCGCGCCGGCCCCGGTGAAAAAGTCGGCGATATCGTTAACGGCAATGTCGATAGCTGGGTGCAGCCGGAACCTGCGCATCCGCTGCACTTCGGCGGCAAAGTCTTCGTGCTGGTGGGCGACGTGACGTATTCGTCCGCCATCCTGTTCAGCAATACGGTGCAGGACCACGGTTTCGCCAAGCTGGCCGGCGCCGCTGGCTATGCTTATGTGCGCCAGACTGGCGGCACGCAGAAAAAGCATGTGCTGCCGAACACCGGGCTGGAAGTGGTGGTGCCGCGCTTCGTGCTCGACCGCCCTTCAGGCAGGCGCGAACCGGCGCTGCTTCAGCCGGATATCGTGCTGGCCGACGATCCCTTCGACCGCGACGCGCTGGTCAAGGCACTGCTGAAACATCCTGCCGCAGCAGCGAATTGAAGTAGCTGCGGGCGGCCAGCAAGCAGGGCGCGCCGGCCAGCCGTGAGTGATAGCTATCCATCAGCAGTTCTTGGGCGCTGCGCCCGCTTTTCGGCGCCTCTTCCTGCGCCTTTTTCATGGTTTCTTCACTGATCAGGGCAAAGCTTTGCCGGGCGCTGCTGAACGCATCCTGGGCGCCCTGCTCTTCCAGGTCAACCAGCGTCGGCAGTGCGCCATGCTGCGTGAAATACTCGGCCGCCGCCGTGGCGTTAAAGAAAGGCACGGAGGGATCCTTGCTGCCGCCGCACAGCAGCAAGGGACTTTGCGGCGTGTAGTTGCGCAAGTCGTTTTTCAGCATCCATTTACGCAGGTTGTTGGCAGGCGAGCAGTCGCCGTCGTCGCAGGGATGCTGCGCCAGGTCTTGCAGGTAGGCGTTGCGGTAGCTGGTGCGCACCAGGTGCGGATTACTGAAGTAGAGCGAGGCACCCTTGGCCTGCGGCTGCGAGTCGAGCGCGAAGAGCGCAGTTTTCGGCAGCTTGCCTTGCTTGACCAGTTCCTTGCGCGTCATCTTGGTGGGAAACAGGGTTTCGATACCGCTGGCGTACTGCAGCTCGTACAGTTCTTCCGGCTTGCTGTAGATGCCCGCGCCGGCACGCTGGGCCGAGGTGGCAATCAGCGGCAGGTAAATGGTGATGCCGGCGTTCGGCTGGCCGCTGAAGACCATGTCGGAAAAACGCGCCATCGCATACGGGCCGGACAGGCCTGCGGCAGCCGTCACCTTGAATTCGCTGCCTTGCTGCATGGCGCGCTGGGTGGCAAGCGTGACGTGGCCGCCTTGCGAGTAGCCGGCCAGGAACAGCTGCGGCGCGGCCTGGACCTTGAGCTGCGCCATGGCGCTGCGGGCGGCGCGCATGGCGTCGATCATGTCGGCTGATTGCTGCTCGGCGTTCAGGTAGGGATGGTAAGGCAGCGATGAGCCGTCGTAGCCGGCGTAATTGGGCGCGACGACGATATAACCCTGCGCGGTGAACAGGGCTGCCACCAGCTTGGCCTCGCCGCGCAGGCGCGCCATATTGTGGTCCTTGGCGGTCGAGGTGCCGTGGGCGTATAGCAGCACCGGCCGCGGCCCCTGGCAGGCCGGGTCTTTTCCCGATGGCAGGATCAGCGCAGTGCTGGCATCGGTGGGCTCGCCGCTGCCGCCGATGGTGCTGTAGCGCAGGCTGTAGGTGGTGATGGTGCAGCGCGGCTTGCCGGCAACTTCAGCCAGTGCGCTGCCGGCCTTCTCCAGCGCTTCAGCCAGCATGGCTGGTTCGATGCGCTTGGAGGTGCTGAACACGCCGGTTTCGATGCGGGACAAGGTGGGGCCGGACAACAGGCTGCCGCGTTCGGGAGCTGCCAGCATGGAACGGGCGACTGCACCCGATTCGGCGCCGCCGTGCGCCAGCGCGCCGGGCAGCGCCATCAATGCGGCCGTGGCGCTGCATGCCACCCTTCGTGCAATGTGTGCCGTGCTGCGGGACATGGCTGCCTCCTCGCTTACGCAGGAGGCGGGCTGCCCCGCTGCGGTTACGACTTCAGGAAACGCTCAATAATGCCGGTCGAACCGAAGGCGGCGCGGCGCAGGCGATCGTTGACGCCCAGCCAGGCATCGTCTGTCGGCGGTGCTTCCACGAGGATCAGCTCGACCTGTTGCTGGTCCATCGCGCGCAACGCGGCATACACGCCATAAGCATACCCCTTTGGCTCGGCCGGGAGCGTCACATTTGGTTGAGACAACACAAACGGGGTGTAATGGATCAGCGCTGCACTACGCCCACGCAGCCTGAGTTCCGCAAGGGTTTTTTCGATGTCGCCAGTGGGCAACAGTGCCACCGGCGCTTTCGGTGCGTAATGCGATTCCAGCGTACCGGATGCGCGTGGCGCGGCCTGGTCGGGCTGGCGCGGCATCGTGCCGATCACATCGGCGATCTGCTGCGCGCTGATATGGCCGGGACGCAGCAGCACCGGGCCGTGGGTGGCCAGGCGCGACATGTCGAGGATGGTTGATTCAATGCCAACCTGGCTCGAGCCGCCATCGAGCACGGAGTCGATCACGTTGCCGGGGCCGACTTCGTCGTGGAACTCATCGCGCACGTGCTGGGCGGTGGTCGGGCTGACGTTGCCGAACTTGTTGGCCGAGGGTGCAGCGACGCCGCCCTGGCCGCCTTTGAACGCTTGCAGCAACTGCATCGCGACCGGATGCGATGGGCAGCGGATGCCGACCGTGTCCTGGCCGCCGGAAACGGCGTCGGGAATGTGGGCGTTGCGCTTGAGGATCAGGGTCAGCGGGCCTGGCCAGAAATGGCTGGCCAGTACGCGCGCTGCGTCGGGAACTTCGGTGGTCCAGTAATCGAGGTCGGCGCCGGGGGCGACGTGCACGATCACCGGATGGTCCTGCGGGCGGCCCTTGGCGGCGTAGATCTTTGCCACGGCGGCCGGGTTTTCTGCGTCCGCACCGAGGCCGTACACGGTCTCGGTGGGGAATGCGACCAGCGCGCCCGCTTCCAGCGCCGCAGCTGCAGCGGCGATGTCGGCAGGCGCGGCCGCCGCTGCGCCCAGCGCATGCGAGCCTGTTGATGCTGCGTCGGTCATGCTTCGATCCCGAGGATGGCGCAGGCTGCGTTAAGGTGCTGCTGCGCTTCCGCCAGCGTCGGCGCGACGAAGGTCAGGTGGCCCATCTTGCGGGCACGGCGCGGTTCTTCCTTGCCGTACAGGTGCAGGTTGGCGCCCGGCAGCGCCAGCACTTTGTCCCACGCCGGTTCGCGCACCGAGTCACTCTCGCCTTCATACCAGACGTCGCCCAGGATGTTCAGCATCACGGCCGGCGAATGCTGGCGCACATCGCCCAGCGGCAGGCCGGCCATGGCGCGCACTTGCTGTGCGAACTGGCTGGTGACGCAGGCGTCGATCGTGTAGTGGCCGCTGTTGTGCGGGCGCGGCGCCATCTCATTGACCACCAGCGAACCGTCGGCCAGCACGAAGAACTCGATGCACAGCACGCCGACATAGCCCAGCTCCGCCACGATGGCCTGCGCTGCTGCCTGCGCCTTGCGGGCGCAGTCGGCGGTGATGTTCGGTCCCGGCACGGTCGTCGTGAACAGGATGCCGTCGCGGTGCACGTTTTCGGCGATCGGGTAGACCACCGAAGTGCCGTCTGCAGCACGGGCCGTCAGCACGGAAACCTCGTACGCCAGCGGCAGCATCTTCTCCAGCAGGCAGGTGACATTGCCCATGCCTTCGAAGGCGGCGCGCACGTCGTCGCGCGACTTCACGCGCACCTGGCCCTTGCCGTCGTAACCCATGCGCACCGTTTTCAGGATACCCGGCAGCAGCTCGTCGCTGATGGCGTCGATATCGGCGTCGGTGGCAATGACCTTATGCGGCGCCGGCATCACGCCCGACTTGGCAGCGCTGGCGACAAAGAAGCTCTTCTCCGCGATACGGTCCTGCGCCACGGACACGCCGTGCGCATTCGGCGCCACGAAGACCGATTGCGCCAGGCGCGACAGGCTGTCGGCCGGTACGTTCTCGAACTCGGTGGTGACAGCCACGCATTGCGCAGCCAGGGCATCGAGGCCGGCGGCATCGCTGTAGCCGGCATTGATCAGGCGATTGGCCGCATGCCCCGCAGGGCAGTCAGCGGCCGGCTCCAGCACGGCCACGCTGTAGCCCATGCTCTGCGCGGCGTGTGCGAACATGCGGCCAAGCTGGCCGCCGCCCATCACACCCAGCCACGCCGGAGGATTTTTCACATCAGTACTCATACTCTTACAACGGCAAAGTCATGGCCTTGGCGGCCGCGGTTTGCGAAGCGCGGAACTCTTCCAGCCTGGCGGCCAGCGCATCGTCGGTGGTTGCAATGATCGCGACGGCGGTCAGGCCCGCGTTGGCGGCGCCAGCCTCGCCGATGGCGAAGGTCGATACCGGCACGCCTTTCGGCATCTGCACGATGGACAGCAGCGAGTCTTCGCCGCGCAGGTACTTGGACGGCACAGGCACGCCCAGCACTGGCACGATGGTCATCGCAGCTACCATGCCTGGCAGATGGGCCGCGCCGCCGGCGCCGGCGATGATGGCACGCAGGCCGCGCTCGCGCGCGCTCTTGGCGTAGGCATACATCTCGTCGGGCATGCGGTGGGCGGAGATCACTTGCGCTTCATACGGCACGCCGAACTGCTTCAGCATGTCGACGGCGTTCTTCATCACGTCCCAGTCCGAGGACGAGCCCATGATGATGCCGACCAGTGGTTTGTTCTCGGACATGGCTTATACCTTCAGCTTTTCGCCGGTCAGGCGTTCGATGGCTTCGAAGTATTTCGCCTGGGTCTTTTCGATCACTTCCGCCGGCAGGGCTGGCGCCGGTGGGGTCTTTTGCCAGTCCGTCAGGGTTTCCAGGTAGTCGCGCACGAACTGCTTGTCGTAGGACGGCGGCGAGATGCCTGGACGGTAGGAGTCGGCCGGCCAGAAGCGCGAGGAGTCGGCGGTCAGCACTTCGTCCATCAGGTGCAGCACGCCGTTGTCGTCCAGGCCGAATTCGAACTTGGTGTCGGCAATGATGATGCCCTTGGTGGCGGCGTAATCGGCAGCGGTGGTGTACAGCTTGATCGCCACGTCGCGGATCCTGGCGGCCAGTTCGGCGCCGATTTTCTTTTCCATCTCTTCGAAGGAGATGTTTTCATCGTGTTCGCCCAGGTCGGCCTTGGCGGCTGGGGTGAAGATCGGCGCAGGCAGCTTGTCGGCTTGCTGCAGTCCTTCCGGCAGCTTGATGCCGCAGATGCTGCCGGTTGCCTGGTAGTCTTTCCAGCCGGAGCCGATGATGTAGCCGCGTACAACCGCTTCCACCAGGATCGGCTTCAGGCGCTTCGCCACCACGGCGCGGCCTTTGACCTGCTCCACTTCGTCTTGCGCGACCACGGATTCCGGCGTCACGCCGGTCAGGTGGTTAGGGACGATGTGGCCCAGTTTCTCGAACCAGAAATCGGACATCTGGTTCAGGACCATGCCTTTGCCGGGGATCGGTTCGTTCATCACGACGTCGAACGCGGACAGGCGGTCGGTGGTGACGATCAGGATCTTGTCGGTGCCGACGGCGTAGTTGTCGCGCACTTTACCGTGGCCCAGCAGGGGGAGGGATTTGATGGAGGATTTGTACAGGCTGTTCATGGCGGGGGTACTTTGAGATTTTTAGACCCGGTAAACCTGGGTCAGACGGGACGGCCTTCCGGCAAGGGTCTGACCCTGTTCACGCGGCGGTCGCAGGTCGTGGGTCTGACCCTTGGGTCTGACCCAGCCTTGCCGGGTTTAATTACTTGACGATCTGGGCCAGCTCGCCGGCCTTGTAACGCTCAGCCATCTTCTCCAGCGGAATTGGCTTGATCAGCGACGCGCGGCCTTCGCAACCGAACGCCAGGAAGCGTGCCTTCACCACTTCTTCAGCAGCAGCGCGGGCTGGCTTCAGGAAGTCGCGCGGGTCGAACTTCGATGGGTTTTCGAACATGTACTTGCGCACGGCAGCGGTCATGGCCAGGCGGATATCGGTGTCGATATTGATCTTGCGCACGCCGTGACGGATGCCTTCCTGGATTTCTTCCACAGGCACGCCGTAGGTTTCCTTCATGTCGCCGCCGAATTCGCGGATGATGGCCAGCAGTTCCTGCGGCACGGAGGAAGAACCGTGCATCACCAGGTGGGTGTTAGGGATGCGGGCGTGGATTTCCTTGATGCGGTCGATGGCCAGGATGTCGCCGGTTGGCTTGCGGGTGAACTTGTAGGCGCCGTGCGAGGTGCCGATAGCGATTGCCAGCGCGTCGCACTGGGTCTTCTGCACGAAGTCGGCAGCTTGCGCCACGTCGGTCAGCAGCTGTTCGCGGGTCATGGTGCCTTCCGCGCCGTGGCCGTCTTCCTTGTCGCCCTTCATGGTTTCCAGGGAGCCCAGCACGCCCAGTTCCGCTTCCACGGTCACGCCGATGGAGTGGGAGAACTTCACCACTTCCTTCGACACTTCCACGTTGTATTCGTAGGAAGCGACGGACTTGCCGTCAGCCATCAGGGAACCGTCCATCATCACCGACGAGAAGCCCGACTTGATTGCAGCCATGCAGACTGCCGGCGACTGGCCGTGGTCCTGGTGCATGACGACCGGGATGTGCGGGTAAGCTTCGATTGCCGCGTCGATCAGGTGGCGCAGGAAGGCTTCGCCGGCGTATTTACGGGCGCCAGCCGAAGCTTGCATGATCACCGGCGCGTTGACCGCATCGGCGGCAGCCATGATGGCTTGCACTTGTTCCAGGTTGTTGACGTTGAAAGCTGGGATGCCGTAGCCGTTTTCAGCAGCGTGGTCCAGCAGTTGACGCATGGATACGAGGGACATGGTAGTACTCCAAACAATAAAGAAATCGTTGAGCGCTCGTTAGCGTGCCGAATCGGCGCGGTGGGTGAATTCACCCACTTTCACGATACGCAGTGCGTTCGTGCCGCCCACCTTGCCCATCGGCGCACCCCAGGTAACCACAATCATATCGCCCTTCTGGGCAATACCCTGTTTTACCAGGAGGTCTTCCGCGGCGCGCAGCACGACGTCGGTCGGCGCGTCCTGCATCAGCTGATAGGTGCAAACATTGCGGTACAAAGCCAGCTTGCGCTGGGTGGTGGTGCTCGGCGTGAGCGCAATAATCGGGGTGTCGATGTTGTGGCGGCTCATCCACAGCGCGGTGGAGCCGGACTCGGTCAGGGCCACAATCGCCTTCACGCGCAGGTG
>Ga0307408_100000535_pt1 | contig 32791 bp, 42 predicted proteins | sample 322Cmetagenome_FD_202116 | JGI IMG/M metagenome (GOLD analysis project Ga0307408, IMG submission 202116) | Maize rhizosphere microbial communities from greenhouse at UC Davis, California, United States - 322HYB-C-3 | ecosystem: Host-associated > Plants > Roots > Rhizosphere > Soil | place...
GGCATGGCAAACATCTTCATGTTCATGTCGGCCCTTCGGATGCCGCCTCGCGACGGCGCCGTCTACGCTCGCGAACTCCGGGACGGGGCCGCGTAAGGCCATGTAACACCCTCCCGGTTTACGGTTGTCGTGATGGATCGGATACACGTCGATCGTCCGGACGCCGACGCCCGCGCCCGACAGCAGATCGAGTGCGATGCGACCTTTGCCGCTGCGATCCTCAAGCAGGTTGCTCTTCCGATCGGCAACCACCGCCACGTCAACGCCGCGCCGATGCGCTTCGATCAGCGCCTTAACGACCGCCGGCGACGTGAAGCTATACGCCGACAGGTGAATCGAGTGGCGAGCCGTGCAGATGGCTTTAAGCACGAGCCGCTCGGCGGAACCTTCCGGCGAAAAGCCCGTGTCGATCGCAGGACCGTCAGGGGCTACGCATGTGGCTCGGGCACTGCTCGAGTAGGTCAGAAGGGGAAAGGCAAGAACCGCCAGGGCCGACGTGACGGCTGCAGATTTGAGAGAACGATAGAGTCTGCTCATCCTCGCCCTCACCGGCCCTGACCCAATAACTCGACGTGCTTCGCGACGGCGACGTCAACACTAGGAAAATTGCCCTGCGTCTCGCCACCGTGCCAGAGAATGTGTCTAGGCTTACCCTGAATAATGCAGCTGGCAATTCGCCATCCAGTCGGATGAACCAGTTCATACGGACCAACCCGTGCCCAGCCATGCGCTGCCGCGTAAGTCATCCCCGCCACCCTGTTAGTAATGAATTCGTGTCTGGAACTGGCCGGCCTCGTACACGTCGACCGCATTCGACGATTGCGGCTGTTGCCAGACGATGTGGTCATACACCGTGACGGTGACTGGATCGCCGTCGTAGCCACCACCGTCACGCCCATTTCGCCAGCTCACCGCTGACGCATCAAACGAGGGATCGCCATACACCTGATACGCACCGACCTGGCTGCCCACACAGGCTTGCGGCCCGTAATACGCGTAACCGCTATTGAGATCCGCCACGGAAGGCTTCGGCGTTCCGACAAGTGCGAAACCACCCATGCCGCTGTACGGACGAGCTCCGACCTTGCGTTGCCCTTCCGCCACCCAAGTGCCGGCCGCTGCGGCCGTCGTGCCAGCAGGGCACGGATCGTAAGGCGTGTTGTTCTGGCGGACGGTCATGTCCGAGTCTTTACACTGCGGCCAGCCACGCCCGTGGCGGAGATCGTCCATCAGATGATCCATTGCCGGCCCGCAGGTAGACGGCGCCCACGGTCCGCCATTCGATGAGGGGTTGCCCAGACAGATCACAATGCGGCATCCGTAGTCGTCATCGGCACGGGCCATGCCGGCGTGACCGCCAGCAGCGAGCACCGACATGACCAGCATCAGCCTGACTCCGTTTTTCATCGTCATACCCCACCCCCTTTCCAAGTAAGCGCGCTGCGCCCGCCCTTCATGTATCGCCAGGCACTCAACGTATTGCGCACGGCCAGACCCAACAGACAGAACGGCGACGCAGCCACCGCACCCAACCACATCAAGGTAAGCACAGGCGGCAGCAGGACCCAGCCACCGCTCTCCCGCACCAGCCGGGCTACCAGATAAAAAGACATAGGCACCATGAGCGACGCGAATTGCACTCCGGCCCCAGGCTGGTGATGCCACCATTGCGATGCCGCCACGCCCGCCGTGACGGCATAGACGTCCAGCACCAGAGCCGCAGCAAGCATGCGAAATTGGTCACTGGTCATCGACGGCTCCAGACGCCTTTACTGCCTTGCGCGAATCGCTGCTCTGGCCACTGACCTGACCGTCTTCGTCGTCGTCCCCGTAGGTCGTGAACCAGTCGTCTTTGGTCGCAGACTTTGCAGCGCGCTCCGGCCGTGCCGCCGCGCGTCGTGCGGGTCCACCTGCAGGGCGAACGTCCGGAACAACCTCGATCGGCTGCGCCCCCTGCACACCCGACGCCGGGACGGCAGCCGCCACCTTTTGTGCATAGGCGGCGCCCCGCGTCAGATCGCCGCTGTAATAACAGGAGAGCGCCGCACGTACCGCGTCATCAGCCTGCGCAAATTGCGGCTTCGCCCGGGCGTAGCACGCTTTAAGAATCGCAGCACCGGTCCTGAGGTTCGTGCAGGGTTCGAAGATGCTCTCTGCGGTCTGTCCGTAGCGCGCCAGATTGTGTACGTTGACCTGCACCAAACCCATGCTGTAATTCCAGCCGCCGGCGTCGAGCGCCTTGACGGTGGCCAGCGCTTCCGGAAGGTTCTTTGGCTGTCGCGCAAGATGGCCGCCGACGACGCCGATCGCGAACGGATTGCCGCTGCTCTCGACTGTCGCCACGCGCCCCAACAGCGCGTGATGAACGTCAGGGGCGCACTCCTGAGCCAGCGAGACAAAGGTGGATGCAACCGGTGGGGGCGCGACCTGCATATCCGCTTGTGACGCTTGAGCGGAAAGCAGCATCAGACTCAGCACCAGAGGAACGAAGGGCAATTTAATGCGGGACATAGAGCACCTTGCTGATTCCCCGCACCCCATCGTCATAACGATGCATCTGCACCACGACGTCGATGAGACTGCGGGCATAGTCGATAATCTCGGCACGCTGCAAGGTCGAACCGAAGCGCATGACCATCTGCGCGAGCCGTTCGAACATGTGCTCGGGGCTAGTCGCGTGCAGCGTCGTCATCCACCCACCGTGTCCGGAATTGAGCATTTCGAGCGCGACGTATGCTTCAGCGCCGCGCAGTTCTCCCGGAATCACACGATCAGGCGACAGCCGCAATGACGTTTCCATCAGTTCAACCGGCGTTACCTGTGCCGTGCCCTGATTGCCACGCGAATACACCAGGTGCACAACGTTTTGTTGCGGCGGCCGTAGCTCGAGCGCATCCTGAATCGTGACGATCCGTTCGTGCGGCGAGATCTCCTTGAGGAGCATGTTGATGAGCTCCGTCTTGCCTGCGAAAGTCGGGGCACTCACCACAATGTTCTTTTTGGTCTGGACCGCAAGCCGCAGGAAGGCCGGCCAGTCCCCGTCGCGGTACAGCATTGCCAGCTTCCTCGCCGTGTCCTCCGCTTCGGGCAACGGTTCATTGACCCGATCGAAGGCCCCCGTGTCGATGTAGTGCTGCATCGTCAGGTCGAGCGTCGACGGTTTGCGGATCGCGATCGCGATCGTGCCGGGCGGCACTGCGGGCGGCTGGACCACCTGAATCCGGAAGTCGCGATTGCCTGCTCCCGTCAGTTCCGACGGGATCGAGGCCGCAAGCAGCGGGCGCTTCGCATCTGTCTCCTGATCCGAGTGATGCGCCACCAGTTCAGCAAAGTCCCGCAACGTACTTCCAGAAAGTGCGGGCGTGTCCACGCGCTCCATGAAGCGCTTACCTCGCCTGGACACCCACACGATGCCTGGACCATTCACCGCGATCTCCGAGACATCGGCGTCATCGAAAAGCGGCCTGATGGACTCGGTGCGGTTGAAGAATGCCGGCACGATCGACATGTCAGCGCCCCCGGATGCGTTCGGCGCGAGCCACCGCGCCGGCCTGCTGCACGGACGGACGATCGAGGCACACCTGCGCATCGAAACACTGGCGGGCAACGGCCTTAAGCTTTGCCTGCGCGAGCATCAGATACCGTCCGCCATCCCGGGCGAAGTCCCTGAATATCTGTGCCTGCAACGCGTCGGCAACTGCGTCGTCCAGCTGACGGCGCAGTTCGCCTCCGGCGACTTCGCATTGAACGTGCGAGATTTCCGTTGTCATCATTCCTCCCCGTCGCCCGACTTGCAGTAGTCGGAGAAGTCCAGCTCGTGTTCGACCTGAATGCGCACGCGCGTGCCCTGGTCGTTCTTGAGTGTCGGCGGGATGTTGACGTAGCCGCCCAGCAGCTGCTGCGAAGACTGCGCCATCGACTGCTGCACACCCGCGCGGTACATCGCCATCGAGTTGTTCTGGTCTGACGACGACACGCCGTAGGTCGAAGAACCCGCGCCGAGCAGCGACAGCGCCGCGCTCATACCGAGGATCTGGCCAACGTGGTTATCAACATCGGCGTCGATGCCCGCCGATCCGAGCTGATCGGCAACCGGTGAGTCGACATGGATCTTGACGCCATCCGGACGCAAGGCGACGGCGCTTGCAATGAAGGTTCGTTCCTGCCCCTTGCGCACAGACGAATTCGGTTTGCCTGTAATGCGCGTGCCCCACGGCAGCAGCGGAATCCGGCCCTGCTCCCCATAAGCATCCCGATCCAGCATGATCGTGATTGAACCAGGCAGGTCCGAGATAATGCGCGGCACCAGGTGGCCCTCGAGGATTGCCCCCGGCTCCATCTTGCATTGCAGGTTGTCGATCTTTTGCGCCTTGGACGTAGAGTCGTCTGCGTTCGAAACACTGCGCGCGAAGGCTGAATTCGGATCATTCGGGCCGTCACCGCCAGAACGGCGGCCCAGGCCTGCCTCACCCTGCGGTGCATCAGCGGAAGCGGCACCTGCATCATCCGAACCATCGCCCCCCGTGTCTGAACCAAACAGACCCGACTTCATTCGCGCCTCGTGCATTGCCTCGGCTTTTCTGCGCGCCTGCTCAGCTGCTGCGGCCGCCTGACGTTGACGCTCCGCAGCCCGTCGCGCTTCGTCCGGATCCACGCCCGAACTTGCCGCTGGTGCCGACGCAGCTTCCGCCATTGACGCCGGAAGTTTCTGCCGGCCAGCATCCAGCGGCGCGGCCTTCGTCGTGTCCTCGTCGATCTTCGGCTTGTCTGAACTGCTCGTTGGCGCCGGCGCGCCATGCTTCATCGCGTAGAACCCACCGGCACACAACAAGAACAGAATCGCGCCGGCGACCGTAAAAAAGGTCTGACGCCGGCCGCGGGCAGGATCGCCCGCGAGCGACGTCTGCCGCAGCGCATCAGCCGCGCGCCGGCGCTCGTTCAGGCTGTCGCCTGTATCGCCCGGCTCGCCCCCTAGCTGCTCGCTTTCACGAGGCAGATCATTCGGGTTATCAGGCGTATTCAATTTCCGCCTCCCCAGGGTGAGCGCTGCGCCTGCGTCGCCGCACCCTGTTGCAACCGGATCACGCACAAGGTGCGATCGCCATCGCGCAGGGTGAAGCGGTCAGCCATCTGTTCGACCACCAGGTACGGCCCTTCCCTGCGCATGGGCGCAAGCGCCTCGGTGCCGTCACGGTCAACGACGTAAATGCTCGGCTTGGGCTTGCCGATCGTGGTCAGAAAGTAAGTGAACTGGCCGTCGTCAAACACGCGCTGCAGACCGAATGAACTTTCGTCTCCCGACACCTGATAGTTCTTGTTGACCATGCGAGGCTGCGAATAGGATGCGTCGGAGACACCGCCCGAATCGTCGCTCCATCCATCGTTTCCATCTGCCGGATAGATAAAGCGCACCGCATAGGTCGCGCGCTCCGGATTCTTCGAACTGGACAGACGGAAGTAATAGACGTGATTGCTGGTCGTGACCGTCAGATTGGTCCTCGCATCAGGCTCGACCGGCTTGAGCACAAGATGATTGCGAAACTTCAGGACCTGCCAGCCAATTGAATCGCCGATCGCCTTGTTAAGGATCTTCTCTCCAGGTGCGAATTCGATCGTCGTCGCGTATCCATAAACACCCGTGATTTCGTAGACCTGATTCGGATCGAACTGAAGCTGGCATACGCGGTTGTCCGTGATCACACAGCGTGGATTTTTGGCGGCTTGTGCATTCACACCCATAAAGGCGCACGCAATACCCACTGACCATGCCAGCATGCCGTGGCGAATCGTTTTCATGTCGTTCCCTCTCCTGGTTAGTACGCCGAGGGCGTCACGAAATGCACGATATGCGCGGCCTGCAGCGCATCGTCAATCGACGCTATCTGCAGGTGGTAAGTGCCGCGCGTCGTCGTGACATTCAGCCCCATCTTTTCTCCCGGCTTGTCGGCCGTCACCTGCAGCGTGTCACCTGTTCGTTGAACATGAAAGTCCGGTGCCGTGCTCTGTGCGATGGCCTTGATGTGTTCGTCGCGCGGAAAGTCAATCGCCAGCAAGGTCCTGTCAGCAACCGTCAGGTCGTAGATCTGGTCCGGCATGTATGGCAGGCGCTGCACGTTGCCTTCCGTACCCCGCAGGACAGGATCAGCAGCTGTTACTGCGTGAGCCACGGCCGACAGCGCCACTGCTACTGCCACTGCCGTCAAGGCGCTCCTGACTGTTCGCATCTCAACCTCCAGATGGGGCCGGGGCACCCGGCTCTGTGTTCGGCTCGAAGCCTGTCACCATGAAGCCCGTTCCGTTGATGTAGCGGTTCTGCGGCGTCAACGCCTGCTTCACGAAGTCATAACGGAACAGCACATGCCAGTACACCGTCTTGTTGTCACCGTTCCCGTCGTTGTAGGTCGTGAAGGTTGCTTCGGCCTTGTGGTCATCCCGGTCGAGAATCCGCACGCGTGTCTCCCGCACCCGGCGCACCGTCGTCTCGGCGATGCTGTAGTACGGGTTGTCCCTGTTCTTTGCGTCCATCTCGTGATTGAAGCGGTCTGCCACGTCCGATGCTGAATGCAGCCTGACGTAATCAATATGATCCTGGCGAAACGCGCGATCGAGCGTGTAGCGTTCCGTGACGTAACGGGCAAGTTCGCTTTCGATCACGGCATCTTTCGAACTGAGCACCGCAGGTGTGCCGATCTCGCTTTTTGCGACGTGGTTGTGCGTGTCAAGGGTCAGCACCACAGGTGGCACATACTCCTGATTGGCCTTGTCGTAGGCCATCGAAGCCAGTGCGAGGCCCGCGATTGGCCACGCTACCAACGCGAGCAGATATGCACGATTCCGGGATAGGCGAATCGCCTCATAGGATTCGGCTGGCGGTGCGTCAGGCGCTGCCGCGTTACGTACCTTGGATGATTTCTGGATAATCGCGCTCACCATTGACCTCCCTCAGATATGCCACTCGACGGCGCTGTGCCGCCTGGGCCGCCCGGTTGCCCGGCGCCCGATGGGCTCGACATGCTTGAAGGGCTCGTAGCGCCGCCCGAGGAAAGCGCCCGCTCGATCCGGGCAAGCTGATTGCCGTGAGCAGTTTGGGTGTTGCTGATACTGGTCAGTGCAGTCGTCGCGCCCGGATTTGCGCCGGCGCCGCCTCGTCCACCGCCGGAAAACTTCGACATGATCTGGGACATCATGAAGCCGCCGATCATGTCCGCCATGCCGCTGCCGGCGGCGCCGCTCGATGTCAGGGCGGACGCCAGGGGGCGAATGGTAAAGGCCATGAAAAGCGCTATTGCGCCGGCGATAATGATTGCGGCGAAGGCATCCTGGGCCGTCATCGCATTGGGATCCATCTTCGAGACAAACTGGTCGGTGATATCGAAGCTGAACTTCACGATGACGCCGAGCAGGATTCCGACCAGAGCGAACTTCGCCATTGCCGCGAACCAGCTCATGCCGAATCCGCGCGTGCTGTTCCACATCAACGTCGGCACGAACAAAGGAAAGAGCAGCATCGTGACCGCAAAGCCCATGTCAGACCCAACCTTCAGGACCAGTGCGATCAGGACCATCGCTGAATTGACGATCTGCAAAGCCAATCCGAGAAGAACGATGCCAATCTTGAGCATCGACTGCTTCATCATCTGGCCCGATGCATCTGAAAATTTGTTGTAGTCGTTTTCCAGATATTGCGTCATCGACTGCCCACCCATCAGCGCGTTTACGGTGTCGTCGCGCAGCTCCTGGAATGAATGAAAAATCTGTCCGGCCAGCCCGCCCCAGTTCAATGCCGCGAACACGAACATGATCGTCAGAAGCATTCTCACGAGAGGCCACACGTCCGCCGGATCCCGCCCGGAATGAACCCGAATTACCTTAACTGCCACCCAGATCATCGCGAGGTATAGCGCGGGTTGCGTGACTGCGTGCCCCAGCACCGGATAGTTGGTAGACAGAAACGCTTCCGTCCGCGAGGGGATGCTGTCGAACAATGTCTGGATGAATTGATCTACCGGATCAGCCATGTCACTTCCCCGGGCCAAAAAATATCTGCTTGGAGGCCTCCGCGGCGGCGTTGCAGTCGCGGGCTTCCGGGGTGTCAGCAAAGGGGCTAATGCCGCGGTTTGTGCAATCGTCTTCGCGCGCTTTCATCTCAGCGCGATGCGCAAGGTAGTACGCTTCCGTCTTCGGCTCGAACGCCGGCACAGTCTGCGCAGGGGGTTCGATAGTGCCGCCTCCCGTGCTGCTCGTATGCACGACGTAAACGATCAAACCGCCGCATCCAACAACTGCGACTGCGAGAAGGAACCAACTGAGTTTGCCTGTCCACGTCATATGCCTGTCTCCAGTTTCCTCACCCGTGAGCCCGCAGGCTCACGGCGCGTCTGTCACGCCTGCTGCCCGATAGGATGAAAATCGCACGCGCACGGCGATTTCGATATCGCCCCGGAATGCGCACAACCAGCCAGACACGTTGCGCCAGCGAGCAGGAGGTAAAAAACGATGCTTCGCATGTCGATCCTCACTTCGATACGTTGCTGAAAAACTTCTCGCGCTCTGCGGTGGCCTGGTTACTCTCGTTGAGCTGGTTCGCCGTCAGATTCGCGTTGATGGCCTGCAATTTCGTTTGCGCGGACTGGGCCATACCCAGCTCGGCCGACATGCGGTTTTGCAGATCGGCTGCATCCTTGACGTTCTGCGTCGTGTCGACCTGCTGTGACAGGTTCTGGAAGTTACGCAGGTGTGTTTGCGCCTCGTCGTACAGCGACTCACCGCCGGCCAGTGCCGAGCGAACCGAGTCGGTACTCATCTTGTAGTTGGCGCCCTCGCCCTTGTCCGCGAAGTCATCGGGTGACATCGTGTTCATGACCTTTTCATACGTCGCCTGTCGGCTGCCGTAGATGCCGCTCTTCTGCTGCGATACAACGTCCTGCCAGCTGCCCGGCACAATGGACGACGCGTCGATAGCATCGGACAGCCCCTGCGCACCCCGCCCATACCCACCGGTTACAGCACCGTACTGCTGCTTGAGCTGGTCGAGCTGCTTGCCCATGGCCAGCAACTGTTGCGAAAGCGCGGCCCATGTGCCGGCGTCGCCGACCGGGACGCCCGTTGCGAACGCTGTCGTCGACATGGCCATCACTGCGATGGCCACTACGATTGGTCCTTTCATTTCTGCACCTCCACTTCCGGTTGTAAGGTCGATTTCGACAATCGCGCTGCGCTCCTTTCCTCGCCCATCCAGTACACCCTGAAGCCTCGCGCCCACGACCACGCATACACAAAACAAAGCGCGAGCACGCCGTACTGCTGCGATTCCCACGCCATCCAGAACCAGAAAGGTTGCCCTGCAAGCCCACAGATGCAGGCCCACCTCCGCCAGTGTTCGCGTCGGTCCTGCGACAGGAAAACGCTCGCCGCACCAAGTACACCGATTGCAATCTGTCCGATCACAAGCCCCCCTCTCAACTCAAACGTTGTGCGTCCGTTCAGATAGCGCGCGTTTCATGAACACCGGAACCCACCGGCTTGGGTCCGTTGTGCCCAACTCGGCGCGAACACGATTCATCAACTCAACCGACTTGTCATTCGACGACAGCACGGCCACGAGCTCAGGCATGTCCGACATATCAAACGAGGCGCGCACACTGACTCCACCGCCCTTCTTGATGAGCACCTTGTAGTCCTCTGGCACCGCACGTTCGATAAACTCGAACTCGCTCTGAGAAAAGTCCAGGTTATCGACGTAGTCCCGTCGATCGGCCTTGTCGTTGGCGAGATAGAAGCTCGTCACCGCCTGATTCTTGACGGCCGCCACAGGTCGATAGAGCGCGCTAGGCTCCGGCGTGATGAAGAGCGTCGCGCAGTTACGGCGGCGGAATGTCTCTCGATATGTTTCGATCTTCTGTTGCCAGAACGGGTTGCGGATCAGCATCTGGGCTTCATCCCACACGATGATTGCGGGTGATCCGTCGAGCGATTGTTCGATACGATGCGTCAGATAGTTGAGCAGGACAGGAAGCTCCGGCTTCGCTTCCTTGTCCTTCATCAGCTCCCGCATCTCATAGCGGTAGTGACGGTGTGTTGCCACATCGAGCGTGTCATGTTCGTTGTCGAAAACCGCTGCATTCGCGCCATCGCCGTGCCACACGGCAATCGCCCGATACAGATCCGAATTCTTCCCTCCGAAGCGCCACGCGAGATTGCGCAGGCGACGGTCCTCGAACCTGGTCTTGCTGTCATCGAAGTTGTCATTGACCGCTATTGCTATGCGTTCGATGTCGTCGACGGTGAGCACATACCCGTAACACGTCGCCATCATCTGCAGCAGCTCGCGCAGCATCGCGCGATTCTGTTCCGTGTCTCGCATCTTGCAGGGATTGCCAAGGGACCGTGACAGGCTGAGTACGATGTCGGCTCCGCCCATAGCCTGCATGAACACGGTGCTCCCGTTCTCCCGGTCGAACCAGTGCACCCGGGGCTCGAACTTATCGGCCTGGCTGGTGATCATCGCAACAAGCAACGTCTTGCCCACCCCCGTTTTCGCCCCGAAATTGCCGTGTGCGGGCACCATCCCCGCACGCTCCTCATGCAGGTTGAGGTAGTAGCCGGTCTGACCTTCTGTCGGCAGAACCATGAGGCATTCCCCCCAAAGGTTCCCGTCGAAGCGTCCCTGTGGAAAGCTATGCAGCGATGCAAAGGCGGCAAACTGGATCGTCTCTACCTTGCCGACCCGGCCGTTGTGCCGCTTCGTGGCGCCCGGTATCTGAGACCAGACGGCGCGCTCCATTCCGGTCGTCTCTACAACAGGTTTCACGCCCCAGCTCTTGAAACACTCGCCCGTCTTTCCCACGGCATCGTCCAGCGCCTCAAGCGCCTTCAAAGCAGCTTCCTGCGAGCGCCCTTCTACCGGCACGTGAACAAGGACACTCATGTGATGCGTGCCGAGCACGGCCTTGTTGGCCGCCTGCCGCATGCGCAGAGCGGTGATTTCCGCCGACATGCCGGCAGTCGTCCGGTCGTGCGACAGCCGGGCTTCGCTGGTCGACGTCGCCATGCTGGCGTCAAGCTTGTCGATCGGGAAAAACTTCTGCGTAACGATCAGTTCGGCGTGCAGCCGCTGAAACCGGTCGGCCATGCCGGCCACGGCGCCATCGGGCCAGCGCGACATGGCGAGCACCTGTCCGATGCGGCGATGGTTGAGCCCGTTGACCTCAAAAACGTCTTTCCCCAGGATCGGGTTGCGGCCGAAATGCAGATACGAGCTCGCGATCGCCTGGGCCAGGTTGTATGAGTCAGCCAGCACCGGGCCGTCTTCCTGGGTGAGCAGATAGCGCAGGAAACGCGCCATCTCACAACAGGGTCCGATTTCCGTTTCAACGCGACCAAGCCGGCGAGGCGCGTAGTGCGTCAACGATTTCATCAGCGAGTTGACCTTCTCTTCAAGGTCACGCACCTGCCTCGACTCCGTTTCAAGCTTGTCGTTGGCGCCGGAGGGATTGAACGCATTGAATACGCGATCGAGCCGGCCCACTACCCCGCTGTAGTGCCGGTAGCGCACGATGGCAATATAGATTTCGTGCTGATACAGCGACCGCGTCCGGAAACGCGCCTTCAGCTTTTCATTGAGGAGATTCGGAAACCAGTTCGAATACTTGCCGGCGGGCCACCGGTTGGCCTTGCGCCGGATCTCGTACACGTAGATGCCCACGTTGCTGTCAGCGATCGACTCCAGCGCGGTGTTCCGCTGATGCTTGTACGCATCGACGCCGGTGTCATCCAGCATTTCAGCGTAGAGCCCCTGGAGACGCACAATCTGCACCAGTCCGCTGTCGAGCGTGCGCAACGTATGACCGTTGTAGTACGCGTTCAGGCCGAACGGAAGTTCGCGCGATGCGTGCAGATCGGCCGCATCATCCTTGTCTGCCTCGCTCCGCTGAACGAATGGCGACGCGCCGAAATGACGATCAAGAAAGTCACCGAGGGGCATAGGTCTTCGCTCCGCCCCAGTATTTGAGGCTACGTGGCTTCGCCGTCGCGCCAAAACTCTGATACGCGACCGAGAACGCGAACATGTCTTTCGCGGTGATCAGATAGGCGCCGATGACCAGGAAGGGCACGGCGAGCATCACCGGCCACCATTTGAGGAACATGAAGACAACCGCGGGCAATACGAACGAACCGAGGAACAGCTCAGCCAGGCAGCCCCATATCATCCAGGGTTGCACCATGCCTTTCGGGATTTCGTGTACTTCACGCATGACCTCACCTCAGATCTGCGAGGAAGCGACCGACGCCGCATAGCGGACGATGGAAGGGACCGCGAAGAATACAAATGAGCAGATAACTGCGATCACGGCACCCTTCATCGGAATCCAACCCTTCGGCACCCCGAGGACACAGATGCCGAGAATCGCCATGAAGACATAGGGACCCGCGTCGACGAACAACCAGCTAACGAAATCGCGAACCAGGCCAGTGCCTGTGCTGTAGTCCATCGCATAGGCAAATTCAGGGAAGGCAGCTGCGCACAGCAAAGCGAACAGCAATGACATGCGCCGCGCTGCGCTCGATTCGACACCGCAGAAAATCGCCCGCGCGTCGCGCGTCTTCGCGCAAATGAAGGACAACAGGCGCTTCGCAACACTCTTACCCACAACGGCGTCTGCCATATCAAGCCTCTTCAGTGATTCGTGGTTAGGCGGATACCGCGCCTTAACTCCTACCCCCGCGCGTCACCCAATGGAATGAAGATTACCTACCGCGTCACTTTACTAGTCATATCGCGCGTGTCAAGTCATGTTTTGCAAAAAATTACCCAAACCTTGCGTGTCAGGTCAGTTATGGATAAAGTCGGCAACCAAAGGAGGGGTATCGAGATATGCCTGATAACGACATTCAGACCGATTCAATGGCCGTCGCCAGCCGCGTTCGCAATTTGATGGAGCGGCACGGCGTCACAAAACGGGCCCAAGCAAGCGAGCTAAGCCGGATACTTAATCTCAGCTTCTCGGCTGCGAGCCGCAAGATGAAAGGCCAATTGCCGTGGGATCTGAAGCAACTCGGGGCGGTTGCTACGCACTTCGGTGAAACGCCGAGCGTTCTGGTGGAAAGCAACGAAGGTTTTGAAGATTCGATTGCGGGAGAAGGGATGCTGATGGTGAGCCCGCGTCCGCTGCCCTGCTCAGTGTGGATTGGCGACGAGCTGAGCGGTGATCGATCAGCCGATCTGGTAGCGATCCAGTCGGGCAACGCATGGAATATCTATCCGGCCGAAATTGCTCCGGCTGGCCGGATTTTCAATGTTCTGTCGGTCGAAATACGCCCCAACCTGCCGCATCTTGAGAAGCCGACTATCGCGGTACTCGACGACGATACTGAAACGCAGGCGGCCAACAACGTCTGTGACTATCTTAACGACCACGGCCTGAACGCCACACCGTTTTACGATCTGGCCAGCTTTCGCGAGAGCCTGAAGAGCAACGCGTTCGACGCTTTTATAATCGACTGGCTCATCAACGATGACACCGCCGAGGCCGCGATTCTCGATATCCGGAAGGCAGAGAATGCAACGGCGCCGATTTACCTGCTGACCGGGCAGTTGCAAACCGGCAAAGCCCGCATCGACGACATCGCCAGGGTGATTAAGCAGTTTGGCTGCAAGTGGATCGAAAAACCGGTCCGTATGCCCATCTTATTTTCGGAAATCTCTCACGAGTTGAGCCGCTCATCGAGCTAATCGCGAAGGTGCAGCGCCCAGTTGCTCGCGATCAACTTCTGATACGCGCGGTCGACTATCTCCAGATCGCCCGCTCGCCCACTTGCCTGGATTCCCTGAATTTCCGGAAGAGGAAGGTTTATAGCTTTGCACGATGGATAGTCGCGCACGCGCAGCTCAGACGAGATCGTAGTGAAAAATGCCACTGTAGGCACGTCAAATCCAGCTGCGATGTGAACGGCGGCCGTGTCAGACGTCACAACAAAGCGGGCATTTTTTACCCAGGCAATAAAGGCGGCCGTGTCCGTCGACAGGCTCTTAATGTCTGTGTAGTGCTGGTGGTCGACCTTGCCGAAACCAAGTACGGGAACGTGAAACCTTTCCCAAAGCCTATTTACAGCCTCGGCTCGAAACGAATGCGGAATGCTGCGCACAGGCGTGCTGGCTGTCGGACAGAGCAACGTATATTCCTTCGATGACCACTCCGCGCTCAACGCCGGCAGAGCTACGTGCTGAAGCCAGTCATTCGACTTGTGGTCCGGGCCAACGTCAGCCGGTGCGATCCCGAGCGCCCACAGGAAAAAATCTATCATGGGCATCGACGAGAAGTTCGGCCAGAACAGATGGTTACCCAGATCGACCCGGAGTTCATCGTCGGGCAGAGAATCGACATCGACGGGAAGATCCACAACAGCCCCAAAGATCGGCGCCGCCAGTTCGTATAGTTCCTTGACGTACCCAGGGGCGCGACTCGGACGGTAGATAACAAAGGAAATTCCCGGGTGCCGCGTCTTGATCGCCGCTAGCGCCGTGAGTCCAATAATCGAGTCCCCCAGCGTGACGCCCATTCCGTTGATGACATGAACGCGCGTTAGACGCGAGTAGTCGACTTCAAACGGCGCAACATTCGCATTCTTGATTGCCTGCACAGCAGAAAGCGCGCGATAGCCTTCTGCCGCCACCTCGGATACCTCAAGGTCATAGGAGGCAACAATCTCACCATCGCGCGATAGCAGGGAACCTGCATTCGTAAGCGCCGATACCTCATCAAGGATAGTCATTGATCAATCACGTTGGGTTGAATTCAGTACGGCTTGTCAGCTGCAAGCGCATCCAGTAGCGCCTGCTTTAATACCGAGTTTCGCACAGGCTTGTGCAGGTGTTGTGTGAAGAGTTCGGCTCCACTGTCTTTCAGCAGCTCCCTGGCAAATGCACTGATGCCGATGATAGGAACATCCCTATTCGGTCCCGGCGTCGCTCGCACCTTTCGAGCGACGGCGATCCCGTCTTCCCCTGGCATCTGCACATCCAGCAATACTGCGTCATACGTAGCCTCACTCAATGCAGCCAAAGCCTCGCCTGCGTCGGCAGCAACATCCACATACGCGCCAAACGATGACAGTACATCCGCAAATGACTCTCTTGCAGATTCTTGGTCATCTACGATAAGTACCCTCTTCCGTTCGATGATCGCCGTAACTTGCAGCTCTGTTCCATCGGCCTCTGTAGCAGCCGCGGCTGCCTTGACGGGCAGCGACACTGAGACTCTCGTTCCTCGCCCCGGTTCAGTGTCGATGTTGATCGATCCGCCGAGCAGATCGACCAGCCCCTTGACGATCGCGAGGCCAATGCCTGCGCCGTCGTGCCTCCTCGTATTGGACTGGTCCAGTTGCGTGAAAGGCTGAAAGAGCTGACTAACGGACGCCGCAGGTATGCCAGGCCCGGTGTCTTCAACGGTGATGTCAAGGACGGCCCCATCCCTGGACGGCGTCACATCGAGACGCACAAGAATTCGACCGGCATCCGTATACCGGACCGCATTCGATAACAGGTTTCCAACTATCTGCCTGATGCGATCAGGGTCCGAGAGATACCAGCCATCGCCGTTGTTGACCAGTGCGACGACCTCCAGCCCCTTGTTCTTGGCAGACGTCGTCACGTCGTCAATCATCGATCCAATAACGTCGGCGGGTTGAAATTCCCGCTCCCTCAACGTGAGGCCTCCGGCGTCCAGTCGCGCGAAGTCGGTAAGATCTTTCATCTGTGTTTCTAGCCTACTTGCGGCCACCGCCAGCCTCTTGATCAACGTCGCGTCTCTTTCGGCAAATCGCCGATCCAAAAGAGTATCGGCCACACTAACGATACTTTGCAGAGGCGTCCGCAGTTCGTGTCCGATCATCCCGAGGAATGCATTTTTGGCGCGTACCGCGTCCTGCTCTGCCTTTATCGCCGCGCGCTGCTGGCGCGTTAGCCGCTTACGATCGACGCCCAGCATCAGGGCGAGCGCAGCCGTTCCCGCCAAGAGTAGCAACAGCAGCAGGCTGCTCAGGAAAAAAAGGTGCCGCTTTCCGATCAAGTCTTCGTAGACTGTATCGCGCCGGTCTATCTCGGCCTCGCTCACGTGATCTGTGATGACTGCCAGAGGCTCATCTATCTGCCCTAGGCGAAGCGACAGGTCCACGGCCCTGCCTGGATCTTGCGGCAGCTGCTCGACGGCAGGCCTCACCCTCTCGATCACGGCACCTATTTGTGCGATCGCATCTCGAAAGGAAGCATTGCCGTTAAAGATCTGGGTGGCATCGGACGGTGTGGCCAACACGGCGTATTTCGATTGCAACACATCAAAGCGCAACTGCACCGACCGAAAATCCGATTTGCCAGCGCCGTACAGGAGAAAGGCGTTCTTGGCCTTGTTGGCTGCGATTTCCAGTTGCGCCACAGGCCAGTAGTAATTCTCCTGGGGGCCGGCCAGCGCCTTGAGACTCGCTGGCGACAGAAGCAGCGAATACGCGAAATAGACCCATACTCCGGATACGCAAAGTAGGAGAGCAATTGCGACGCCGAGGACTCTTCTGACGCCAAGTCGGCGAAGGAAAATCATTCAACGACAATCTTATAAATTTGCCACACAAATCGAGCCTCGATCGACGCCCGGTTCAGGTCCTCCTGATGGTCATCGCGCGGATAAATCAGCATCAGCGGCCCAAAACCCTTCTGTTCCAGCGGCTTGCCGTCCCGCTCATATGCCATGATCACGCCATATTGCTTCGCATCCGAAAGCGGAACATCGTGCTTGTAGTCATCGAGCGCGTACACGTGCAGAACCTTCCCGTGTGCGCCAACTTTCTGCAGAATGCTCTCCAAGGTCGGCCCGCGCCACACACTCACGGGCGTCCAGTTGGTCGAAGTCTTGATTGTCTTGGTACTAAGCGCCAGCAAATCGGCACTGGTGAAATGGTACGTGTGAGTACTTGCATCAGTTACGTTCGCAATGTTTCCTGTCACGTCCAAGCCCCACGGGGCAGTCTGGGTCTGGGCCTGCGCCTGAGAGAAGCTGGACACAAACAACAACAATGCAAATCCGAGATATCTCACCACAGCCTCCATTTGTGTGTTTGTGTGCGGACTATGTATGCCGGGTCCGGGAGCACCGCTCCCCACTTGCACGGCATTTCGCAGCAATATAAGGCATCTACGACGCCTCGGCCCGCTCGAGCTCGGCAAGCTGACAACACAAGGAGGCATTTGAGGGTATCTGCTACCATCAAATCACCACCACAAAGTTAAATTCAACACCCTGCATGGCAAACGACAGATCACCGACCCACGAAAGCTTAAACCGCATCCTTCAGGACCTCCGTGCATGTCAGGATGAAATCACGGCTGCTCGCGCACAGGGTGTGACCGTTGATAGCGCGCCTTGGTTGGCGCGTATTGATAGCCTCGCCAATCAAGGCCACGCCTTGTGGCCGCAAGGCGAGGAACATCGCGGCCCTGAGTTTGAAGACATCCTGCGCGTCAAGGCAGACATTCAAAATTTGGCGGTTGAGTGCAGGCGCGCCGTTTCCTCCTGACGAGATCGGCGCGCATAAAAATGCCGACCCGGTTGGGGTCGGCCAGGAAATCAAAACCATTCCAAGTGGCCAGCACAGGCGTGTGAAGTCCGCGGCCAACTTTTCAGCTACCAATGAAGAATTCCAACATGAATTCTTCATTGGTATCCACTCAAATCACTGCCCCTCTCGCCCGAATGCGACGGGTCGCCGTTTCCGTGCCTAATTGTCGCTTGGGCCCGCATCGAGCTCGCGGCGCAAGGCGGCCAGCGCCCGTTTGAGCGTTTCGCCGAGCGGCTCATCAATATCATCGGCAAGGCGGTACAGCTCATCCTTGGTGTCCTGCTCGCCCTTGATGTTGATCTGAACATTTCGCCCGGTTTTAAAGCGTCGCTTGGAACGCGCAACGGGAGAAGCGGGAGTTGTCTGTCGGCCCGTGAAACCGTGCTGGTTCGCCAGTTTCTCGATATCCGCCTTACTCTGCTTAGGCTTCTGTTCGGCGGACGGTTTGGGCGTGAAATTCTTCAGGCTGTCCAACGGATCTACACGGCTCATGATGCGACCTTTTCCTGTTGCTGCGGCGCGTTCTGCATGATTCTGGATATGACTTCCCGGGCAAAGGCTTCAGCGTTCTCGATCGCCTTGTCGACATTCGAAACTTCGTCACGCGGGAGTGTTTCGAGCGGTTGCCGGTACGAAAACATCGCCTTGAATGCGGCTCGCTCGTTCAACTCAGTCTCAAAAAATGGAATGCCGCCGGCTTCGAAGCTCTTGCGGATGTGCCTGGTATCGCGACTCTGAATTGCGGCCGCCGTACGCGTAAACAGAACGGCGTAAGGCAGCTTGTAGTCAGGCTTGTGTTTCTGGATACCGCGCTCGTGCGCGCGAATCAGCCCAAACGCACGGCTCGCCTGCTCCGCGTCGAGCTGCGAGCCTTGTGTCGGAACGACGACAAAATCAGCCTCTGCGATTGCATACGCAACGATCGTCGCCGCCGTGCCCTCCAGGTCCACAATCACAAAAGGCGCCTTTGTAGCGGCATCTGCGATCGTATCCCCAATGGTTTTATCGGTGACGTCCGAGATGATTGTCATGTTCTGGGGAACCTCGCCTCCCTCAGCCCACGTTTTGATCGGGTGATTGGGATCGCCATCAATAACCGCCACTGCTGCGCGCTGAGCGATCTGAGTTGCCAGCGCTAACGCGGATGTGGTTTTACCCGCCCCGCCCTTCGGGCTGACGAAAACAATAGTTGGCATAGACAGGACCTCAAAGGTTCGGATGGTCGAACATACCCTACGGATACCAAAAAGGAATTCCACCGGAATTCATCATCGGAATCATAGTCGATACCTCCAAGGAATTCCACAAGAATCCAACCAAGAAAGCTACATTGGTACCCAATATGAATTCCATGTAGAGATGGCTCTATAAAACACAAGTACAACAGCCGAATCCCCGATGGTGCGCGGACTTCTCCGGATACCATTAACGGAACCATTTCAGGATTCTAATCGGAATTCCTGTTGGAATTCTTTTGAGAATCCAAAAAAGATATCCATCTACTGCACGTCGGGAAGACTCGCAAGCCCTTGCCGCCCATGCGATCACTGTATATATTTACAGTACCTGTTTATCCATACAGCCCGGCGAGGTCGATCATGGAACACCTGGTGCGCGTACGGAACGAATCCGATCGGCAGATTCTTGCGTGGTTGCTCGGTCGGGTAGGGGAGGCGGCCATAGCGACCGCAGTGCGCGATTGCGCAGGCCGGGGCAAGCCGTACCTGTCGCAGGTGTGCCGGCGACTCGGCGTACGGCCACCGTGGACGGTAAGAAGCGCGCGACTACGCGGCGCCGCGCGCGAAGTGCATGAAGCGATCGGCGAACAGCACCTCGCAGCGATCCGGCAGATCTTGGCACGCGCTCGGCCGGCCACGTCGTCATCTGTCGGGCGCGGTCACGCCGGGTAGTAGTATCAGTATCGTCGCTTGACGCGGCGACTGAAGATGAGCACCTAGCCGGCGATCACGGCAGTCCCGTGAAACAACAGTCATTTTGACAGCAGAGTCGCCGAAACGTAATACAGGAAAGGATTCCAGCCATTTTTTCCCAATTGTTTCACGGCGATCGTACGCCGAGGCGCGATCTTGCCGCCTAACTTTCGGGCTAAAGGGTGATTTTTGATGGCCACCCCGCCTGCCGCTCCTTCGACGTAACAACAGCTACGTAAAATGTATTGGCTGACACAGGTCAGCAGAATCCGCGCTTTCGGTCATGATGCAGCGGCGAATCCAATAGGGGAGTTCAACCACATGTGCTATTCGGCCCAAATCGTGGCGGACTATCGCAAGTACGTAAAAATGTTCGGCGCCCACATGAGCATCAAGGAGTTCGCGGAGTTGTACTGGGAACATGGCGGGCGGGATCTGAAAGCCCCGCTGGCAATGGAGGCGGCATTTTCGGATGCCCAGACCGACGATGAGCGGCGCATTCAGGCGCTGATTGCTGAAAACAACGCCGTGCGGGCGACAAAGCTCGAGCAGGAGGTTTTCGAGCAGCGCACACGACTCGCCAAAGCGGAGCGGATTCTGGAAACGAAGGCGACAAAAGCGGCCGCCGAAAGCAAACGGATCGCCTCCAACAAGATCGACGCCGCCGTGCGCCGGTTGGCAGACCTGAAGCGCACCACCTTGAAGGACGCCGATTCTCGGATCTATCCTGGCTGGTATGCCCCAGTCATGATCGTTCAGGACGGCCACCGCGTCGTAGTCCCGATGCGTTACCGTTGCCGGTTACCGGGTTGGACCGAGGAGATGGAAAAAGAAAAGCCGGGGACGTACAACGCTTTGAGAACGTTACTAACAGTTAGGGCCGTAAATTTCCCTTCATATCAGGCACATAAGCCAGCTAAGTCTTTTTTGGCATTTCATCGTTGACTTGTCATCTTTCAGCATTGAAAGCATCCGTGATGCAACGGGCCGCCAGGTGTCGCAGTACGGCCAGGTGCAGCAAGGGACGTTCAACAGTGCCACCTAGATCGTTGACGATCTTCAATCGTTCAGCCACGTCGAACCCAATATCGCACAGCAAGTAACACTATCAGCGGCGTAACAAAGCAAGCCGTCAGCGTGATTTTGCGAATGAGTAGCGGACCATACCCTTCTCGACGACGATCTATCACCATAGGCTTGTTGCCAATGGCGTTTAACCTTTCGGCGATCAGCGCCAGATTCGATAGAAAGCGCTGGCCGCCGGTCGCGTCAGCATCTACGACGCCGGAGCTGACGCGCACCGATACTGCGTTTCCCGACCACTCGACGCTACAGCGGAAACTCGACAGCAATAGACTCAGCGCAACGCGTAGGCTGTCATCGGCACTTATGAACTCACTTGCTGATGTCGCACCCGGTCCGTAGGCGAACACTCCTTGAGCGATCTCAAAACGAGGTGCGGAACGGAACAGCAGCGCCAGCAATGATTGACGACGCGATGTGAAACCAATATCCACGGCTCGATCTACTTTGCAAGCCATCGAAATTGTCGATAGACCCCGGAACCGAACAATCTCGGCTCCGTAGTTTCTGGCAAGAACATCAAACGGTGGAATCGCAGTCATTTTATTCGTTAGATGAACGCTGACCGCACGACTATACGCCGGAGAGCCCACCGGCGAAAAATTTGCGCCCAACTCCACAGGAACGTCTGTGTCAGCGAGCGAGGCCGTGTCGGTACGTCCGCTTTTTGCGAGCACGACCGGCTCCAGTGGGTCGAAGAACAAACCTAAACGAAATGTGCCTGCCGAACGATCCAGCTTAGCGTGCCCATCTTTTGCAACGCGGCAGAGAACGTCCGACATCAATCAGAAAATGCTGAACCCTTCAGTTTCGTTCGTGTATCGGCACCACCTGAGGGTCGCCTAACCTAGCTCGCAGCACGGCGTTCTCAGCCAGCAAAACCTCATTGATCGACGCGAGTCGACTCACATCGGAGCGGAGGCTCGCGGTCTCCTGGCGAAGGTCGCGGGTCTTATCGCGCTCTGTCTTGAGTTCCAGTCGCTTTGCGTCACGCTGTGCGCGGCTGCCGCGCCCCTGGGCGAGGCGGATTGCCTCGGCGATGTCTGGATAATGGTTGTGGATCAAGGAAGCAGAGACCCCAGCCTCCCTGGCAACGGAGGAGATACTAAGCTTCTCCACGTCGGTGTGCGCCCGGCCTCGCTGGATTCGGAACATCGCCAGACGCAGGTCCTTCTCTCGTTTGTCGGCTGGTTTCCGTTGTTTGCTCATACTGTCGTGGGCTCGTCCGAAGCATTGTGGCCCAGCGTCACCAGGACATCGCGGCAACGCTGCATGTCTCGACGAACCAGGTTTCGCCCGCCTTCACCAATGTCATCGCAGGCTAACACCTCGTGCAGATGGTCATGAAGCCCCCGATAGAGTGGCGCGTGCTGCGGCCCGATGACTGCGTTGTCGCAGCCGCTGCAACGCGTGCGCTCAAGGTCGTTACCGATACAATTGTTGTCCTCGGCCGTGCACCACGCATGACCATTGCTACGAATGGATGTGCTCTCTGCCAGGGATCGCACCATCTGTCGATGATCCTTGAAGATCGTCACGGCATGGCTGCCGCGCCACTTCGCAATATTTTCGCCATAGCCGCCGGCTAAGGCGGCTCCGGGTTGTAGCCAGCCGTCTACCACCTCTTCTTTGATATCGTCGAGTTCTATCTGGATATCGGCGTAAAGCGCTACCTCCTGCGAGGCGTTCAGAGCGTAACCCAAGGTCATGTCCATCGACCAGTGTTTGAAGTGAGAGCGCAAGTACCGAAGATCTCCGAAGTGACTACGAGCGGCATAGTTCGCAAACTTCCGGCGAAAGTGATGGCTGGCAAGGTCCCACTGCAATCCGCAGTTCCGCGTAAATGTCTTCAACGCCTTGTTCCACATTTGACCCGACATCGTGCGCACTTGGTTGCCCTTGTTCGGCGTCATCGCCAGGAAAACCGCGTTTAGGTGAAGTTGCGCCTCGGTGATCTCCGGATCCGACGGGTTCTCGGCGACACGGGTTTCGATCTCGGCCTCGATCAGGGCTCGATAGGGGGACGACCACCGCTCCATGACCTTCAGCGCAACCGCCGCTGCTTCAGGGACCATCCACTCTGTATTCCCTTCGCCTGTCTTCGTAGACTGCGAACGCATCCACCAGTAGGTATTTGTCTGGTCATCGTTATCCACGGCTTCTTCCGTGCAATAGCAAGCCCCCCTTTGTACGAAACCAAGCTCATGGTTGCGGCACCCAGAAAGGGCCGCCGCGACGATGTAGCAAGCCGTTCGCAACTCAAGCACTGCCTTGTTGAACTCGAACATGTTTGCCCATCCTCGACTCCGTACGTAGACGGCTTCGGCAGAAGTCTTTCCACCGGCGGCACGGCGGAGTATGAGGATCTCCTCACGAACATCAAGGACATCATCTGCTGCTTCAACCAACGACCACGCGCGCTGAAAGAGAGTGGTGAGCACCTCGTCAGGCATAAGCGGAGTTTTGCCTCCCCGAAATCCAGTTCCGTGGCCCGTCAAGCCGGCCAAGTGAGTAGCTGACGTACCGGGCCAGGGAAGCACGAGCATTGGATCGTCCGTGTACTGACTGAGCTCGTGGAGCGCCTCGACAGCGCCGAACAGGTGTCCGAGCGACGCTGCTTGCAGCGGCTTGCCCGCTCTGGCGGAGCCCCGCTGCCGGTGTTGTCTGCAGAAGTCGACGAACAACGCACACACGAAGGGCGTGACATCGGCCAGTCTGGTGATGTTCAATCGTCCCAGGTGCTGCAGGAATGGTTTGGCGTCGCCAAGTAGCTTTACCACCGCGCGAGACGACGGCCGCTTCTTTCCCTCGCGTCCGCGGAGTATGTAGTGCCACAAGACGGCCTTCATCGTTGCCTGCCAGCAGGTCGGTATCGGATTGAAGTCCACGTAATGTTCGGATGCCCCTTTGTTCGTGGGCTGCCCGACGAGACGCCACTTCGGGTCGCCGTATCGACTAAGGATGACGATCTGACCATTGATCTTGCGCGTCGAGATGATGGTGGTCGCGAGATTCTTGTGGGCGAGGACAGGATGGTCATCAGGCTGCTGCGCTGGTGCACGCAAGGGTACGGACTTCATGCCAGTGAGTTCAGTTCGTCAATGATGGTGGAACTTGCCCAAAAGGGATGAGGATCGAGCCGCGCACGTTCCCTGGCTGCGTTCACCTGCTCAGGCTTGAAGAGCTTTCGGCGAAGGCCAGCCTGCACGACATCCCGCTCGATCAGGCGAGGAATGTGGGCGAGATGGCGATCCCACCGGCGCTTGTCCACGCGCGGCCGCTCGCGCAAGATGCGGAAGTAAAACGAGAACAGTCGCCACAGGTCGTCACCGGTCACCGCGTAACTTCGGCAGCGAAGACAGTTCAAAAAACTCTGGCAAATATCGCCATTTCGCTTGGGAGCATACTCGCCGGCTGTGGTGTCCGAGCATCGGCCAACCGGTGTTCGCTCAGAGGCCCCGAGCGTGTTCGTCAGCAACTCCTCTACGAACAAGATACCCATAAAACGCCAGTTTTTGCGGGTCTCCTCGCTGGATCGCAAGTAATTGCGCATAGTTACGACAGCGGAATTCCCGGCTGCCGTCGCAGTGGCGACAACGTCGCCGTCCAGGATCTCGTACACTCGGTTGACGAAGGTCTTGCGCAGCCGGCTAACGTTGACCCGCATCGGATCGCCGTTATCGCCGCGCAGATCGTAAGTTTTAACCAGCTTCTTAATCGCCTCCTCGAGGGTGCCATATGTCAGTGCACTGACCCGGCGCTCACTGTCTCTGCTTCGCCGATACAGCCATACCCGATCACGAATGTCGGCCGGCGCCTCACGGCGCAAGTCAGCCGTCAGATCGACAACACGACGTATCAGTTGTGCCACTGTGGCGCGCAGTGTTGGCATGGATTCCACGATACGATTCACGGAGCTGGAAGTGCGAAGAGCCACTTTGCTTGAGGTAAAGCCTCTGCGCTTGAACACCACAAGGAATTCGATTCCCTCCTTTGGATGAGCGCGAAGGCAGTCCGTACGCATCTCCAACAGCGGGGTGGTGTTCCGGCCAGTATGCAAGGCCACGACCAGTAGGGCGTATGCCGCTAGCGTCGCTGAGGGTTCCTCGTCCGTTCCAAACAGTGGTCGCACCGCCGCTCTCACGGCAAATGTGAAGGCCCTCTTCTCAGTGACAGAGAGTGGTCGCACCCCCTTGTCATGGCGGGGCGATCCTGGAAAGGGGTTCCGGGGGAAAGTGGCTTCACTGCCGCGCTCGATCACGTGAAGTAGACCCCTTCGTCCCAACGCTTGCAGGACAGACTTCGTGTAGCTGTAAGCCGTTCGCTGCGAGTCTGTGGCGATCCCTTGGTCGCGCAGGAAAAGCAGATAGCTGTCTATCGTTTCGCGAGTGACGTCGTTGAGATGCATCGGTCGGCCGATTGCAGCACTGAGCATGGTCATGTGCGTCAAGAATTTCGCGAGACCTAGCGTGCAGTACCCCACCACGGTCGTCGGCTGGACATCGGCGTCTTGCTTGTCGAGAAAGCGTTCAATCTGCCGCTGGCATGCGTATGTGAGCGGATCAATACCGAACCCATACCAAGGTGCGAAGTCGAAGGTTCGGTGTTTGGTGGTGTTCCGACCGAACTTTACTTCGGTGCAGACCGGCGGCATCACCGCAGCGATGACGATCTCTCCCTTGGCGTCGCGCTCGTAGTCCACCTGAGGCGTTGTCAGGTCAGTCTTGGTGAAGATCTTCCGTTTGCCCATTCAATTTGTCTGCCAGATCATTAAGCTCGTCGTCATATGTCAGCACGGCGTCATCCGCCAACTCGTTGACCAAGTGCAGGTACACCATTGTGGTCTGCACCGATGCATGCCCGAGTTGTCGCTGTAGGAACACCAGAGGTTCGATTCGGTAGCGATCTCGCGATCGCTGAAGCGCGACTAAGGTATGAGTCGCGTAGGTATGGCGCAACAGATGAGTCCACGCACGAACGCGAGCACTCTCGCCAGCCTCTCTAACGATACGGTCAACACTCTTCCCATCGGCCGCGAATCGGTCGCCGAACTGGTTAAGAAATAGTGCTTTCTCGGGAAACCGGCTAAGAGACGAACGCAGGCCGCGCTCATGGATCGCATACTGGTTCAGGTCCTTCATCAGCCGACGGCCGATGTAGATCGTGCGCGGTTTGTTGCCCTTGGTCCGGATACCGTGACCATCTTCCGGGTCGAGGTGGACGCGGATGTTGCGTTCGGTTCGTCCAGCCAGGTCCGGGTCAAAGACGTAAGCGCGTGGGAAGGTCGCGAGCTCCTCTCTGCGCAGGCCCGAACCCAGGGCAAGCCGAATCAGCATGCGGTGGTGCGGGTTTGTAGCTGAAGCCAGGAGAGCCTGCACCTCCGACGAGGTGAGGTAACCGGGCAAATCTTTGTGAGCCTTCGGCATCACATCACGCACTGCCTTCGCTCCGCCGGTTCCATCAACGTGGGCGAGGAAGCCTGCGCTACGAAACACTCTCCGAGTCTCGTAGCCGAAAGGGAGGTTTTTAAGCCAACCTTTCGCGTGTGCGAACGAGTAGAATTCGCACACGTACAAGAGACGGTTGCGGACGGTGCTGCGCTTGTGACCGGCCGTTTCAAAGCAGTAGTCGCGATAGGCCGCGAGCAGCGTCTTTTGCTCCCCGCGATCGACGTCGTCCCACTCCAAATCGTGCGCCTGAAGGAAGCTGAAGTAGTCGTATAGTGCCCGTCCTACGGGTTCCCAGGATTTGCGGGAGCCGATAGAGCCACGAAGCAAGTAGTGTCGAAGGAATTCGTTGGCCTCCGTGCAACTCTCCATGCTGTCCCAAAGCAGGATCGGGAAACCGGCGTATGCCTTCCCACCGATGACGAGGTCCTTAGTAGACACGAGAAGACGCATCAGAGTTGCTTTGCCTTCAGGACCGCCGCGGAGCTTCTGAAATCAAGCTGCATCAAATGCATAACCATGTCGACTGCACCTCCACCGCCCTGATTGGTGCGCGTATCGAGGAAGCGCGGCCCTGTGCATAGGATCTCATAGTCGCGACCACTGACATTGGCATGCCAACGGGTCGAGCCGTGGCCCTGTCTAGGCTGGAATTCCGTATCCTGCTTCAGATACTCGGACACCGCACGCAAGACGACCACCGCATCCAACTCGCGCCAACGCGCGAGCGTCGAGTTATCCACAGCCCTTCGACCCATTCGTCCCTCCCCCCGGCCCCCTCCGCTACTCGTGTTGAAAACACTAACAGATATTTCTAACGGAACATAGGTTCCAGAACAACGCCCGGCGAAACAACTTGCGGCGGGTATGGGGGGAGTTGTTCGGCTATAACCACGGCATCATCGTCGTCGATCGTTTCTACGAGCACGTCGATCACAATGGGGAAAAACTGGTTTTGCAGTTCGATCCGACGCCGGCGCAGCAAATGCTCGTCGCTTGCCTGTGGTCACGCACGCCAATACCGGGTGAGCCCGACCTATGGTCTTTTGCGGCGATCACTGCCGAACCGCCACCAGAAGTCGCAGCCGCCGGGCACGACCGCTGTATCGTCCCAATCAAACCAGAGAACGTCGACGCGTGGCTCAACCCGAATCCGTCCGATCTGGCAGCGCTGTACGCCATTCTTGATGACCGGGAGCGGCCTTACTACGAGCATCAGCTTGCAGCCTGAGCTACTGATGTGATGCAACGGAGATCGCACGCCTTATCCTAGATGTAGCGACTTGCATTCGAAACCGCGCGTACTTGCAATCGACGCGATTTCCTGCTCGAAATAACTGCAACTGACGGAGCGAGCGTGCTCGGATTAGCTGCAACTCTGCTTGCATTCAGCCGGCCGTGCTTGCATTCGCGCACTGCGTGCTCACAATAGCTGCAAATGATGAGCGGCAGATCGGTAAACCCTGTGGCATCCAGTTTGTCCAGCCGGCATTCGGTATAGTCGGACATTGAAAGATGGACGCTGATATCGGATGCTTCCTATGCCGCTCTCGCGCTGTCGAGCGGATGGTCGGTCGGCGTCCAACAAACCATCGTTTGTTGGACGGCTGGCCGAGAATGAAGTACTGGAGTTGGTCGCGATGCTGCGGTTTTGCCAGACGCTCCCGGTACTACAAGGAAAGATGCCGGCGGGCACCAAGGAGGCCGGCGATGGGGGAACCGTGAGAACCGAGACACCGATCAAACGCATCGTTCTTTGCAGCATCTTGCTCATGTTCGCAGGCTGCACGGATACCGGACCAATAAAAATTGGCCCAGACACCTATACGATCTCCACTCGAGTTCCGTTCGGTGGACCCGCTTCGGCAAAAGGGGAAGCTCTGCAAGAAGCAAACTCCTACTGTTCGTCTCAGGGCAGGGAGATACTGCTGCAACACGAGCAGTCAAGCGAGTGCGCGCTGCATGGTGGATGCGGAGAGGCCGAAATCGTTTTCTACTGCCTCACTTCAGGCGACCCACAACTTAGGCGCCCTGAGCTCAAGGCTGAGCCGAATCAACGGATAGAAGTCAATCAAAAATAGGTCGTTTAGTGGCCGCTGCGGATACACCTCAGGCTGACAGGTGACCCTGCAAACGTTAGTTAGCCGATGGCTCTATGGGAAGTAGAGGGTCTGTGATGACTTTGCATGAGGCAATAGTCGAAGTACTCTCGATCGCCGGTAAGGCGATGACAGCGCCTGTTATCGCGGCAGAAGTTAACCGACTCGGGCACTACTCCCGCCGCGATGGGTTGCCCGTGCCCGCCAATCAGATAAGTGCGCGCGTGAACAACTACTCGCACCTCTTCACACGCAGCGACGGATTGATCGGGCTGCAAATCCGATCATAGAAGCGGACATGACGGCGTCGGTCGATCAGCGACATTCGAAACGCACATTCGGACGCTTGGCGTAAGAAAAATTCCGGATCTTGAGGGCACACCAATTCAGTGATCAGATTTCTTCAACCGACAGATAGTCTTACTGTGTCATAAAAATAGTTGCGTGCTTTATTGCCATACAGGAAGAGTGCCATCGTTGCATGAGCCGTAGTCCAAGCAGGATGCGCAACGTGGTAATGGAATCAGGAACGTGGCGTTGAGCGCGCTGGACTGCCCCGTGGGACGTAATCCGGGGGAAGGGCAGGTAGCGCGCGTTCAAGGAAGTTTTTTTTATCGGGTGCAACTGATTGCATCGTGAGTCGCTGAGCCATCAGAAACCCATATGCAGCGATACTCAGTGTGGCGTGGTGGTGAAAGCCCCGCCAGCCTCGCCCTTCGTAGTGACCGAGCCCGAACTCCTGCTTCAGGTCCTGATAGTCGCGCTCGATGCGCCAGCGCATCTTGGTCACGAACACAAGCTGCTCAAGAGTCGCCTCCCCGGGGGCAGTAGTGAGAAAGTATTTGAGCGGCTCCGTATCGCCATCAGGCCATTCAACGAGCAGCCATTCTTCGTCGCGAACGGTGCTTCGCCAATAGTCGCGATGTGCGGGGCGAACCCGTACGGCGGCAAAGCGAGAGGAAAGTGCTGCGTTGCTGCCTTCCCGCCAGGTTACGGTTTGCCAGGCGCTCACGGGTAATTGCATGGCCAGTTCCTTCACCGCGAGCGGTTCGTGGCCGGGCGCACGGCGCAACGATGTCGGTGGTCTGCCGCGCCCGCTCCAGGGCTCGGGCGGAAGTGGCGCCGTACCGCGCGCCCACACAGAGGTGCCAGGCCGGATCCCTACCGCGTACAACAAACCCAGTTCAGTTACGCCATCCCGGAAAGCGGTTTCGTCGCCGTACCCGGCGTCGGCCAGCACGATGCCCGGTGCAATGCCGGACGCTACAGCCTCGCGAAGCTGGGCCAGCGCAATCTGGGGCTTGGTCTCGAAAGCCAGATCGTCGGGAATGCCCGCACGACGGGCCCGCTCCCGGTCGTCAATCCATTCCTTGGGCACATACAGCTGCCAGGCAATCGGCAGGCTGCCGCGTTGCGTCGCGATCGACAGGCTCACGGCGACCTGACAGTTGTCCTGTTTGCCGAGCTGCCCACAGTACTGACGTGCAACCCCGACCGAATGACGTCCCTTCTTTGGAAAACCCGTGTCATCAATAATCCAGTAGTAGCCAGTTTCCTCGGCAGCGTGCGCGCCTAACGCGGGCATCACCCATTCGCGTACCCGCTGCAAGACCGCCCGGTCAGACCATTCTGCCTTGGCCACAAAGTGGTGGAGTGACTGGTGCTTCGCACTCGCGTGAAGTGGGTCAATATGCGCGGCCATCGGCTCGACGCTCTTGCGTGACAACGGCAATACCAGGCCCGAACAGTAGCCCTTGAGGCCGGCATGGCGATCGGCGTGCCCTAACGCCTGCGCCAGATGGTTCAGATACGCGTCAAATTCGTCGACATCTTCTCTCATCACGATCGCCCGAAGTCTGTATTATTCAATAGTACCAGGTATTGCTCTGCTGCAATACTTTTCTGACACAGTAAGAATAGGGTGTGAACTTCTCGGGAAGAACGTCGAGCTGATTTTGAAACCACTGCTGTATTTCTCCCCATTTATCCGCGAGCCGTGCTCGCTGTTCGTCCGACGGTATCGGTGGACCTTGCAACTGCTGCTTCACCAACTGCAATTCCATCGCTTTCCGGCGTAGTTCATTCAGATAGTCGCCCATATCCTGGCTGACCATAAACCGCGCGCCCCGCGTCTGCAGCAAGAACTCACGCACACGGTCGTCACGAACAACATCTTCTGTGGTGATTTGAGCGACGAAGGTCATCGCCGCTTCGTAGATCGCAAAACGCCTGTCGAACCGATCAAGTTTCAGCTTGTTCCGATTGATCCTGACCTGTTGTCGAGCGACCCACCACGCGGCGATGCCGATCACAGGGGCGAGTGCGGCCGACCCCACCTGCAGCGACGTCATCCACACTGAAGGCGATTCATATGCCATGTCTGGTTAATTTTCCGAAAGCGCGTTGGTCGGTTGTCGATGGCACGTCACGCCGGGCGAGTGCGAATGACCAGCATGGGACGGTTCTTGTTCACATCAAAGCCGATCTGGACATGAGCCAGTGGCTCAACAACTGGCCACCCCGGCATCCCCCCACTAAGGATCATCAAATGCACCAGGTGAGCGTCGCAGGCTTCCACCCGACATTCGCCCGTTTGCCTGTATCCCTGATCAGCAATGGCAAGAGTTTCGCCAATCTTGTGCCCGATGCTTTGGAACGTGACCACACCGCCTCGCATCGCCAAGATTGCCTGGGCCTTGTCGTTACGACTCACGATCAGTTCATTGAACAATTCAGGAGATGCCTTAACCGACTCCGACAGCCGGCGCACGTAGGCCGGTCCCGTGAAATGTGGTCGATCCGCGCTAGCGCGCACGATTACCGCGACGACGGCCATGCCGTTGACCGTCAGCACCCTGCAGGTGACGGTCTTGATCGGCGGGTAGCAATCACTCTCCGCCGCTTCGCGCACACGCTTTTGCAGCATGTCGGTTTGGCCGACCGGTACACCTGTGATCGCCCCGGTCCGATCGTCGATACCGAGGAACAAGATGCCTTCGCGATCGGCTGTCAACGAGTTGGCGAACGCGCTGAGCGTTTGCCGCAATTCTTGCGACTTCACGCCGGCCGACTTGCGTTCAATGAAATTGTCTTCGTGGTCTGAGAGACGCTGCAGCAGTTCGACGTCGGTCATGGTTGATTACCCGGTGAACACGGTTAATCCAATATTTCATCGGGCCATAGCTGCGCGCCGTGCAACACGCGCAGGATGCGCACGGTGTCGCCCGTGATGCGGTAGGCCGCGATATACGGTGTTCGGCTGATGACCAGTTCGCGGGTGCCCTCGATGCGGCCTGGACGGCCAGTCTCAGGAAACTGAAGCAGTTGCCTGACCTGCGTCCGGATCCGATCGTCCACGACCACAGCAGCACGCGGGCGGTCTTCTTCGATGTAGTCAAAAATCGCGTCGCGATCCTCTATTGCGAAAGCGGACCATTCAAGCCTCACGCGTCACCTTCGCCGGCTTTGCGAAGGGCCGCGGCGCGGCGCCTGGCGAAATGGGCCTCAACGTCATCGTCCGGGGTAGCGGGGCGCGGATCGTCCAATGCTTCCTGCACCTTCGCGCGAAACCAGGCGTCATGTACGGCCGGGTCGGTCGCAAAGGCGAACGGCAACGCACCCTCGTTGGCAACGCGCGTCAGCAGGATACGGACGGCGTCCGAGACGGTCAGTCCCATGTTGTCGAGCACCGCGGCCGCGCGCTCTTTCAGCACGGGGTCGATGCGCGTTTGCACCAATGCACTAGCAGCCATGGCCACTACTCCTACGCGTAACTCTGGATTCCACATTGTAATTCACTTGCATTACATGCGATAGCCCGGACAAATCGGACCGATTAATCCGTGACACATCACGCCTCTCTGGCGCCCGGCGATCCACGCTCGGGTAGCCCATCAAAATCAAGCGCGATGCGCGCGGTCAGCCCATGTTGTTCACGCTGGGCAGGCTCGGCCGACACGATGACGCCTGCACGTTCCTTTTCGGTTTCGAGGCGCACACGCAGGTCGACCAGTGCAGCGAGGTCGCAATCCGTTTCCGCACGCCAGCAGCGCTCTATGACAAGGCGCAACGCTTCCACACGCAGGACGAATGCACGCGCGTGGTCGATCTCCTGAATCAGCGTCTGGATGGATTCGTCGTCGGAATAGTGCTGCGCGAGTGCACGCAGATCATATCGGGATGGAGGTGTGAATGCCGGCAGCGGGCGCGACTTCGGTGCGTCGCTGACGACGCCGGCGCGGAAAAACTCCGCTTGCAACTCAGTGCGCAGACATTCCAGCGCGACCAGCTTACTGCCCGTCTCATCGTTCCAGCAGCGCTGGATGACCCCACGCAACGCCTCGACCTCGCGCACGAATCCGCGAAGGTGCTGAATCTCGAGGATCAGACGTTGAACGACACCGTTGCCGCGATAGCGACGCCACAGTTCGCGGAGCTCGTAGATCGTTGGCGGCTTGCACTCGGAAAAGCGGGGCATGTTCGGGGCAGACTCAGCACGTCGGGTAGCAGCGACACATTGCTGTGCCGCCGCCCCCTAAGAACCGTACGTGCGAGTTTCCCCGCATACGGGCTCAAGCCTCAATAAGGCTGGCTCATGCCAACCCGGTCAACGACGTTCGACCAG
>Ga0307408_100000536_pt1 | contig 32722 bp, 19 predicted proteins | sample 322Cmetagenome_FD_202116 | JGI IMG/M metagenome (GOLD analysis project Ga0307408, IMG submission 202116) | Maize rhizosphere microbial communities from greenhouse at UC Davis, California, United States - 322HYB-C-3 | ecosystem: Host-associated > Plants > Roots > Rhizosphere > Soil | place...
GCCGCCGACTTCCTTCAGATTCGCAGTCACCCGCGACACCCTTGTCTTAAGCTAACACTTCCTACTGCAAAGCGTGTTCGGGACTTGCACCCTAAAGTTGATCGCCATGCCCGGCGCACCTAAAAAACTGCCTCCAGTTATCTCACCAGAGGCAGCCTTTTATTAACCTTTAAATGGTTCGAATTGAAATACTTTCTTTTGGCCATCGGTAAACAGGACTTCAACCCTGTTCTTTTTCGCCTGGTTTTTGACTTTCTTTACAGGCAGCAATTCCTGATTGGTAAAAGCCTCGCCGGATTTTTTCCAAAGCATTAAAGTGGCGTATACCGTTTGTTTTTGGGGAGAATAAGAATCGGCTACGTTGATTACCGCACTTTTATCTTTTACTGGGTTTAAGCCGGTGGTTTCCAATGTTTCTATTTCGTCGAAACCTGATAACAAAACCATAGCTAGTTGATAAATACCGTTATCGATAATATGGACTTCATGGCCTCTTACTTTGCGGATTTCCTTTTTTAGAGGGCCATTTATTTCGGGTAGCGAATAATGCCCCAACCTTAGGTTTGCCGGCACAGAGCCGATATTCTTGTCGACACGAAGTATTCCATTGGGCAAAGGCAATTCTGCCAGGTGCAATTTAACCTGTTCATCTGAAGCTAATACAGCATCGCGATAGTAAATTTCATTTTCATATTTTTTGAAGGTGAACATTCTTAGCGCTTCCCATTCGGCTTTTTTGTTTTTGAATACGTAGTTCATAGACACTTCGCCGTTTTTACCGTCAGCCTGCCATGGAAAGGCTGTATTGTAAGAAAGCCGCGTATAGTTTTCGGTCCCCTGATAAACGCCTACAGTTTTGCTATAGCACCAGGCACGAATCTCAGAAGCCTCAATGCCGGGATAATTGGTAATTAGAATATTAGAGCCTGGCGCAAACTTATTGTACACCTCTCCTTTCTTCAGTTCGTTAACCCAGGGGCCTTCATTTTCTGTGGCTGTCCAAAACTGGCTTTTTTCAGGAACGTATAGGCCAAGGAAAAGCTTGCCCAGCCAAAATGCGCTTCCGCGGCAACTATAGGTTTGTACGGCTGGCTCAAATGCTCCATAGAAGCCAAGCGTTGGCACATTATCTTCTATAAAATCGGGATTCTCCAAAAACTGTAACATGGTGCCCGAAGCAATACGGCGCATCCAGCCGTAATTGATACTTGGATCTGTATCTAAACCCATTAACGGGAATGGCGATGCTGCCCCCATGCGGTAGGCTATACTTCTGCCCCACATTATCATTTCGCCCTTGCGAGAAAACATGTAGGGGTAATTTAACTGAAGATCTTTAAAGTTGGCGGCAAACTTAGCGGCATAGGTGGGGTAATGCTTCTTACCAAAAAACTCTGCCCATAAGGTTCCGTACATCTGAAAAGCCCACATACTGTAATAATCGTAATAAGGGCTGTCGTTATACCATCCGTAACCGCTGTATTGAGCAAGCGACTTTTCGATAAGGCTTGTCAACAAGGCTTCATCTACTTTGAAGCCCTGGCTTTTGTAAAAGCTCATGATCAGAATATTGAAAAAACGCCAATTCATATCTATGGTCGGGCCTTCGCCGTAGCTAAGCATTGTTTTAGAGAGCGAATCTTTGACTGTTTTTGGCAGTGGGCCCCAGAAAACTTCGGGAGCAGCAAGAAGTGATAAAGCCAAACCACCAAACTCGACCAGAATCTGGCTCGGGCCACCGTTTTTTGCCCTCTGCGCTACATAGGTATCGCTTGCCGGATTCACCAATCGAGCCAGTTGATTACGGTAATAATCGCCCACTTTTATATTATTAATTACCAGATCGGGATTTTCTTTGAGCAGTGGGCCGGCAATAAACATGGTGCGGCATAAGCCTTCCATTTTTTCGGTGGCATTGGGTTTCCCGTCGCGGGGATAGCTTTTTCCGAGCTGCTTGGGAAATTTCATCGGAGCATCGAGATTAGGCACATGGCTAAAGGCTCCACTCAATAAATACAACCCGGCTTCTTTCCAATGCCTTCTGGTGATTCCTGTATTGGGGCTTAATTTAAAGTCCGGATGATTAATCTGAAATATCTGCTTATTATCCTGTAGGGATTTTTTGAGGCTGGCTATACTGTCGGAAGTGATTAGCTGCGCCTTGACAAAATTACTGATTAAAAGTGCTGTTGCCAGCAACAGTGATTTATAAAGTGGTTTCATGTGTGTTTCTTGAAGCTTAACGCTATTCAGATCTTTTATGCAATACTATTAATTGTGATTTAGCGGAGTTTAGCTCTAACTTATATTGGCGTTAAAGCAGGCTCCTGCATTTTACAAATTAATTGGTAGTACAACAAATATATAGGGGGTAAATTAGGAATTTGGGGAGGTAAAACCTGTCAAAATGGGGTTTGGGATTTATTAAAGGCATTCATTTCAGCATCTCGTCATACCGACGAGGAATCTTAAAGTGCTTTAATATTTCTTTTCCATTCGATGAAAAGAAACAAAAATCTTGTGCCTTGCGAGGTGCCTTTTTCACACATTCCTCTGCGCAAATTATTGAGATGTTAATTATTCTATATGGACTCAATGAGTGCTTCGCAGTTCACTTATCAGCCGCGCGGTGCTGCGCCGGCCTTTCCCTCTCCCTACATCCCACCGCTTCAGAAAGCCCGACAATGCACCTCCCTTATACACTGGCCCGCTGATAAGTGAATTTTTACCCAGGCACTTCGCAAGGCACCGCCTCCGAATCAAGGGTTCTGCGTATCTCAAATGCCCTCCTGCAAATCGCCTAAATACAAAAAATGCGTACACACAGTAAGCCGAAGAGCGAGAAAGCCCGTTTCACCCTTGCAAATCGCCTAAATTATTGAACTCCCCAACCGTGGCTGATGTTCCCACCAGCCCACTTAATGCCTCAACTTAATGACATTGTGCTGCAGCCGACGGCTGTTATAGCTCTTTCTTGTTAGTCAAAAAATCTTTCTGATAAGTTACCGGGCTTTTTCCTGTTATAAGTTTGAAGTACTTATGGAAGCTGGCAAAATTGTTAAAGCCACTTTCATAGCATAGCTCTTTCACGGAAAGCCGATTCTCAATTAGCATTTTACATGCGTGCCCAACTTTAATTTCCAGGACAAACTGCGAATAAGTTTTACAGGTTCTGGATTTGAAATATCGGCAGAAAGAGTTGGGGCTCACTTTTGCTATGGATGCTATTTCTTCGAGATGGATTTTGCGTTTAAAGTTAGCAAGCGTGTAATTGTAAATCTCGTTAATCCGGTCATTTTCGGCTTCCTCAAAATCGTGCTTAAAGCCTGTGGATGATAGTGTTGTAAGGTTAGGGCAATTGGCTATTTCATTTAACGCATGAATTAAAATTATAATCCGTTCATTTCCTTCGGCTTGCAACATTTTCTCTAAGAGATCAGAGACCACTTTTTTTGCACTTCCGTTTATTTTCAATCCCCGCCTTGCCTTTTCCAAAACGGCTTTTATCATTTTATTTTCTGGCAGTTCCAAAAACTCTTCCCCCCAAAAGCATTCGTTAAAGTGGGCAACCCTTACGTCTGCCTGTGCGGTTGAATTTTCGTTGAAATAAACATCATCAAACCTCCAGAAATGTGGCAATTGCGAACCCACAAGAATTATATCACCGGCCTGGAAACGTTTGATACTATCTCCTATAAATTGCGTGCCCTTGCCTTTGTTAAAATGAATCAATTCAACCTCTGGATGGTAGTGCCATTTATTGTTGATATAGGGAACTAAATCTTGACGTACACTAAATGACTGCGCAGGTGCATTTGAGACCTTAAGTAACTGTGGTTTCATTGAATATATGCGTTAGTTTGGCAATAATTCGAAGCGAGTGTCAATTTAGTTTGGAGCCGACAATCAATTAAGGGTGAAAATATTCTCCATCATCATCCATTTTTCCCCCGCAGCTGCACCGGGAAGTGATTTCTGATATTTCCACATCAATTGCTCCCACTCTTGTACCTTGGGATTTGATGCATCCATATCTGCTTTACGTTCGAAACTGAAGGACTCATCAACTTGCATAATCATAAATAATCGATTGCTATATCTATAGATTTCCATATCTGTGATGCCTGAACTACTTATGCTGTCTTTGATTTCTGGCCAGACATTTTTGTGCCACTTGACATATTCTTGGATCAAATCCTGGTCTTCTTTTAAATCGAGGGTGAACGTGTATTTCTTCATTTGGATTTTGGATTTACGATTTACGCCTAATGCGATACAGCAACAGTTTCGAATGCTGCCTTTACTTTTGTTTGATACAGGGCAAAAAACAGGATAACTACAAAACAGATAACAGGTACAGAGTACGCAAGTTGAATATTTCCTCCATTGGCATCTGATACACGCCCCATTATTACGGGAAGTATTGCACCTCCAACAATTGCCATGATAATTAAGGATGAACCTTGTTTTCGTTTAGTGCCCAAGCCCCTTATCCCCAAAGAAAATATGGTTGGGAACATAATAGACATGAAAAACAGTACGCCCATTAAGGCATAAATACCCACATGGCCAGATGCCATAACTGCTACTGCAAGCAATACTATACTTGCCGAACTGTAGATAGCCAGCAATAGATGTGGGGCTATAAATTTCATGAGAAAAGTGCCGACAAAGCGCCCGATCATAAAACCAAGCAGGGCCCCTGATAACAGGTAAGCGGCAGACTTCTCTTCTACACCAGCCACATAGTGAGAGTACCGGATAAAGAAACTGGCGATACCAACCTGGGCACCCACGTAAAAAAACTGGGCAAGTACGCCAAACATCAGGTTCTTTTCATTAAAAATTAAACCTCCTCCCCTTTCGTTGCTTTCCTTCTCTTCATTTATTTCAGGAAGCTTGGTTTTCCATAATAATAGAGCAACTAGTAATACAATTATTCCAATAACGAGGTAAGGCGGTTGAACGGCAGAAGCTTCGGTATCAAGATAGTTATTAAGTTGCTGGGTAGTCATTGCTGCTTTTTCAGAATCGCTTAATGTTTTTCCAGACAGGATAATACCGCCCCCGATTAAAGGGGCTAGAGTTGCCGCAAGCCCGTTGAATGATTGTGCAAAATTGAGGCGCTGGGTAGCGGAATCTGGATCTCCCAATTCGTTTACATAAGGGTTTGCTGCTGTTTCCAGAAAGGTTAAGCCGCTGGCAATTACAAACAGGGCAAACAAAAAGAAGTTGAAATCTCGCAGGGATGCTGCCGGATAAAATAAGAATGCGCCGGCGGCGAAAAGTAACAGCCCGAAAATAATTCCGCCTTTGTAGCCGAATTTCCTCATAAAATATCCTGCAGGAAGTGCCATAACGAAGTAGGCAACAAAGAAGGATGAATCGATAAGCGAGGATTGAAGGTCGCTAAGCTGACAAGCCTTTTTTAAATGAGGGATTAAAATGGGGTTTAAGTTGTGGGCAAATCCCCACAAAAAGAAAAGTATAGTTACCAGTATTAAGGGAAACAAGTATTGGTTTTTTTTTGACATAATTAGTTTATAAATTTTTTCTGGTTTATTGAGCGGTGATTTCGATTACCGAGCTTGTTAAAGCTGCCACTTTACCTGCCGAAAGGTTAAGCCCTACTTTCATTAAATACTCGCCACTTAAAATTTTGCCATTTTCAGGGAGGTTTGATTTGGTATCAGGAAGCATGTTGATTTCCTCTATTTTATAGTTCTTATTAGGGTCTAAACCATCGAGCTTTACCTTGCCTAAATACTCTTTGCGGCGGTAGTTGAGTATATAATTGAAGAGAACCGCCCGATTTTTACTCTTATCGGAGTACATTAAAACTGCACGGGGTTCTTCGTAAGGCGATACCAGGCGATATAAATCACCAAACCAGATTACATCGCTTATTCGTTTGTAGTTTTTTACAGCTTCGTTGCTAAACTTGATTTCCTGTTCCGTCATATTCTTCACACGGATATCGTAGCCCATTTTGCCCATCATGGCAACATCTGTCCGGAACTTGATTGGTTGCTTGCCCATAGAAGTTACGTGGCTTGAAACCGTTAGCGAAGGGAAAAAGTTAAGGTATCCCCATTGGATAAATACTCGTTCAAATCCATCTGTATTATCACTGGGCCAAAACTCGGTGAAGTATTTCATCGCACCGTAATCTGTCCTACCGCCACCACCGGCGCATAACATGATAGGCAAATGGGGATATTTCTTCCTTAGCCGTTCCATTACCTCATACAAACTTTTGGTGTAATCGACAAACAGATTGGATTGCTTATCTTTTAAATAAGGAGAATAAGCGTTGGTCACCATGCGGTTACAATCCCATTTGATAAAGGCTACTCCGGGGTTTTCAGTTAACAGATCATCAACTATTTTAAATACAAAGTCCTGAACTTTAGGGTTAATCAAATCCAGCACCAGCTGATTTCTGGAAAGGCTTTCTTCCCTGTTCGGTAACTTTAACACCCAATCAGGATGCTTTTCATATAGCTCACTTTTAGGGCTTATCATTTCCGGCTCAAGCCAAATTCCAAACTTTAAATCCTTAGCATTGGCTTGTTTTACCAGATAACCGATACCGCTAGGTAGTTTCTTTTTATCAACCTGCCAGTCGCCCAATGCTGTTTTATCTGCGTCTCTGGGGTATTTATTGCCAAACCAGCCATCATCTAACAAAAACAGTCCAACGCCTAATTTTTTTGCTCCGTCGAAAAGCTCAACCAGCAAATCCTGGTTGAAATCCATGTGGGTGGCTTCCCAATTGTTCAGCAATGTCATTCGTGGTTTATTACCATCCAGAACGCCATAATTTCTTGCCCAGTTGTGTAAGTTTCTGCTGGCTTGCCCTTTTCCGCTTTGCGTATAGGTGAATATAAACTCTGGCGTAGTAAAGGTTTTTCCGGCTGATAATTTATAATCAGAAGCATAGGGGTTTATGCCAGAAATTACTCTTAAGCCATTTTGCTGGTCCACTTCGAAAGTGTTCTGAAAATTTCCCGACCATGCCAGGCTTCCCGCTATTAACTCTCCATCTTTCTCTGTTGAAGGTTTATCGAACGAGAGGAAAAAAAGAGGTGAACGGTACATATGAGCCCGCGTTCCGAGTTTACTGTCGAGGATTTTTATTCCGGTTGTTAGCTGCGTTTCCTTCATTCTCATTTCGGTCATGTAATCTCCATCGAAATGACTTAGCCAGTATTTTGGTGCGTCGAAATGCAGCATCGCGGAAGCATAATTGCTTAAAGTGATTGTACCTTTTTCCTGATTTTTAATCTCGGCCCAGGTTTTAATGACATCCTCATTGAAAAAGGCAGTGTAATGAAGCTCTACCTGCACTGCATATTGAGGGTCTTTTAATGTAATAGCGGTTTCGGTAGTATTATCGTCTTTCTTGCCAGAGGTATGGCTAAGATATCTCAAAGCAAGAGAAGGATTTCCGTCTGTATGAACCACGCGGATAGCCGGTTCAAAAAGGTCTTCCATACCAGCACCGATATAGGCCTCGCGGCGAGTTGATTGCATTAAATTATAATCGGCTTTGCGGTTAAAGTTTCCACCCAGATAGCTTTGAAAGAGCTTCTGATTTGACCCGATAGTTAATACAAGCGCAGAATTCTTTGTTTCTATTATAATTTGCTTGCCTGACTGCGCAAGTGCCTGAGTTGCATTTAACAGAGCAACAATCAGGATTAGAAAAATGTGGGGTTTCCCCTTTAATTGAATCATCTAATATTTTGAATCTAAATTGTATTGAATAACCTATAGCCTCACCCCCAACCCCTCTCCACAAGAGAGGGGAGCATACCCATTAGGCATACTTTGCGAGTTTCTTTTCATGTCATTGAACTTTTCCGTGTTTTGAAAAAAATGACGAGCCCCTGCCTGACACGATATCCTGCCGGACGGAATTAGAGCTTGATAAATTGTGTTGCACCTTCGGCAATGGTGTATTTCTTAAGAGTTTTCCCATTCTTGATTTGAACATTAAGCTTTTGTTTTCCAGCTCTTTCCACTGCTACATCGAATACCTTTCCGAATGCATTGATATTCTTTAAAGACATGTTGTTCCAGTCTTTCGGCAAACGAGGGGTGCAGTTAAATGTGTTAAAACCAGTGGGTCTAATCCCGAAAAGGCCTTCGGTATAAATGCGGCAGTATAAACCACTTTCGGCCGATAAATGCCTTTGATTTCCTTCGGGATAGGCTTCTACCGGGTAAGGCACATGCTCGCCCAATAGCCTTCTTCTGGAATAGTATTTTAAGAAATCGATCGCTTTTTCGGTCTCGCCTGCTTCAAAAACGCCTCGCAATGCATACAATGTAGATCGGTCCCAAAAGGTTCCTTTTCCGGCTTCGGTCGCCAGGCCATCGGCAGTCCACAAACGGGGTGAGAACAAGGCATTAATAGTGCCTTCTTTTCTATCAAAAATACCAACCGTTAAGGGCAGGCAGATCCAGGCTCGCAATACGTTATTGGTTTCATAGTATTTATAGGTATTGTATCCTTCTATACTGCCACCAAAGTACTTTTCGATGTTATTTCTTAATGCTAATGCTTGCTGCTCGTATTTGTCTGTGAGGGATTTTGGCTTGCCCAGCTGGCGGCTCAACATGACTGCCGAACGAAGGGCGTCGTAGTATAAAGTGTTGGTAGACAGGTTGGCTTTGCCGGCAGGAAAACGATTCTCGAGTTCGTCGCTGTCGGAGGTAACTACACCCTGGCTATTCAGCTTTCTGTTGCTGTACTCCAAACACCATTCAATCAGGGGCCATAAAACTTTTGCAGAATCAATACTTCCGAGTGTTAAAGCATATCGAGAAGCGCCGTAAGCAATCATTGCCTGGTCTCCCCTATCGCCAGCGCCTTTCCAAACAGCATCGCCTTCGGCCACTATGGAACTTGGGATAGGCTTGTAATCGGGATTCATGTATTTTGCAAACCAGCGGTAAGCGTTCATTGCAGATTTATTTCCTACCGGATCGCCTAAGAATGCAAAAAAGGGATTGATGTATTCTGCCTGGTCGTTAGCCCAAATGGCTGCATAGTAAGCCAAGCCGCCTGGGCCGTGCATGTAGCCTCCTTTGGTTTTGTAAATGCTTTCGGTTCCGCGCACTTTAGCGAAAGCAAATGCGGTGTTTAATACCTTATCAGGAGTTTCTAACTGTAGCCTGTCCATTATCGAAGCTACTCGTTGTGCCCTTGCGGCTTCTTCGGCTTCGGGATTAATAGCGGCCGGCTGCTCAGGATTGTCTGTAGCCAGGTAATAAACCGAAAATGAGGCACTTTTTCCGGGCTGTAACCCCCTGCTGCCTTCGCCCAATGTACCAAGAATTACCGAATGCGATTTACCTTTGCTCCTGGTACTTTCGGTGCGGGCTTCCTTTTTTAGGTACTCCATAACCACCGTTACGTCTTTATCCGTGATGTTCGTAAAAACGAACTTTTCAATAGCCAGAGGCTTGTCAACGGAAGGAAAAAAGCTGCGTTCTACTTTTACCAGAGCGGGGGTGCCTGCCTGGGCCGTCACTTTCATTATCCCCTTATGGCTCACTTCTGAAATATTGTAAGACAGGTCGCCGGAACGGCCACTTTTATTGAGGCTGGTTTTAAGCAACCGGTTGTTTATATAAAACCGGGGAAGGTCACTATCGGAAAACGTATAAGAAATGTGGCTACGGGTATTATCGGGCAGAACCCGGAATGTTGGAAAAACAACCGTTCGGGTGGTGCTTGAACGGCCTTCGGCATCTAGCCCATACTCTACCCATAAGGAGATTTTCTCGCCGCTCATTTCGATATGGTCTGTATGGGGTAATCTGCCGTCAACCTTCCAGCTTATACTTCCTTCTGGCTGGATGGACCACCTGTCTTGTTGTTCGTTTAATTTGACTTGTGCAGTTGCTTGAAAAGCAACGAATAGCAAAAGGTTTATAAATGCAATCCCTTTCATCGTATGGATAAGTTTCTTCTGGCTCTGTCCTGTCTAGGCTGTTTACAAGGCGGGTACGGTTTCGCCCTATTTGCCTGACAGGAAGTTTTGAGCATTGTGTGTTTTAAATTGGTAAATGCAATTTGGAGAAATTATAATCTCAAACAGATATGAGGATTTGCCTTCTATTCAACTTAATTGGCATTAGTTGGCGATGATTTATGAAGGTGAGGGAATATTTGATTGAGAGGTGAGAGTAGTAGCGAATTGCAAATTCGCCGTTAACAACAACGGGATTGCAAATCTCGCCGGGCGTTTCGCATAGCAATAAAAACGGAGCTTAGAAATTCATCCAGGCTCCGCTTTTCTATTGTGTATTTGATAATATCTAATCCAGCAAAGCTGCAGCAGCCCATAAAATAGGTGCCTGGCCATGCAGGTCTCCTGTAACACGTTTTCTATCCAGATAATATTGCTTATCATTTTTCTTGTTGGTGCCTTCGCATACCTCGCGTACATCGGAATTAGAATCTATGTACGATACCAGGCTTAACCATGCTTTGCGGGCCGCAGGTGCATACGTCTTTTTATCCAGCCAGCCTTTTTTCACTCCGGTAATCATAGCATAAGTAAACATTCCGGTGCCTGAACTTTCTTCCCAGGAAGCTGGCTCGTCTATTAACTGACGCCACATTCCGCTTGGCGCCTGGTATTTAAGAAGAGATGCCATCATTGTTTGGTAGCCATGCATAATTCGAGCACGATTTGGGTTGTTTTCCGGAAGGGAGCTTAAAATTTCAGCCATGCCCGCTGCCATCCAGCCATTGCCTCTTCCCCAGAAAAACGGCACATCAGGTGCATGGTAGAAAAGTCCGTTTGGCTTTTGCAACGAGTCCAGGTAAACCACCATTTCCTTGGCTGCACGATTAATATACTTTTCGTCTTTTGTTGCACGGAATGCTTGCGCCTGCACTGCATTGATCATAAACATATCATCAATCCACATGCGGGTTTGCCAAGTTAGGCCTTGATTATAATAGACATGAGATTCTGGTTTAACCCTTGGCCCCTCGGGAGGCCCCCATTGCTTGTCGGCGATATTTAGCCCCATGGTTAGGTACTTTTGTTCTTTAGTTTGCATAAACAACTCTAAAGGCACAGAACCGAAAACGCTATGGTCAACATGGTCTGGCAATGGAACCAGCGACGCTTCTTCATTAAATAAAGGTTCAAAGCGTTTGGCCAGCTTCTGTGTCAATCCTTTATTTTCTGTTTCGCGGCCAAACTTAAGCGCTCCATACCAGGTGCAAATTTCAGGATACGAAATACGTGATGGTGGTGTAGGGCGGTTAAAGTTAGTGTGCGGGGTAGCCAGAAAACGCTCGGCAACTTTGATTCCTACTTCCTTTGGAGATGCTCCTTTAGGCCATCCTTTTAAATCAGTTGTTTGAGCATTCGATAAAACCGGGACAAGTAAGAGAGCCGAAACAAGGGTATTGAGTGCTTTCATAAATTAATAGTGTGTTTAAAATTGGTTCTATTATGGAGATGCAAATAAGGTAAAATCGGCCATTTAATAGCTTGGCAATTTAGCATCTCATTCAACTATTTTGGCAATATCAAAGGCTTGATTTTTAATATCCTGAATAAATAATTGAATGCCCTTAAATTGCTAAAACGAAAGAATCAATAGCCAATCCTCCTATATTTCTGCGAGCAGCCTTTCTATAAATTGCTAAAAAACACACCAATGGTAATTTATATGAAAAGAGCCTTACTTATAGGCATCGTGTTGTTAACTCTCTCCTTTAAATCTGAAATTAAACTTGCGTGGGAATCGAAGTTTATTAGCTTCAGCAAGAGCGGAAACCTGAAATACATACCTGATGATAAAGGAAATATCATCCCCGACTTTAGCCGGGTGGGCTATCATCAGGGCGATAAAAAAATTCCAAATGTTAGGGTGGTTAAATCGATTAGGCCTGCCCCCAATGGAAATAGCGATCAGGTAATTCAATCTGTTATTGATGAGGTATCTAAGTTACCGGCAGATAAAAATGGCATCCGCGGTGCCATCTTATTAAAAGCTGGAATTTACAAAATAGCCGGCACGCTAAAAGTGAATCAAAGTGGCATCATTTTGCGTGGCGAAGGCGATAGTAATTTGGGTACCAAGTTAATTGCTGTGGGTAAGGACAAGAGAACATTGGTAGAATTTTCGGGCACCGGATCGTTAAAAGGAATTCCGGGAAGCCGCGTAAAGATTAGTGATAATTTTGTTCCGGTTGGGGCCGTCTCTTTTACTGTTGAATCTTCCCGAGGCTTGAAATCCGGAGATAATATTGTGCTTTTAAGGCCAGGGACTATACAATGGATTAAGGATATCCAGATGGATAAGATTGTGGCCCGCGAAGGAACTAAACAATGGCAGCCCAAGGAATACGACCTCCATTTTGAACGAAAAATTGTAAAGGTTGAGGGCAAAAAAATCACCATTGATAATCCTGTTATGATGCAACTGGAGCAGAAATATGGTGGTGGGGAAATTTACAAATCCAGTTTTGATGGAAGGATATCAGAAGTTGGTATTGAAAACATTTTTTTTGAATCTGAATATGCTAGCGATACGGACGAAGATCATGGCTGGATAGCCGTTGAATTTAATAAAGTGGAGAATGGCTGGGCAAGGAATTTAACGTCGAGATACTTTGCTTATGCCTGCGTGAGCTTAAAACAGGGAACCAAAAACATCACGGTTAAGGACTCCAAATGCTTTGACGCAAAATCGGTTATCACCGGAGGGAGAAGATACTCTTTTAATAATGATGGCCAACAGAACCTGTTTATGAACTTGGAAACTACCGAAGGCAGGCACGATTATGTAACTGGTGCTAAAACTCTTGGCCCAAATGTATTTTATAATTGCAAAGCTTCAAATACTCATGCTGATGTTGGCCCGCATCATCGTTGGGCAGTTGGAACTTTGTACGATAATATTACCACCGATGGCGAGATTAACGTGCAGGACAGAGGTAACTGGGGCAGTGGCCATGGCTGGGCTGGAGTTACTCAAGTTCTGTGGAATTGCAAAGTAAAACGTGCTGCAGTGCAAAGCCCCTGGGCATCGGGACTTAATTACAGTATTGGTACTCAGGGTGAAAAATATGAGGGCAGGCTTCCGGGAAGAACTGAGGGAGTTTGGGAAAACCAGAATAAACCGGGGTTGAATCCGCAATCGTTGTATCTTAGTCAGTATAGGGGGAGAATGGGCGGATAGGGGTTAGAGGCTGGGGAATTCAGAGGTCGGAGGTCGGAGGACTGAAATTGAATGACTGAAAGATTAAAACGCCGGCAGCAAATTTGGCTGCCGGCGTTTTTGGTATATAAGATCAATTCTTAGTTCGTAGAACTAGTTGTTATCTCCATATATCCCGAAGTTGGTACACCGGTAAAACTCACATTGCCTGCACCGTAAGTCCAGTCGTAAGGCCCTATATATTGAGTTTCATCATATATAATCTCGTCATTGTAATCATACACCTTTAGGTTGATATATCCTCCAACTCCCTGATTTCCATAATACCAATAATAACCGCTGTAATTCCAAAATTGTATTGAAATCGAAGAAGGGCTATCAGAAAGAGAAAAATAATTTGATCCTTCCATAATCTCATAAAAACCCTGATTATGATAAAATCCGCCCTGCAAAGCAGGTTCAGTATAACCTTCTTTCTGTTCTGGAGGAATTACGTTATTGGTAAACGAAGCTCCAAATTGCACTTGGGCTTTTGCTGCTCCAAAAGTGAACAAAAGACATAGAACACATAGTCCCAGGTGTTTCTTTATAAATGTCATAAATATTAATTAAAGTTATTTTATACCTACTCTATTAAAGATTTTCGGCATCCTCTTACATGCATGTATCGCAAAGATCAATTCCCTTAGTGCAAAAAATTTGCATTAAAGAAAATTTTCAGAGTATCCAAGCTTCTATTTTTTGTCTTAGAGTATATATACGAACTTCTTTACCCTAAAACTTAGACCTAATGCCTAAATACTACTTTAACCGTTTGGAGAGACTTGACTTCCTGATAAGAACAAAAAGCAGCGGATGCCCCGAAAAGCTTGCTGGCAAGCTGGGGGTAAGCAGAAGAACCGTTTTCGATTACATTGATATTCTAAGAGCGCTGGGGGCAGAAATAGAGTATGACTATTTCCAGCAATCTTATTTTTATAAAAGAGAGGGACGGTTCTGTTTTCAGTTTATTGCAAGAAAATAGAGTAAGCCATACCGGCCGTTAGCTTCGGTCAGAGGAACAGGTTAAAAAACAAGGGCTTTAGCAACCTCTCAAATAAACAGAGTTAGATGTGGCTAAAGCCCTTCAATTGCTATTTCAAAATCCGTTGGTTGAAACCAACGGCAATGGATACCAGAGCGGACTAATCCAACTCTCCCGTTTTCATAGTAGCGGCTGATTTAAAAGCTATTCCTTCTATGGCGCCGTCAAGGGTCAGTTTAATTACTGAAGCAACTTTATCAGGAGCCTGAGAAGGCAGATCTATAGTTACTCCATTTACATCTGAATTTGCTTTTAATACTGTTCCTCCAGGTAATAAAGAAGCGGAAGTAACTTTATTTTTTAATCCTGGTACCATTAACTTTCCATCTGTTGGCCATTCAAAAACGGAGAGATATAAAGTTGTTCCTTTCTTAGAATCTTTTCTGGTAATACGGCCCCAGCTAACCGGTGCCAAAGGACTGGCTTTGGTTGAATAAATGGCTTCGCTGTTTACTTTCATCCAGGCACCAATATCTTTCAATCTATCTACACTTTCCTGAGGGAAAGAGCCATCTGGTTTGGGACCAACATTTAATAAGTAGTTTCCTCCCTTAGAAGCAATATCAACCAGGTTGCGGATCAGTGTTTCTGAGGACTTCCATTTGTTATCTGAATTTCGGAATCCCCATGTTCCGTTCATGGTCATACATGTTTCCCAATCTTTTCCATCCAGTTCGCTCAGATTAGGTATTTTTTGTTCCGGCGTTTTTGTGTCGCCAGGAAAATTCGGCCGTTTTAAACGATCGTTGGTGATGATATGGGGCTGCGATTTTAATGCTTCCTGAAGTTTTAAAGCAGCTTCATCAGTCATATTAGTTGGGGTATCCCACCATAATACTGCGATATCACCGTAGTTAGTCATCAACTCTTTTACCTGAGGGACAGCGACTTTATCTATATACTGGTCAAAGGTTTGAGTTTCCTGTGTCGGATCCCAGTGACCTTTGTGGTCTTTGGTATAGGCATCTATTTTCGCACTATCGGGATTTGCCCAACCTTCTGCCATTACTTTACGAGCTGCCGAGCCGCCCGGATTTCCCCAATCCTGGGCCTGTGAGTAGTAGAAGCCTAATTTTACTCCGTGCTTTTTACAAGCTTCGGCCAAAGGTTTTAGTAAATCTTTGCCATACGGAGTAGCGTCCGTAATGTCCCAATTGCTGGCTTTTGAATTAAATAATGCAAATCCATCATGATGCTTGGCTGTAATGATCAAATATTTCATCCCTGCGTCTTTGGCTATTTTTACCCATTCATCTGCATTGAATTTTACCGGATTGAATTGTTTGGCAATGCCTTTGTATTCGGCAACTGGAACTTTCATGCGGTTCATTATCCACTCTGCACCGCCACGGGCTTGCTGTTGCCCCTTGTATTCGCCGGCCATTTGTGCATAAACGCCAAAGTGGATGAACATGCCAAAGCGGGCTTCACGCCACCATTTCATTCTTTCATCTTTGGTTAATGTTTGCTGGGAATAGCCGGTTTTCATTAAAAAACTTGTGGTCAGCAGTAATAAAAGGATTTTTTTAGCCATGATTTTGTAATTGGTTTTTATTTATATGAGTGTGTATCAAATTCTTAGTCCGTTGGTTGAAACCAACGGCAATGGATAAAGCCTCTGCGGATCGAAAGTGGCGTTTGTCATCTCGATCTAAGGAGTCAATTTTACATCCGGGGAGTCTGGAGACTCCTCTTCATGCCTCAATCCGTAGAGACGCTTCGCTTAACTCTACGGACAGGAAATATCTATTGCCGGCTTTAGCTGACGGATCAAATCTTCAAATCAAGCCATTCAGGCCCGATCTTCTCAGTTTTCCAAAAAGGCTTTGTTTCTTTTTTCCCTGCAAGTTGATAAATCCCATTACCATCCTTTTTAAGTTTAGGATCCTTAAGTTCAATTCCTTCAGGAAGCTTGGTTGATGTTGGAGTATCCCAAACAAAGTTATCGCGGAAGCTGATATTCACTTTATCATCATACCACTTTAAAGGCTCATTTTTGGTTACGATTACGTTGTTAGTAAAGCTGGTATTAAGGGCAACTAAGTTCCGTTCAGGGCTAAATCCGGCGCCAATGGCAAAAGATTCTTTGCAGTTGATGATTACATTATCTGTAATCGTCGCATTTTTTACCTGCCAGTGACTGGTTAGTACCGGATTAGGTAAGCCGTCCATAATAGAAAGGGCTGCACTTACTCCTGTGCCTGTTAAATCCTGCATGTAATTGTTGTGAACTTTATGGTTTTCACCGATGATTCTAATGCCTCCGGTTCCGGGCTTGTTATTTCCTAAAAAGTAATTCCCGTACACATCTGAGCCATTGCCATGCCTTAACGTTAGTGTCGCTTTGCACTCGTAGAACAGGTTATTGCGAATGGTATTTTTACAGGATTTGTTTGAAATCGCTTCCAGTTCACCATCACAATGCTCGAAAATATTCTGCTCTATCGTTGTAAATGAATCATAGAAAGACCATGTGCTTGTGCCAATACGGATGGTTTCGCCGCCATTTCTGCCCAGTTCTGGCCTAGGTCCAAAATAATTATGATCTATTTGATGATAGTTTGGTTTTTCGGAGAGCCATACAACAAGGGTAACGCCCTGATGCGTTTTTCCTTTGAAATAACAATGGTCTACCCTATTTCGGCTTCCGTTTAAGGACACCCATCTGTAGTCTACTTTATCATCCGGGTTACTAAAATCTATTACGGCGGTATTGCTTAGTCTGCAGTTGGAAGAATTGGTGGAGAAAAGAATTACATCTTCTTTTAATGAGTAACCATCCGTAAACAACAAACCTTCTGTTTGTAACCATGTACCATCAATTTTTAAACTTGAAAGCCCTGATAACTTTACTTTTCCGGTTTTTTCTGCCGTTAATGTGATTGGCGATTTCTCGGTTCCACTTCCTTTAAAAACCAATTGCTGATCTTTCCATTCACCTTCTTTTAAAACGACTTTATCACCGGGTTTTAACACCAGGGCAGACAATTCTTTTGCAGACTTTATCTTATATTCTTTTGCATTGAGAGTAGAAGCTACTGAAAGAATAAAGATGCTTACGATGAATATTGCTCTCATTTTTTGCTCTTTAAAGTTTAACTATTGGTTGTTTTCCTGAAGATGTTTCTTGCGTAATAAAGCCTCCAGATAGTAGTAATCTGCGTAAGATAAAGGCACATCTACTTCGCTGTTTGAAGGTTTTGAGCCCGTGCTATGCAGAAGTATAAAACCTTTGTTCTGCCCTCCCGGCGAAATGTATTTTGTGCTAAGGCTATTCATCATTTTATCGGCAGCCTTACTATAAACTTTACCGTTTTTACTGTATGTACTTAGTTCATATAAGGCAGATGCAATAACGGCAGCAGCAGAAGCATCCCTAGGCTCGTTCGGAATATTGGGTGCATCAAAATCGTAGTAAGGGACTAAGTCCTTTGGCATGTTTTTATTGTTTAAAATAAACTTTGCAACATTCTCTGCCTGATCCAGATATGCTTTATTCTTGGTTTCGCGGTAGCACATTGTATACCCGTATACCGCCCATCCTTGCCCTCTTGCCCAAGCCGACTCATGACTATATCCCTGATGGGTATTTTTCTTTAATACCGCTCCTGTTTGCGGATCATAATCAATTACGTGATACGAGCTATAATCCGGACGGAAATGGTTTTTCATGGTTGTATTGGCATGCGATACCGCTATCTTATAAAATGATGAATCGCCTGTTAATTTGGTGGCTTCAAACAGCAATTCCAGGTTCATCATATTATCTATAATTACCGGATTTACCCATTTATCGCGACTATGATCCCAGCTTAATATTACTCCTGTTTTAGGATTAAAGCGGGTTGCCAATGTTTTTGCCGATTGAATTACGACTTCCTTGTAATGAGGATCGCCGGTTAAGCGCAAGCCTGTACCAACACTGCAATACACTTTAAAACCCATATCGTGGGTAGTGCCATTCAGCTTTTCCTTTTCCATGTCGGCTGTAAATTTCCGGGCTTGTTTCTGCCACTCGGCATTGCCTGTGTATTCGTATAAAAACCATAGTACGCCAGGAAAGAAACCGCTGGTCCAGTCGCGGGAAGCAACTAATTTGAGATTTCCGTTATCTAATGTTCTGGGAAAAATCACGTCCGGTTTGGCCGGATTCTTAACTTTCTCAACTTCCTGAAGCATTACGGAGGTTTGCTTTTCAGCATGATTAAAAGCTTTTTTAATATCTACCTTTTGAGCGAATGCTGCCGTTTGTAACAGGGCGAGCACGAACAGAGTACAAGTATATTTTATTTTCATTAGACTGTTTTTTATAGCTATGAGCTTTTTATATCTCCGGTAAGAGAACGTAGTTAAGCGTTTTATACATGTTGCTTTACGATCTCTCCTATCGTCGAGATGACAAAGCTGGTTAGCCTGTATAGTGCCAAATGTTATCTCCATATTTTACTTTTAAGGCATTTTCAATCAGGCGCTTTAAGGCATGTAGAGTCTCATACCCTCTCTGCCTTCGGCATCTCTCCCGGAGGGAGAGAAAAGCTGCCGCACACCGGACAGGCCCCCTACTGTCCGTAGAGTTAAGCGGCAGCGTCTCTACGGACAGATTGAATCATTTTTACTTACTAAATCATAGGTATTAATTGAATTTCCAGAAGCTTCATCAGCTCTGCTCCTTTAATAGTTACTGGCTTTATAATAAGCTTATGCTTAGCAGGATTCAGGCTTACTGTTCCTATCTCCTGGGTAATTACATTTCCAGCCTTTTCAGCAGAAACGGCCTGTTGTTTTTTAAAATCGCCAATGGCTATTTCATAAGAGTTTCCGGTTTCTGCTGTTGCCAGATATTTTGCCAGCACTTTGTATTTTGTCGGTGCAAGCACTTTAAAATCCCAGGATAAATATTGCTCCGGCGACTTCCATCCATCTACGTAGTAGCGATCGGTTTTTCCGTCTCCAAAGCCAAAGCCTTTTCCATGTAATTCAGCATCGAAAGCAAGCAGGCGATTAGCCGATCCATTAGAGGCCAGGCGACGTAAAGGTTCTGCATCTACGGCGCTACTAAGCTCTAAAACAATAACGGCATCAGCATTATCGGGAGCTTTGGACGAGACCGAAATACTGACATCTGTGCTCCCTAAACGCTTAACCGAAAAGCTCTTCTTTGATGCATCTGTTAACAAATAGGCTTTATTTACATTGTTTTTTAAACCACCAACTAACAATTGCCCATCAGTTGGCCAGCTAAATACGTGCAGGTAAAGTTTGTTGGATTTCTGAGTTGCTACTCCCCAGGCGGGTAAAGCAAGTGCAGTGCGTTCAGTTCCGTAAATACTTTCAGCGTTTTTGCTGATCCAGTTACCCAGGCTATCTAAAATTTGCTTGTCTTTCTGATCAAAACTTCCATCACCCTTTGGGCCGATATTGGTTAACAGGTTTCCGCCACGCGAAGAGGCTTTTGCCAGCAACTGAATAAAAAACTTAGCCGATTTATGGCTATTGTCATGCTTGGAATAGCCGTAAGATTCATTGGTTGTTGGGATAGCCTCCCAATCGCCTTCCACGGCGCGAAACTCAGCGGGACGGTCGCCGGTGTTAATGTAATCTCCAAAATTTCCGGAAGAACTTCGAGCAAGGCGTCCGTTTACAACAATGTTAGGGTCCGTTTCGCGAATGGCTTTCAGAATGCGGATATTTTCTGATAAAGGCAATTTATGCGGAGTATCAAACCACAGAATATCAGGATGATAATTAGTAATCAGTTCTTTAATCTGAGGGATAGCTTTTTCATCCACATACTTTACTGCTTTTGGCAACCATTCCGGATGAGCATCAAACCAGCTAGCCCCTCCAATCAGTTTATCCCCTCCCGGATTTTGATATTCCCAGTCATTTCCCGGAGCATCCGGATGTTCCCAATCAAAGGCGTGCGAATAATAAAAGCCGAATTTAACGCCGTGCTTTTTAGCTGCCGCAGCGAGCTCTGCCAAAGGATCGCGTTTAAACGGAGTTTGATCTTTAATATCAAAATCAGACACTTTGGAATCCCACATGGCAAAGCCGTCGTGATGCTTGGCAGTGATGATAAAGTAATTCATTCCGGCTTTTTTAGCACTCAGAATCCATTCTTCAGCATTGAATTGTACCGGATTAAACTGATGTGCTAGCTCAATATATTCAGCCCTGGTGATTTTTTCCTTGCGCATCAGGTGCTCGGCATAACCGGCAACTTTCTTGCCTTTCCATTCACCGGCAGGCTTTGAATAAATACCCCAGTGTACAAACATCCCAAATTTAGCGTCCCTCCACCATTGAATGCGCTGCTCATGCGTTTTCATCGATTGAGCCCACCATCCGTTTCTGGCTTCGTCAATAGCTTTCTGGTCACGCTGCTTTGCCTGATTAAACATGTCTTTATCCTCATCTCCAGCAACTTGTGCCATAGATAAAAGATTTAAAGACAAAAGAGACAGCGTTAAAAAAAGGTATCTACTTATTGAATTGCTAATGATCTTCATAAAATATTTGATCTATTACATCCAGATAATAGGATGCCTGACAGGTAAATTCCTTATCACTTCTTCAACCTTTGGATTATGTTCTAAACTTTTCCAAATACTAAACCAATCGTTTTTATTGAAAGCATTGGCACCGAACACTAGCGATGGGTGCGCAACCGGCCAGTTTTCCCAATACATTACATCCTTAGGAAAAGGCCATTTTGATTTATCGGCAACGTAAGGATAGAGGAACTCGATTCCTTTTTTAATGGTTCTGCCGTCGGGAAGTTGAAAATCCCAAAGATTGTTGTCTTTATCGGAAAGGATTTGGCAAAGTGTAACCATTGCATCGAGGTTAAAAAGAGAATAGCCGTATGGTTTAGTTCTTTTCAGCTCTCTCGGAAATCCGCCGTCCGCTGCCATTTGATTGGGTAAAAGAACTGTTTTATATCGGTTACGACAGAATTCCATTAACTCTGTATTACCGGTTAATTTGGCAAAAGACGCTACCTGCATTACCCAACAAGTACCATGATTATTCTCGGCGTTCATTTCATCTTTGCCGTACTGATGCGTTGTAAGCCAGTTTAGATATTTGGAAAACCATCCTTTTATATCCGCAAGCATAGCCTTATTCATTGCTTTTGAATTCTGCATAACCAGGATTCCCTGAGCAACTTCCATGAGTTGTATGGTATCAATAATCCCAATTCCCCGACCGGTAAACCTTCCTTTAATTGCCTGTGCGAATTGCAGGTTAGGGTTCATGAAAGTTTCAGGATCGATGAACCAGGCTTTTAGATGCACTAAAGCATGCTTCACATACTTTTCATCTCCGGTAATTTTGTATGCTGATGCAAGCGCTCCGATAATTTTGCTGAACCGGATCATCGCAAGGCGATGCGCCACAAAATTATCAGGGTTCGTCATGCCGTCTTTCTGGATATAGGGGCCATCCGGATTTTGAGGATCAGGCCACCAGTAATCCCCTTCGGAAAAGAAATCGTGTTTAGTACCGGCACTACGGGGCGATGTTTGAGTGCTTACGGTAACAGGCTGCTGCATTAAAGCCAAGGTAGCTTCCTCGAGGATCTGCTTTCGCAAAACCTCAACAGCCTGTTTACTGTAGCCTTTCCCGGGAGAAAGCCTTTCGGCCCGCCCCATGGAAATAAATATTATCAGTAATAAAAACGAACAAAGAAACCTCAGGTTCATGTTTTATTTGGTCATATAAGTGAAACTTACTTTGCCGATGTTATTAGGTTTACCTTTTTCCGGCGCAGAGATCGATCCTTTCATTTGTCCGTTTTTCTGGCGCTCCACCTTGATTTCACGCCATGAAAACTGCCCTTTTTCAAAATTGAAAGTCTCGCCGTCATCATCGTATAATTTGTAAGTAGCGGGTTTCTCACCGTAATAGCGAACTTCAATATCTACCTTCTGGCCTGCTTTAGGAGCATGCAGGATAGCGGGTTGCATCGGGATAATCCCTCCGTCTTTCACAAAAACAGGAATCTTATCTAAACCAGGAGTTACGGTGATTACTTCACCATCTCCTGCCAATTTTCCGGTATAGAAATCATACCATTTTCCCTTGGGAAGCACCACTTTACGTGATGTTTGCCCGTTGAACATTGGCGCAACCAACAGGTATTCGCCCGCCATGTATTGGTCTTTAATTTCTTTTGAAGTTGCTTCGGCATAAGGGTTTTCTTCAAGGTTCACTTTAACCAGAACTTCCTTCTTAGCTTCCTGTGTAAATCCCTCTTCCAGGTTCATTGCCCTGAATGGAGGTGTACCTTCGAAATGGTATTTAGCAAACTCAGTATACCAGTAAGGCATCATTTTCATACGAAGCAAAGCATATTCCTTAACCTGTTTTTCTACTTCAGGATAAGTCCATGGTTTGGTGCCACTTGCCCAGGCATTAATCATGGCCATTGGCGAAAATACATTGGATTGAAATCTTCTTAACCACTCCTCGCCTGTTTTCGAAGCACGAACTTCCGGCGTCCATAAAACTCCTGCGAAGCCACTGTTCACCAGGGCTGTGATAAAATCTTCGTGATTATAGTAATCGTTATAGATTACATAAGGGAAAGAAGTGCCACCGCCATTGTTGGCACGAACAAGTCCAAAGGTGCGCTGATTGCGTTTTTTGAACATGTCGGCACTGTAACGCATGGCAAGCATTCCAAAAGTCTGGCGCATTTGCTCGGCGCTGATTCCTGATGGAAAAGATGCAACATCCGGCCATAAATAATGGTCGTAACCATCTACTTCATCAATTTTATAACCACTCACACCGATATCCACCTGGTCTTTCTGCAGCTGCCCGAAAAATAAATCGCGTGCTTTTGGCAGCGTAAAATCAGGAACTGCGCCTAGCCAAACGGTATGAGAGCTGGTTAGTGGACGGATTTCTTTATAAAAAGGTGCATCAGGTGATATGTAAGGATTGATCCAGAGATTAAGACGGATGCCTTTATTCAGCATATTTTTAACAAAGGCTGATGGTTCCGGGAAACGGTTTTTATCCCAGGAGAAGGTACCCGGATAGGCTTTGCTTTGCCAGCCTGGCTCCAAGCCAATAAAATCAAGCGGATACCCTTTTTCTTCAAACAGTTTTACTTCTTTCTCTACATCTTCAGCAGTTGAGCGGGTCATTACACGTTGTGTAAATCCTAAGCCCCAGCGCGGCGGCAGATAACCTCCCCCATTCATCAGATTATATCTTTTTACTGCCTCTAATGGTTTTGGACCACCAAATACATACACTTCAACTCCTTCTGCGGGAATCAACATTTCTACAGCGTCTGAATACGGACGAGATGCCCAGGTTTTATCGGTGTTCCGATCCTTAGGTTCGGGGAAATTCGGACTGTCTTTTCTTACTCCGGAACCCGCCCATACTTTGATGTATCGGGCTGAGTTCACGAACACCCCGTAGCCATTAGATGATACGTAAAACGGTGTTGGAGCATGGGTGCGGCCATTATCTTTACCACCGTAGTGGTCAACATGGAGTTCTAAAATTTTTCCTCTTTGATGAACGGTTTGAAAGTTTAATCCAAAACCATACAGCTGCTCCCCTTTCTGTAATGGTAGTCTCAGATACGTTTTTCCATCTACTACTTTAAATTCAATTTCTTGTTTTGCAAGCGGAAATGCTGCATTCCCTATTTTTTCAAGGGCCTCCTTATTGGGTGTGGCTCCGGCAGCTTTTAATAAATCATAACTCTCGGGCTTTCCAACTACAGCTTTCCATATGCCTGGGTTTACTTCAGACCAAACTACTTGCTGTGCCTTTACCAGAACCGAAGGGCTAATGAAAAGGAAACAAAAAAACAGCAACCTCAATTGTTTCATAAATCTATTTGATAATGTGTGTTTGTGTGTTATAACCAGTGTGTATTTTTGCTTCTAAGATGCTCAAAGTCAGCGTCAACCGGGGTTTATTTTGTAATTAGTTTGTACTTGCAAGTAAGTGGAAATTAACGACCCTTTATTCCATTTTCTTGTTAAAGGATTCAACAATTTTGGCTTGGATTATTGGGTAAAAACTGGATTGAGAGTGTATTGGATTGAATTTTGAAATGTGTGTTTTTTCTCTTTTGATTGATGAAAGTGGTAAGCTTTTTTAGGCCAGGATGATCTTATACGCATGACATAATGGTTTAGTAGATTTAACACTTTACCCGCCTCGTCCTGCCGAATTTATTTCGGCATCCCATCACGCATTCTTTGCAAGTGGGTTCCGAAATAAATTACTTATGACATCTTGCCAAAGGTGCTTTCTAAACACTTTTCATCTTTGATAATTCACCAACTGCATATAACTCACTTTCTTGTCACTTTTTCTTGATAAAAAGTAACCAAAAATCAAGAAAAGAACGATGCTTCCGCGCTCATGGCTCAAGCGGGCCCGCCGTTCTTTTCAGCCAACCGCGCAGTACTTCGATCAAGCTTTACCCTTAATTAGAAGTGTAGTGCAAAGAAACTTACCATCATTCCTTCCTTTCAACACCACAACCATCACTTAAGGCAGCCAGCATTCCGAACGCTGGCTGCCTTAAACAATCCCACTATTTCCAATCAGTATTTTGTTCCCAAACGGCTTTCATAATGTCCATTTGTGCTTGTGGAACAGGGAATAAATAAGATTTAAATACTCTTTTTGCTCCTGCTCCATTATGCGCAACAGTTGGAATTACCTGTTGTGCTATCCCCCACCGGATGAGGTCATTATAGCGCAAACCTTCGAAAGCTAACTCCACTCTTCTTTCATTTCTTACAATATCCCTGGTTAAAACCAGCTTGGCAGGCATATTCACACCTGGCCTTGCCCGTACATCGTTTAAAGCTTTTAAGGCCCGAAGATCAGCGGCTTGTCCGCTTTCAACCATTGCTTCAGCGTACATTAAAAGAAGGTCTGCATAGCGCATTTTGACCATGTGCTGATCGCTTAAAGTAGCACCCGAAGCGTTATTGATCAGCGTATCCACTCCTTTTTTAAATGCCATTTGAGTAAAAGGAATCGAGCCTTCTGCTTTACTTCCTAATGCTCTGAAACCCGTTGCGTTGTAAGCCCAGGGGTCACCGATCTCAAAAATTGTCATTTTACGACGCGGATCGCCAGGCTCATAGGCATTGCGCAGCTCAACAGTTGGAAAAACAGACATCCGGCCGCCCACTATCTGATCATAAGAATGATAGTCCAGTGGGGCATCAAATTGTACCGAAAACATAATTTCCTTATTGCCGGCCTGTTCCCCAAAGAAGATACCTGAATAATTAGGATGCAATTTAAAGGGGTTCGCCGCATCACCAATTAAACTCCAGGCTACATCTGCGGCTTCTGCATAGCGCTGATTATTTAACAGCACTCGCGTTTTTAACACCACTGCCGAACCTTTTACCGCCCTGCCATTGGTATAAGCGATATTGGGTAACCAGGTAATTGCCGAATCTACATCTTTAAGAATCTGTGTAACCACAGTTGCTTTTGGAGACCGGGGTGTCTGGGTATAATCGCCATTTAATTCTGCTGGCTTCAGAATAATTGGCAATGCCCCATAAAGCTGGGTTAGATCATTGTAGTAGAAGGCCCTTAAAAAAAGTGCCTCACCTTTCATCCTGTTTTTGGTAGCTGTTGCCAGATTTGGGACCCGGTCTACATTGGCCAGGAAATAATTACAGGCAGCAATTCCCTGAAAGCCGATTGTCCAGCTCAAACTTACAATTCCTGCAGTAGAAGAATTATGCTGTCCCCGCATTACCACATCAAACGACTGATAATTGGAAGTAGTTGTCGCGTTGTCTGACAGAGCCTCCCAATAGGTAAAATTGCCACTCTGGCCAGGCCCGTTTGAGATGATTGGCTCTTTTAATTTTGCATAGCAAGCTGTTAAAGCCCGGTTTGCTTCTGCTTCTGTTTTCCAGTAATTTTCCGGATTGGGTACCGCCAAAGGATCTTTATCTAAAACATCCTTGCAAGAAACCCATATACTGCCTATCACAATAAAACAGATAATTTTTATGTATCGTTCCATAGTTTAAAGAGTTGCTTTAATACCAAATGTGTAAATTTTAGCCTGCGGATAAATGGCTCCGCGGCCGGTAGCTGCTGCACGCTCAGGATCAACACCATCAAAGAATTTGGTAAATGTTGCCAGATTATCACCTGAAAGATAGAGTCTTAAACCTTGAATTTTTACTTTGTTAAGTAATTGTTTAGGAAGGTTATAACCCAATTGCACATTCTTTAACCGCAGGTATGATGCATCGCTTAACCACCATGTGGACACCTGTGTATTTGGTGCATAATTCTCATTAAAGATATGTGGAATAGTATTGGATGTTCCTTCGCCGTCCCATGCATTTAGCCACAAAGTTGGCGGGGGGCTTGATTGTCTAAACGGAGCTACACCCCATTCTCTTAAATAGATTTTACGTCCCTCTACTCCTTGTAAAAAGAAGCTCAGATCGAAATTTTTGTAGTCGGCATTAACGGTAAAACCATAATTAAATTTGGGAAAAGCTCCATCTACCACCGTTCTGTCGTCGGGAGTTACTTTTCCATCTCCGTTAAGATCCTTGTATTTCATATCCCCGGGTTTCGGCTTTACAACCGGAGTCGGTCCATTGTCTATTTCTGCCTGGTTTTGATAAATCCCATCAAAAACATACATATAATAGGAATTATACGGCAAGCCTTCCTGTCTTATTAAACCTGTGGCATCTATCTCTCTCGCCCCGAATTTTATCAATTCATTTTTATAGGTTTCAAAATTAGCCTGTATCCTGTAATGGAATTGATTAAGCCTGTGTTCATGCCCCAACAGAAACTCAAAACCAGTATTTTTCATTATTCCCAGATTCACCGTTGGCCCGACAACACCTATAAAGTTTGGAACCTGTAATTCTCTCAGGATATCAGTGGTACGTCTGGTATACCAATCAACAGAGCCGAAAATCTTCGATTTAAAAACCCCAAAATCAAGGCCTATGTCTGTAACGGTTGAGGTTTCCCATTTTACGTTCCGGTTATTTAAATCAGTTTGCGTAACCCCTTGTTGATAAGAGCCATCAATATTATATAAAAACGGATTCAATACCTGCTGATATGGATAAGGCATTGGTTCACCCAAAATATCTCTGTTTACATTTTGATTACCGGTTTGCCCCCATGAAGCTCTGGCCTTTAAGTTGTCCAGCCATTTTACCCCCTTTAAAAAAGACTCTTCAGAAGCTCTCCAGCCTAAGGATGCAGATGGGAAGAATCCCCATTTATTACCTGTAGGAAACCTGGATGACCCATCGTACCTGAAATTAGTTTCAAAAAGGTATTTCTCTTTGTAATTATAGTTGGCACGTCCGAATAGTGATTGCAATGCCCACTCATAAGAAAATCCGTCTGAAGTTTGTCCTCCCGGTGAATATATTCCAAGCTCTGTCAAATCATTTGATGGTGCATTTCTTTTGAATCCCTGAAGCCTCTCATATTCGAAAGTTTCTTGACTTACGCCTAATAAAGCTGAAAAGTTATGCACTCCCGCAAAGGTTTTGGCATAGTTAAGATTGGCGAAATAAGTAAGCTGAATGTCTTGCTCTCTGCGGGATGTCAGGTTGTTTTCGCCAACAGTTCCATTAAACGCAGAAGATGATGCATATTGGCCGTTAGCACCCGGTATGTACAGATACGAGGGGATACCGATTACATGAACATTAGTATTCCTGCTGTTGAATTTAACGGCTCCTCTTAATTCTCCCTTTAAGCCTGGAAGAATATCCACGTTAATAAGTGATGAAGCCAACGTGTAGTAATTTTTGATACCTCTGCCCCCATTTTCGGCCAGGGCAACCGGGTTTTTATTACCCCCTTCTTTTAAAAATGCTTTAGCAGCATAACGCCCACTTCCATCAGCTAATTTCGGTTTAAAGGTGGGGTGAGCAGACAATGCACTTAAAATCTGATCTTCTGTGGTATTACCATCGAAAAGATTATTTAATGCTGTTTCATGGCGATCTCCACTTGAAAAGGAAATATTTGTACCAAAAGTCACTTTCGATCCCAGGTTGGTTTTGAGATTAAACTGTGCATCATAGCGTTTGTAATCGGTGGCAATTAAAACTCCTTGCTGATCCAGATATCCTAACCCGAAATTATAGGTTGTTTTTTCCTTGCCTCCATTCACACTTAAAAAATGTTGTTGCATGGGCGCCGTGCGAAAAACTGCGTCCATCCAGTCATAACTTGGATATTGTTCTGAAGGCGTTCTGTACAAGTCAATTTCTGCGGCAGTAAATTTTTGCTCTACAGATGTCCCGGTATGATCTATCGCTTTGTTTAAAAGCTCCATAAATTGGGATGAATTGGTAACCCGGTCATAAACGGAAGTTGGTGTTTGATTACTAAGATTTACATTATAGTCAATACTTAACCTGCCTGCCTTACCTGTTTTGGTAGTTACCAGGATAACTCCGTTTGCAGCCCTTGAACCATAAATAGACGCGGAAGCCGCATCTTTAAGTACGGAAATGCTTTCTATCATGTTTGGATTCAGGTTGTTGAGGTTACCTTCTACCCCATCAATTAAAATTAAGGGATCATTTCCGGCCTTACTAAAGCTACCTAAGCCCCGAATTTGAATATTGGCACTTTCTGCTCCTGGCTGACCTGAATTTTGTGTTATCTGTACCCCTGGCATTCGGCCTTGCAGCAATGAAGTTGTATTAGGTGCATTCCTGGTGGTAAGGTCATTGCCAGAAACTGAACTTACCGCTCCGGTTAAATTCACCTTCTTTTGAGTGCCATAACCCACCACTACAACTTCCTGCAATGCCTTGGATTCTGCCTCCAGCACTACATTAATTGTACTACGCTTATTTACCGGAACGCGTTTGGTGTTAAATCCGATGAAGGAAAACACTAACGTGCCATCTTCCGGGGCTTTAATCGTATAATTACCCTGCCCATCAGTGGTAACTCCTGCAGATGATCCCTCAACTTTTACCGACACGCCCGGCAAGCCTCCCTGAGGGTCGGACACTTTACCTTTTACTATTATATCAGCAAGCTTTTTCTCTTTTAAAACCAGTCCCTTTCCCGTAGTCGCCATCGAAAACTGGCTTGTTATTAGAATAGTAACCATCAACAACAATGTAATTTTCTTGTTAATGGTAATCTGGTTTATAAATTTTAATAACATATTTGTTAGTTTTAAATTAAGATAATATGCAGATCATTGTCGCGCTTGAGAAACCGGCATGTTCTGCAGCATTAGGGCCAATACTTTCTTAAGGTATTGAATTCTAATATCTTTTTCATTAGTTATATTGGTTTGTAAACGGTAGGTTTTAAACTTTCTTACAATTACCTCCTTTCTGAATTAAGCTACGTTTTTTCACAATACGCCTACCCAGCTAAACATTTAATTTACAGCAGATTGAAAATCACAGTTGCTTAAATACAAAGGCTGAGCAGAGCTGTCCTCCGCTGGCGGAGGTGCCGATAGGCGGAGGTGGTTAAAGCTCTTAATCATAGCATATTGCATATTCCTCCCCCCTTACCCCCTCCAGAGGGGGACACAAAACGCCGACCGGCATATCGCCTTGATTTCAGCAAGTTACAACACACAATCCTGCTTAAGTTAACGGCAATGCCACCAGCGGGGGACACAAAGCGCATTAGCCTGTATTGTGCATTGTCTATTTTAATGCCCCTACAAAGGCAGCACCACATAACTCTTTCCTTTTTCAGTTTCAAAATCAATCACGTAGCTCTGTTTTATATTCAACTCCGGCAATTTGGCCTGAGCATCTTTTTTATAGGATAATTTTTCAGGAGAAATAACTAATGAATTAGAATTTTCGCCTTGAGAATTTTTAAAACTTGCACCTATAACTTTTACAGGCACATTCGTTCTTAATCTGCATAGACCACCGGCACCTGAATATATAAGGGCTTTAACCAAATGTTTAGCTTTCCAATCCATATCTACCCGGAAATCTCCACGTGCCTTTATTCCCTTGATGAAACCATTATCCCAAACATCAGGCAAAGCTGGTAAAAGATGAATCTCGCCTTCGTGGCTTTGTAGCAACATTTCGGTCATTCCGGCTGTACCACCAAAGTTTCCGTCGATTTGAAAAGGAGGATGCGCATCAAACAGGTTTGGATAAGTACCACCGCCACTCATTTGTTCCCTTACTTCTGTCGGGTTTATATAAGTGAAGGCTGATTCTAAAATTTTATAGGCATGATTTCCGTCTTTCAACCTGGCCCACCAGTTCATTTTCCAGGCCATAGACCAGCCCGTACTTACATCTCCCCTATGGATAAGTGATTGTTTAGCAGCTGCAGCAAGTTCAGGTGTTTTATAAACTGATATTTGATTACCCGGATATAAGCCGAATAAATGCGAAATATGGCGGTGCGTGTCTTTAGGATCATCCCAGTCTTTGTACCATTCCTGGATCTGACCGTACTGACCTATATGATAAGGGTACAATTTTGCCTTTGCTGCTTCCAGTTTTGCGCGGAAATCGGCATCAATACCCAATACTTTGGTTGAAATAATGCAGGCATTAAACAACTCCCGGATAATAGCCATATCCATAGTGGTAGCCATACTTACCTGGTACTCTTTCCCTTTAATTTTAATGGTATTTTCTGGTGATGTTGAAGGGCTGGTTACCAGGAATTTGCTTTCAGGATCTTCAATTAACCAATGAAGCATAAACTGCGCAGCACCTTTCATTAAAGGATAGCCTTCTTTACGAAGAAAGTCCTTATCTCCGGTAAACAAATAGTGTTCCCAGATATGGGTACTGAACCACGCCCCAGCCATTGGCCATGCCGACCATCTTGGCATCCCTTTCGGATCCCAGTCGTAACCACCTGGAGGGGATGTTTTCGCCCATAGATCTGAGTTATGATGCGTTACCCATCCTTCAGAAATATTATAATTTACTTTTGCCGTTTTTGCTCCGTTTACCGCCAATTCCTTCATAAAATCGAACAAGGGCTGATGCAATTCGGAAAGGTTGGTGTTTTCAGCCAGCCAATAATTCATCTCAGTGTTGATATTGGTGGTGTAATTGCTTCCCCACGGCGGCTGAACCAGATCATTCCAGATACCCTGAAGATTGGTTGGCCTTGAACCTGGACGAGAGCTTGAAATCATCAGATAACGCCCGAACTGGTAATACAGTACCTGAAATCCTTTATCTCCGCCACGACTTTTAAATGTTTTTAGGCGTTCATCTGTTGGAAGTTTTAAGGCTGCCGCATCTTCTCCCAAATTAAATTGTACCCTGTTAAACAACGCTATATAATCGGCAATATGTGCTTGTTTAAGTTGAGCATAAGATTTGCGAATAGCATTTTCCAAATTGGCTTTCGCTTCTATGGACGGATCTTTACCTTCAAAACCCGCCGATTTATCAAAACCGTTAAAGCTTGTTGCTTCAGAAAGATAGATGGTTACTGCATTGGCATTTTTGACTGATAAACCATTGCCAGAAATACTTGAACTACCTCCTTCGGTTTGAATTTTTGCATGAATTTCGAAGGTCATTCCTTCCCCATTCGGGTTCTCATCATAAACTACCAGCCCCGGTTCGTAATCGCGGTTAGCCACATGCTTTGGGGCTTTTCCTTTCAGCACTACATAATCATTCGCAACAGCCGAGGTCTTGTAACGTAATTTACTGGTAAGATCTGCTGTAAAGTTCACAGCACCTTTTTTATCAGCAGTAATGCGCACCATGGTTATTTTATCAGGGTAGCTGATAAAAGTTTCGCGGATATAGTTTACGCCACCTAATTTATATTTTACGGTAGCAACTGCATTATTTAAGTTAAGGTCGCGGTAGTAAGAACTTGCTGAAGAATCTTTCAAGTTGAAATTGATTGAAAGATCTCCCAAAGGCAAATACCTGGCAGAATATGGGCCCTGCATCTTTTTCCAAAGTGTGGCAGCCTTGGTATAATCTCCTTCAAAAATTGCCTGACGAACCTTTGGCAATACGGTTGGGCCATCCGGATTATTACCTGAATTTGGGTAGCCTGACCAAAGCGTATTATCGTTTAATTGAATACGTTCTTTATTCACCTTGCCAAACACCATGGCTCCTGTTTTGCCATTCCCCAGAGGCAATGCTTCCTCCCAGATTCCGGCAGGCTTATTATACCATAATTTCAGATTGGCATCTTCCTTCTTCCCCTGCGCAAAAATAAGGTTCGACGAAAGTGCCAACACTGCAAGAACTTTATATTTTATCTTTAAAGACATTGATTTAAAGGTTTAATAAAACTGTTGGAATTCCTTCAGATTTTACTGCAATGGTGCTTTTCCCTCCATTGTTTTTTACACTGATGATTGCCCTGCCATTGTACATCTGCACATACCTCGATGCCGTGGATGTACCCTGGTTGTCA
>Ga0307408_100000538_pt1 | contig 32684 bp, 27 predicted proteins | sample 322Cmetagenome_FD_202116 | JGI IMG/M metagenome (GOLD analysis project Ga0307408, IMG submission 202116) | Maize rhizosphere microbial communities from greenhouse at UC Davis, California, United States - 322HYB-C-3 | ecosystem: Host-associated > Plants > Roots > Rhizosphere > Soil | place...
TTGGTGACGTGCGGGATGACGACCCAGTTGCGGTGCAGATTGGCGCCGCTGATCTTCTTGATGCGCGAGAGGTCCTTGCGCTCCACCGGGCCGAACTTGGTGAAGTCCACCTTGGGCCAGGGCAGCAGGTCCAAGCCGACGCCGGAGCCGCCGCTGGCCGCTGCGGGCGCTTTGGCGGCGATGGCGCGGGTTTGCGTGGCGCCGCTCATCACCTGCTTCGTGAAGTTCTGGATGTCGTCTTGCGTGATACGGCCCTTGGGGCCGCTGCCCTTGACCTCGTCCAATGGTACGCCCAGTTCGCGGGCGAACTTGCGCACGGACGGGCTGGCATGGGGCAGACCCAGGGTCGGCGCGCCGGGCGCATGGGGAGGCGCCACGGGTGCCGCTGCAGGGGCTCCGCCATCCGACAGGGGCTTGGCCTCTTCCACGGGCAGGTGGCGGGGGGTGGGGGTGTCAGGCTCGGACTGCGCTGCGGGCAGGTCCAGCGTGGGCGTGCCGGGCGGGATCGGGGCAGTGCTGGCAGGCACTGCGCCTTCCATGATCGCCACCAGATCACCGATGTTGACGGTGTCGCCGATCTTGACCTTCAGTTCCTTGAGCACGCCTGCGGCGGGCGACGGAATTTCCATGGAGGCCTTGTCGGACTCCACGGTAAAGAGCGACTGTTCCACCTTGATCGAATCACCAGGCTTGACCAGCAACTCGATCACGGCCACGTCCTTGAAGTCGCCAATGTCGGGCACGCGCACTTCAATGCGGCCCGAAGCAGCGGGAGCCGGCGCGGCCGCCGCGGGCGCAGGCGCGGCCACGGGCGCAGCAGCTGACGCTGCCACTGGGGCGGGGGCAGGCGCCGCCGCAGGGGCTGCCGTGGCGCTCGCACCGGCGGCCTCGATCACGGCAATCACAGAGCCTTCTTTCACCTTGTCGCCCAGCGCGACCTTCAGTTCCTTGATCACCCCGGCGTGGCTCGATGGAATCTCCATCGAGGCCTTGTCGGATTCCACGGTGATGAGCGACTGCTCGGCCTTGACGGTGTCGCCCACCTTGACGAGCAGCTCGATCACGCCGACTTCGTCGAAATCCCCGATGTCCGGGACTTTGATGTCTACCAGTGCCATTCTTGTCTCCGGTTTGATTTATGCGTACAGCGGGTTGATCTTGTCGGCGTTGATGCCGTATTTGGCAATGGCTTCGGCCACCTTGGCCACGGGCACCACGCCGTCATCGGCCAGCGCCTTCAGGGCGGCCACGACGATGTAATGGCGGTTCACCTCGAAATGCTCGCGCAGCTTGCTGCGGAAGTCGCTGCGGCCAAAGCCGTCGGTGCCCAGTACGCGGTAGGTGCGGCCCTTGGGCACGAAGGGGCGGATCTGCTCGGCATACGCCTTCATGTAGTCGGTGGATGCCACCACGGGGCCGCTGCGCGTGGACAGCTGCTGCGTGACGAACGGCAGACGCGGAGCCTCCAGCGGGTGCAGCAGGTTCCAGCGGTCGGCGTCCTGGCCTTCGCGGGTGAGTTCGTTGAAGCTCGGGCAGCTCCACACATCCGCCTGCACGCCCCAGTCGGCGGCCAGCAGGGTCTGGGCTTCGAGCGACTCGCGCAGGATGGTGCCCGAGCCCAGCAGCTGCACGCGCTTGTCGCCCTCGGCGCCAGGCTTGCACAGGTACATGCCCTTGATGATCTGCTCTTCGGTGCCCGCCGTGAGGCCCGGCATGGCGTAGTTTTCGTTCAGCAGCGTCAGGTAGTAGAAGACGTTTTCCTGGCGCTCGACCATACGCTTCAGGCCGTGGTGCATGATCACCGCGACTTCATGCGCAAACGTGGGGTCGTAGCTTACGCAATTGGGGATGGTATTGGCCAGGATGTGGCTGTGGCCGTCTTCGTGCTGCAGGCCTTCGCCGTTGAGCGTGGTACGGCCCGAGGTGCCGCCCAGCAGGAAGCCGCGGGCCTGCATGTCGCCCGCGGCCCAGGCCAGGTCGCCGATGCGCTGGAAGCCGAACATCGAGTAGTACACGTAGAACGGGATCATGATCCGGTTGTTCGTGCTGTACGAAGTGGCCGCCGCGATCCAGCTGGCCATGCCGCCGGCTTCATTGATACCCTCCTGCAAGATCTGGCCGGCCTTGTCTTCCTTGTAGTACATCACCTGGTCGCGGTCGACCGGGGTGTACATCTGGCCCTTGGGGTTGTAGATGCCGATCTGGCGGAACAGGCCTTCCATGCCGAAAGTGCGGGCTTCGTCCACCAGGATGGGCACCACGCGCGGGCCCAGGGCCTGGTCGCGCAGCAGCTGCGTGAGGAAGCGCACATAGGCCTGGGTGGTGGAGATCTCGCGTCCTTCGGCGGTGGGCTCCAGCACGGCCTTGAAGGTGTCGAGCGATGGCACCGTGAAGCTCTCTTCGGCCTTGGGGCGGCGGCTGGGCAGGTAGCCGCCCAAGGCCTTGCGGCGCTCGTGCAGGTAGCGCATTTCCGGCGTGTCTTCGGCCGGCTTGTAGTAGGGAATGTCGGCCAGCTGGCTGTCGGGGATCGGAATGTTGAAACGGTCGCGGATGTACTTGATGTCCTCGTCCGACAATTTCTTGGTCTGGTGCACGGTGTTCTTGCCTTCACCAGCCTTGCCCATGCCGTAGCCCTTGACGGTCTTGACCAGCAGCACGGTGGGCTGGTTCTTGTGCGCATTGGCAGCGTGAAAGGCGGCGTACACCTTGGCGGGCTCGTGGCCACCGCGGCGCAGCTCGAAGATCTCTTCGTCGGTCATGTGCTCGACGAGCTTGGCGGTCTCGGGGTACTTGCCGAAGAAGTTCTTGCGAACGAAGGCACCGTCGTTGGCCTTCATGGCCTGGTAGTCGCCGTCGAGCGTCTCCATCATCAACTGCTTGAGCTTGCCGCTCTTGTCGCGGCGCAGCAGTTCGTCCCAGCCATTGCCCCACAGCAGCTTGATCACGTTCCAGCCCGCGCCGCGGAACTCGCCTTCGAGTTCCTGCACGATCTTGCCGTTGCCGCGCACCGGGCCGTCCAGGCGCTGCAGGTTGCAGTTGATGACAAACACCAGGTTGTCCAGGTTTTCACGCGCAGCCAGGCCGATGGCGCCCAGGGATTCGGGTTCGTCCATTTCCCCGTCGCCGCAGAACACCCAGACCTTGCGGTTTTCGGTGTTGGCAATACCGCGGGCATGCAGGTACTTGAGGAAACGGGCCTGATAGATGGCCATCAACGGGCCCAGGCCCATGGACACCGTGGGGAACTGCCAGAACTCGGGCATGAGCTTGGGGTGCGGGTAGCTGGACAGCCCCTTGCCGTCCACTTCCTGGCGGAAGCTGTCGAGCTGTTCTTCGCTCAGGCGGCCTTCCAGGTAAGCACGGGCGTAGATACCGGGCGCGCTGTGGCCCTGGATGTACAGCAGGTCGCCGCCATGGTCTTCGCTGGCCGCGTGCCAGAAGTGGTTGAAGCCGGCACCAAACATGCTGGCCACCGAGGCAAAGGAGCCGATGTGGCCGCCCAGGTCACCGCCGTCAGCAGGGTTCAGGCGGTTGGCGCGCACGACCATGGCCATGGCATTCCAGCGCATGTAGGCGCGCAGGCGCTTTTCGATGGCGATGTTGCCGGGGCAGTGGGCTTCTTGCTCAGGCTCGATGGTGTTCACGTAACCGGTGTTGGCCGAAAACGGCAGATCGATGCTGGACTGGCGGGCGTGTTCCAGCAGCTGCTCCAGCAAGGAGTGAGCGCGCTCAGGACCCTCTTTTTCGATGACGGCGGACAGGGCGTCCATCCATTCGCGGGTTTCCTGTTGGTCTGCGTCGGTGCCGATACCGAGGCCGGCCTGTGGGTCGGGCTGAGCTGACATGCTTGTCTCCTTTAGATGTGGCAGCAATTTAGTACGTTGGCTCTAGTTTCGCATAATTTCCCTCAATTTCAAATGGTGCCTATTCATTTCATATTGCGGCAAATTGCTGCACCTGCACATTGATCTTCACAAAGGCGGGTTGTCGTCCCTCACCTACACTCGCGTCATGGAATCCCAGCTAGTTCAGCCCTCCTCTCCCGCCATGGTCGTGGCCGCGCCAGCGCGCTGGTGGCGCAAGTGGTGGCGCGGGCTCTCACCTACGCGGCAGGACCGGTTTGCAGCCCTGGCCCCGCTCGCGGCTGTGCTGATGTTCCTTGCCGCCATCGTGGTGGCGTTCTGGTATTTGCGCGCCGAGGAAGCCGAGCGCGAGCAAGAAGCCCTGCGCCGGGATGTGGAATATGCCCAGCAGCGCGTGCGGTTGCGGTTGCTGGAACGGCAAGAGCAGCTCATGCGCATTGCGCGCGACCTCTCCAACCAGGAATTGGAGCGCGGCGACTTTGTGAGCCGCGCGGAAGCCCTGATCAGCCAGTACCCTGAGCTACAGGCCGTCACCTGGATTGACGAACGCCGCCGCATCCGCGCCAGCCATGCAGCGCCCACGCTGGCCAGCAGCGAGTTGCGCATTGCGGGCGAGGTGCTCAAACCCGGCGACACCGCCGATACCTTCGGGCTGGCGCGGGATCTGCAGCAGCCTGTGTACGCACAGCCCGCCGCCGCTGCCGGCGACTCGACACCTTTGCTGCAACTGCAAGTGCCACTCAACAACCAAGGCAAGTTCAGCGGCGTGGTGCTGGCCGAGTATTCGGTCGACAGCCTGCTGCGCTATGGCACCCCCACCGAAGTGCTGGCCCGGTATGCAGTCACGCTGATCGACAGCAAGAACCAGCTGCTGGCAGGCACCCCGCTGGGCCCCCGCACGGGTGCCACCCAACTGCTCCCGTGGACGCCCCGAGCCAACGAATACGAAGTGCCCGTCTCGCCAGTGGGCAACGGCCTGGTGCTGCGCGCCGAGGCGTACCGCACTTCCTTGGGTGTCGTTGGCAGCGGACTTTTCTGGCTTGTGGGCACGCTCAGCGCCATGACCGCCTGGATGCTGATCGCCACGTGGCGGCACACCCGCCGGCGCATGCAGGCACAGCAAGCGCTGGTGGCCGAGACGAACTTCCGGCGGGCCATGGAGAACTCGATCCTCACCGGAATGCGTGCCCTGGACATGGAGGGCCGCATTACGTATGTGAACGCAGCGTTCTGCCAGATGACAGGCTGGACCGAAGCGGAGCTTGTGGGCCTGAAGGCTCCGTTTCCCTACTGGCCGGAATCCGACCACGAAGCCCTGCACGCCAAGCTGCGCGATGAACTGTCGGGCAAGACCATCGTGGGTGGCTTCCAGGTGCGCGTGCGGCGCAAGAGCGGCACGCTGTTTGACGCGCGGCTCTACGTCTCCCCGCTGATCGATGCGCACGGCCAGCAGACGGGCTGGATGACCTCAATGACGGACATCACTGAGCCCAACCGCATTCGCGAACAGCTGTCGGCGTCGCACGAACGCTTCACGATCGTGCTGGAATCGCTGGATGCCTCCGTGTCGGTAGCGCCGCTGGGCAGCGAAGAGCTCCTGTTTGCCAACAAGCTGTACCGCCAGTGGTTTGGCTCGCAAACCGGGGGGCATCTTCAACTGGTGGCCCAGGCGGGCGTAGTGCCCGTCGCGGGCACCGACCACACGGGCATGGACGACGAAGACGGGCTCATGGGCCTGCCCACCGACCCACTCACCACCGCCCGTACCGAGAACGCCGAGATATTCCTGCCCGACCTGGGCAAGTGGCTGGAGGTGCGTTCGCGCTACCTCAACTGGGTGGACGGCCGCCTGGCGCAGATGGTGATTGCCACCGACATCACCCCCCGCCGCCAGGCCGAGGAACAGGCCGCCCGCCAAGCCGAACGCGCCCAGTCGGTCAGCCGCCTCATCACGATGGGCGAGATGGCCTCCAGCGTGGCGCACGAACTCAACCAGCCACTCACGGCCATCAACAACTACTGCAGCGGCATGATCTCGCGCATCCAGAGCGGCCAGCTGACCGAAGAGGCATTGCTCACGGCCTTGCAGAAAACCGCCCACCAGGCCCAGCGCGCCGGGCAGATCATCCAGCGCATCCGCGCATTCGTGAAGAAGAGCGAGCCCAACCGCACCCTCGCCGATGTGCACTCGATGGTCAACGAAGCCGTGGAGCTGGCCGACATCGAACTGCGCCGCCACAACGTGCGCCTCACGCACTACGTCGCAGCCCGCCTGCCCCCGGTGATGGCCGACACCATCCTGATCGAGCAGGTGCTGGTCAACCTCATGAAGAACGGTGCCGAGGCCATCCAGCACGCCAACCGTCCGCCGTCCGGGCGCAGCGTGGAATTGCGCGTGGTGCCCAAGCATATCGAGGAGCGCGAGGTGGTGGAGTTCTCGGTGCAGGACACCGGCCGCGGCTTGGCGCCCGAGGTGCTGGAGCGCCTGTTCGAAGCTTTCTTCTCCACCAAGGAAGAAGGCATGGGCATGGGCCTCAATTTGTGCCGCAGCATCGTCGAGTCGCACCAGGGCAGGATGCAGGCAGAGAACCTCTACAATGGATCCGAGGTCACGGGCTGCAGGTTCTCCTTCTGGCTTCCGCTCGCCAAGCCTGCCGATAGCACTACAAATTCTGTAGCAAAAACTGACAATCCAAGGACAATTGCATGAGCTTGATTCCGAAAAAAGGCACGGTTTACGTGGTGGACGATGACGAGGCGGTCCGCGATTCCCTGCAGTGGCTGCTGGAAGGCAAGGACTACCGGGTGCGGTGCTTTGATTCGGCCGAGACGTTTCTCTCGCGCTACGACCCGCGCGAAGTCGCCTGCCTGATCGTGGACATCCGCATGGGCGGCATGACCGGCCTGGAGCTGCAAGACCGACTGATCGAGCGCAAGTCCCCGCTGCCCATCGTGTTCATCACCGGCCACGGCGACGTGCCCATGGCCGTGAACACCATGAAGAAAGGCGCGCTCGACTTCATCCAGAAGCCCTTCAACGAAGAAGAACTCGTGGGCCTGGTCGAGCGCATGCTCGACCACGCCCGCGAAGCCTTCGCCGGCTACCAGCAGGCTGCCAGCCGCGACGCCCTGCTCTCCAAGCTGACCAGCCGCGAGGCCCAGGTGCTCGAACGCATCGTGGCGGGCCGCCTGAACAAGCAGATTGCCGACGACCTGGGCATCAGCATCAAGACGGTGGAGGCCCACCGCGCCAACATCATGGAGAAGCTCAACGCCAACACCGTGGCGGACCTGCTCAAGATCGCCCTTGGCCAGAACGCTCCCAAGGGTTGATGCTCTTATTTTGATAGCATCTCGCGCTTGTCAATAAAGCGCGAGAGCGCGATTTAACTGATATTTCTTGACATGACAGCTCAACTCATCGACGGCAACGCCCTCTCCCGCCAACTGCGCGCCGACGTGGCGCAACGCGCTGCAGCGCTGAAAGCCCGTGGCGTCACCCCCGGTCTGGCCGTAGTCCTGGTGGGCGACAACCCGGCGAGCCAGGTGTACGTGCGCAACAAGGTCAAGGCCTGCGAGGACAGCGGCCTGCACTCGGTCCTCGAAAAGTACGACGCAGACATGACGGAGGCCGCGTTGCTCGCGCGGGTGGATGCGCTCAACAACGACCCCACCATCCACGGCATCCTGGTGCAACTGCCCCTTCCCAAGCACATCGACGCCCAGAAGGTGATTGAAGCCATCTCACCCGCCAAGGACGTCGACGGCTTCCACATTGCCAGCGCGGGCGCCCTGATGACCGGAATGCCCGGTTTCTGGCCCTGCACTCCCTACGGCTGCATGAAGATGCTGGAGAGCATCGGCTACAGCCTCAAGGGCAAACACGCCGTGGTCATCGGCCGCAGCAACATCGTGGGCAAGCCCATGGCTCTCATGCTGCTGGGCCAGAACGCCACTGTCACCATCTGCCACAGCGCCACGCAGGACCTCAAGGCGCAGACTCTTCAGGCCGACGTGATCGTTGCCGCGGTGGGCAAGCGCAATGTGCTGACTGCTGACATGGTCAAGCCGGGTGCTGTGGTGATCGATGTGGGCATGAATCGCAATGATGAAGGCAAGCTCTGCGGCGACGTGGATTTCGACGGCGTCAAGGAAGTCGCCGGCTGGATCACCCCCGTGCCTGGCGGGGTCGGCCCCATGACCATTACCATGCTGCTGGTGAACACCATCGAAGCTGCCGAGCGCACTGCCGCGAACTGAGCGCGCCCAGGGCGGTGCCGGCTGTTTTGCAACTTGAACCCGCGGCGCCCGGCGCCATCTGACTTCGCATGAGCAACGCCCTTCTCGACTTTTCGGATCTCCCCCATTTCGACCGCATCACACCGCAAGACGTTGCGCCTGCCGTGGATGTGCTGCTGGAGCGCGCCAATGCGGCCCTGGAGACCGTCACGGCGCCGGACTTTCCTGCCCGCTGGGACGCCATTGCGAAAGTGCTCGACGTCGCCACAGAGCGGCTGGGCACGGCCTGGGGCAGCATCAGCCACCTCAACAGCGTGGCCGACACACCTGAACTGCGCGCCGCCTACAACGCCGCTTTGCCCAAGGTCACCGAGTTCTGGACGCGCCTGGGCGCCGACGAGCGCTTGTACGCCAAGTACAAAACCATTGACCCCGCGACATTGACCGCAGAACAGCGGCAGGCGCACGCCAATGCGATTCGCAACTTCGTGCTCAGCGGGGCCGAGTTGACGGGTCCTGCCAAGGAGCGTTTCGCACAGATCCAGGAACGCCAGGCCGAGTTGAGCCAGAAGTTCAGCGAGAACGCACTGGATGCCACCGACGCCTATGCCTACTACGCCACGGCTGACGAGCTGGAAGGCATCCCGAACGACGTGCAACAGGCTGCGCTCGCCGCGGCGCAGGCGGAGGGCAAGCAAGGCTACAAGCTGACCTTGAAAATGCCCTGCTACCTGCCCGTCATGCAGTTCGCCGCCCGCAGCGACCTGCGTGAGAAGCTTTACCGCGCCTACGTCACCCGCGCCTCTGATCAGGCTGATGGCGACGCCCGCAAGTTCGACAACACGGCCCTGATCGGCGAAATCCTCGCTTTGCGCCGCGAAGAAGCCCAGCTGCTGGGCTACGCCAATTTTGGAGAAGTGTCCGTGGTGCCCAAGATGGCCCAGTCGCCCCAGCAAGTCATCGACTTCTTGCGCGACCTGGCCCGCCGCGCTCGGCCTTACGCCGAGAAAGACATGGCCGATCTGCGCGCCTTCGCCGCTGAACACCTGGGCCTTTCCGATCCGCAGGCTTGGGACTGGCCCTACATCTCCGAAAAGCTCAAGGAAGCCCGCTACGCCTTCAGCGAGCAGGAGGTCAAGAAGTACTTCACGGCACCCAAGGTGCTGGCGGGCCTGTTCAAGATCATCGAAACCCTGTTTGAGGTCTCCATCCGGCGCGACACGGCCGCGGTCTGGCACCCGGCCGTCGAGTTCTACCGGATCGAGCGCGCGCATCCCGAAGGAGCCCATAAGGGCACCGTGCTGGTCGGCCAGTTCTACCTCGACCAGCCGGCCCGCACGGGCAAGCGCGGCGGCGCCTGGATGGACGACGTGCGCACGCGTTGGCTGCGCCCCGACACCGGCGTGCTGCAAACGCCAGTGGCGCACCTGGTATGCAACTTTGCCAGCGGCGTGGACGGCAAGCCGCCGCTGCTCACGCACGACGACGTGATCACGCTCTTCCACGAATTTGGCCATGGCCTGCACCACATGCTCACCCAGGTGAACGAGCGCGACGTCTCGGGCATTGGCGGCGTGGAGTGGGATGCAGTCGAGCTGCCCAGCCAGTTCATGGAAAACTTCTGCTGGGAATGGGACGTGCTCAAGCACATGACTGCCCACGTGGAAACGGGCGAACCCCTGCCCCGCGCGCTGTTTGACAAGATGATCGCCGCCAAGAACTTTCAAAGCGGCATGCAGACGCTGCGGCAGATCGAGTTTTCGCTGTTCGACATGCTGCTGCACACCGAGCACGACCCCGCGCAGGACATCATGCCCCTGCTGGAGGCCGTGCGCCGTGAGGTGGCCGTGCTGCACCCACCGGCGTTCAGCCGCACGCCCCACACCTTCAGCCACATCTTCGCCGGCGGCTATGCGGCCGGCTACTACAGCTACAAATGGGCCGAGGTGCTGAGCGCGGATGCCTACGCGGCGTTTGAAGAAACCGCGGGCCAGGATGGCCTGCCCAGCATCGAAACTGGGCGCCGCTACCGCCAGACCATCCTGGAAGTGGGCGGCAGCCGCCCCGCCATGGAATCGTTCAAGGCTTTCCGGGGCCGCGAGCCCAGCCTGGACGCCCTGTTGCGCCACCAGGGCATGGCCGAAGAAGTGGCCGCCTGAGCCAGGCATCCTGCAAGGAGCCAAGGAGAATGAACATCATGCAAAAACCACTGACCGCGCCCCTGCTTGCATCCCTGCTGATGACGCTGGCCTGTGCCGCCGCCCAGGCGCAAGGGGTATATCGCATCGTCGGGCCGGATGGAAAGGTAACCTTTTCAGACCGCCCGCCCGCAGAGGCCAGTGCGCAGCCACAGTCTGCACGCGCTGTTGCAGAAGCGCCAGACGCCGCCAATGGCGAGTTGCCTTTCGCCCTGCGCCAGGTCGCCAATCGCTATCCGGTCACCCTCTACACGGGTAGCGACTGCGCGCCGTGTACGTCTGCGCGCAATCTCCTCACTTCGCGCGGGATTCCATTCACGGAACGTACGGTGTCCAGCAACGAGGACATCGCCGCCCTGCAGAGGTTGAGCGGTGCCACCAGCCTGCCTTTTGGCACCATCGGCGGCCAGCAACTCGCGGGGTATTCTGAGGCCGAGTGGGTCCAATACCTCGACGCTGCAGGCTATCCCAAACAGTCGCAGCTGCCCAGAAACTACCGTCGGCCTGCGCCCGCACCACTGGTCGCCGTGAAACCGGCGGAGCCCGCAACAACGCCATCGGCGGCTTCAGCGCCCACCGCACCGACCCGCTCGCCTGCGCCCGCACCGGCAAATGATGGGCCGTCGCCCAGCAACCCGGCTGGCATCCGCTTCTAGAGCGCCCGCACCTTCTCCAAGGCGGCGCGGCCCCACAGCCGACCCAGCAAAAGGGCCCCGACGGGGCCCTTTGCTTTGCTTGAATCAAAAAACGTTCGGTCGAACCCTCACGTGTCGCCGCTCAGTAGGTGATTGTCTTCACCCCTTGCGCTGTACCCAGCAGGCACACGGCGGCTTTCTGGTGCGCAAAGACGCCCACCGTCACCACGCCAGGCCATTGGTTGATGTCGCTCTCGAATTTGAGCGGATCCGTCACGGAAAGCCCGCGCACGTCCAGGATGTGCTGGCCGTTGTCGGTGACCAGCGGTTGCCCATCCCGCATCCGCACCTGTGCCTGACCGCCCATCGCTGCGAACCGCCGCGCAACGTGCGCGCAAGCCATGGGAATCACCTCCACCGGCAAGGGAAACTGGCCCAACGCCTGCACAAGCTTGGATTCGTCGGCAATGCACACAAACTTGTCGGCCAGCGCAGCGACGATCTTCTCGCGCGTGAGGGCCGCGCCGCCGCCCTTGACCATGTAACCCTTGCCGTCGATTTCGTCCGCGCCATCGATGTAGACGGACAGGCGATTCACGTCATTCGCGTCGTAGACGGGGATGCCGAGCGCTTGGAGACGCTCCGTGCTGGCCACCGAGCTGGACACCGCCCCCTTGATCTGGTCCTTGATGGTGGCCAGCGCATCGATGAACTTGTTGACCGTGGAGCCAGTCCCTACGCCCACAATCTCGCCAGGTACCACGTATTGCAGCGCGGCTTGGCCTACCAGGGTCTTGAGTTCGTCTTGGGTCAGGTGAGCAGAGGTTGTCATAGGAGAAAATCAGGGGTAATCCTCGAATTATCCCTCCATGTCCCTGATCCCCTACTCCCTCACCCGCCCCTTTCTCTTCGGCATGGATGCCGAAGCGGCCCACGAACTCACCATGGACATGCTGGCACGCGGGCAACGTACGCCGCTGCAGTGGGCTTGGTGCAATGAGACTGTGGACGACCCTGTGGAGCTGGCGGGCCTCACCTTTCCCAACCGGGTCGGCATGGCGGCAGGCCTGGACAAGAACGCGCGTTGTATCGACGCGCTGGGCGCCATGGGCTTCGGCTTTGTGGAGGTGGGCACCGTGACACCCAAAGCGCAGCCGGGCAACCCCAAGCCCCGCATGTTCCGACTGCCGGAGGCCCGTGCGCTGATCAACCGGCTGGGTTTCAACAACGAGGGCCTCGATGCCTTCCTGCGCAACGTGCAGCAGGCGCGGTTTCGCACCCAGACGCGGCGCCATCCCATGCTGCTGGGATTGAACATCGGCAAGAACGCGACAACCCCCATTGAAAACGCGACCAGCGACTACCTGACCTGCCTGGAAGGTGTCTACCCGCACGCCGACTATGTGACCGTCAACATCAGCTCGCCCAACACGCAGAACCTGCGCGCCCTGCAAAGCGATGCAGCTCTGGACGGGTTGCTGGGCGCCATCGCCGAGCGGCGCGAAACCCTCGTTACCCAGCATGCACGGCGCGTGCCTGTCTTCGTGAAGATCGCACCCGACCTGGATGAAACGCAGGTCAGCGTGATCGCAGCAACGCTGCAGCGGCATGGCATGGATGGCGTGATCGCCACGAACACCACCATTGGGCGTTCCGCAGTGCAAGGGCTGCGCCATGCCGAAGAAACCGGAGGCCTGAGCGGCGCGCCGGTTCTGGAGCCCAGCAATCAGGTCATCCGTCAGCTGCGGGCCGCGTTGGGTAGCCGCTTCCCCATCATCGGGGTGGGCGGTGTCATGAGCCCGCAAGACGCTGTCAGCAAGATTCGCGCAGGCGCCGACGTGGTGCAGATTTATACGGGGCTGATCTACGAAGGCCCCGCCCTCGTCGTCAAAGCCGCGAAAGCACTCAAGGCCCTGCGCTGATCCTTCGACGCGGCGACGAAAAAAGCCGCTGCGTGAACAGCGGCCCTTTTCTCTTTCTATTCGTGCGCGGAAACCGGCACGGCTAGCGACGCAACCGCATCAACAGCGGCAACGCCACCCCTGCCCACCGAATGAGGCGGCGTGGCCCCGCGACGACCGCAACAGCTGCCATCACAGCGACGGCCAGCGGGTGCTCTCGCGCGAATGCGGCCGCGCGAAGTACCAGCGACTCATCCGTGCCGCCCAGCCCTTGCTCATGCCTCGCAAGTGCCATCGCCTGCATGCGCGCAGCCCGGCGAGCGTGCAGCCGATCGCGCTGGGCAGCGATACGCTCCAGCACACGCTGCTGCGCTTCGGTGGGTTGTGGAACGGCAGCCACGGAGCCGCCCTGCGAAACCGACGATGCCGAGGTAGAAGACGTGGTTGCCATCACAGGCGCTCCTTGATGTCCCGCCAATCCTGCGCCAGTTCACGCCGCGTGAGCGCAAAACCGTTGCGGGCCCGCTGGGCTACAGAGATCAGCGACCCAAGGGCCACGGCCCACCCGGCAACCCAGGCACCTGCGACGATCCAAGCGACGACAGTGCGCTGGGGAGTGTCCCAAAAGTGCACCAGCACGGCGAATGAAAACATGATCAGCGCGACCACCGTGAGTCCGGCCACGAGAATGGTCAGCACCAGCATGTGCTGCAGTCGCTGCTTCTGGTCTTGCCATTCCAGACGGGCCAGCTCCATCCGGTCCTCGGCGGCAATGGCGCCCTCGATGACGTTGGCACGCCAGCGGGCTACGAATGCATCCAACCCCAGGATAGACAACCAGTTCATAGCGTGCCTTCGGAGGATTCGCGCAAGACCAGATCGCGGCGATCAGCGGCGCGCAAGCAGAAACCCCACCACCGCACCCAGTGCCAGCGCCGCACCTGCCACGCGCCAGGGCTCGTCGTGGGCATAACGGTCGGCGGCCAGAGCGGCATCCTTGGCCTGGCGGGCGGCGTCTTGCGCAGCGCGAACGGCCGACTCGCGCACATGGTGCATGCCGTCATCCAGGCGCTGGCGCAGCAGCTTGATCTCGGGAACCGCGTCCAGATCCTTGTTGGCCAACAGGCCGCGCAGGTCGGAAACCAGTTTTTCCAGTTCAGAGGTGGTGTCAGAAGCAGTCATACAAGCCTTTCTTAGGTGAACAAAAAAACCGGCAATCCTGCCGGCGCCGCCGGACAGAATACAGCCTCATCTTAGTCACGCGCCATGTTCCCCTTTCGTAGGACGGGGACGCAAGCGGTTACCAATGACACGGGGTTGCGTTGCCTCAAACAAGCGATGCCACGTGCTCAGCAATGGCCAGCGCGCTGGTCAACCCCGGAGACTCGATCCCGAACAAGTTGACCAAGCCTGGAATGCCATGAATCGCCGGGCCCTGGATCACAAAGTCGGTTGCAGGCTCGTCGGGGCTGTGGATCTTGGGACGGATGCCCGCGTAGCCAGGCACCAGAGCGCCATCCTGCAGCGCAGGCCAATACTTGCGCACTTCGGCATAGAAAGCGTCGCCGCGGGATGGATCGACCACCACGTCATCGGCGTTGTCAACCCACTGCACGTCGGGTCCGAACTTGGCCTGCCCACCCAGGTCGAGCGTGAGGTGGACACCCAGGCCAGCCGCCTCGGGCACCGGGTAGACGAGGCGACTGAAGGGCGCCTTGCCGGACAACGTAAAGTAGTTGCCCTTGGCGTAGAAGGCTGTCGGGACGTGCTGCGCATCCAGGCCCGCAAAATGGCGCGCCAGCGCAGGGGCGTTCAGCCCTGCCGCGTTGACCACGGTGCGCGCCTGCAGCTGCGTGCCATCATTAGCTACCAAAAATATAGCGTCTTGCGCACATTCCGCAAGCGCCAGTGGCGAACTAAGCACCACAAGGCCTCCCGCATGCTCCAGATCGCCTTGCAGGGCGAGCATCAATGCATGGCTGTCGACAATGCCCGTGCTGGGCGACAACAATGCAGCCTCACATTGCAGCGCCGGTTCCATCGCCTGCGCGTCCTGCTGGCTCAGCCAGCGTAAGTCGCCGACGCCGTTGGCCTCGGCACGGGCCTGGACAGAGCGCAGGCTCGCCAGTTGTTCCAGGGAGGTCGCCACCACCAGCTTGCCGCAGCGGCGATGGGGCACACCCCGCTCGGCGCAGTAGGCGTAGAGCATGTCACGGCCCCGAACACACAGCTGAGCCTTCAAAGAACCAGCGGGGTAATACAGCCCGGCGTGGATGACCTCGCTATTGCGCGAGCTAATGCCCGTCCCGATCTGGTCCGCGGCCTCCAACACCATCACTTCGCGGCCACCCAAGGCCAGCGCACGAGCCACCGCCAGACCGACCACGCCCGCGCCAACGACCACGCAGTCCACTACATCTGCCATATTCCCTGCCCTCTCACCGCTTTGGTTAACGGAATATCCCGCGGGGTCAGCCCCTGCCAAAGCCATCCAGCACGTTGACCGCATTGGTTCCCAGCTCTGCTGCAGCGTACCCGCCCTCCAGAACAAACACCGCGGGCAGACGCAGTTGCGCCAGACGCTCTCCAAGACGGCTGAAGTCCGACGAGGTCAGCGCAAAACGGGAGATTGGGTCTCCCTCGAATGCATCCAGCCCCAGGGAGACCACCAGTGCGTCCGCGCCATGGGCCGCGATCCGGGCACATGCCTGCTCCAGCGCGCCAAACCAGGCCTGCGCGGTGGCGCCCGCCGGCAACGGCAGATTGACGTTGTACCCAGCACCCGGCCCTTCTCCATGCTCGTCCGCATGGCCCAGGTAAAAAGGGTATTCCGTGCGCGGGTCGCCGTGGATGCTGACGAACAGGACATCGGCCCGGTCATAGAAAATGCTCTGCGTACCGTTTCCGTGGTGGTAATCCACGTCCAGCAGCGCGACACGCTGAGCGCCCTGGTTGCGCAGCACCTGGGCAGCGACGGCGGCGTTGTTCAAGAAACAATAGCCGCCCATGAAGTCCGGCCCCGCGTGATGGCCCGGGGGCCGGCTGCAGCAGAACGCAGCAGGAGCCCCCTGCGCCACACGCACGGCGGCGCTGGCAGCCGCATCGGCCCCCGCCTTGGCGGCATCCCAGGTGCCGTGAGCCAGTGGCGTGCCGTTGTCCATGGAATACAGGCCCAGGCGAGCGATGAAGTTCTCTGGCTCGACATCGCTGCGCAAAGTGCGAACCGGCCACACGGACGGGAACGGCTGCACCTCCGAATTGGCAGGGTCTAGGGCCAGCCATTGCGGCCAGGCGGTCTGCAAAAAAGCAAGGTACCGCGGCGCATGCACCTGAGGTAGTACCGGGCCGCTATCGATGTCCGGTGGCACCATGGCATGGCCTCGCGCCCGCAAGGCTTCTTCGACGTAATCCACGCGCGCAGGGCTTTCAAAACAGGGAACGCGCTCGCCCCGAAAAAACTCATGCGCGGGGGCATGCCCGCGGTGCATGGGGTTGTAGAACGTAATCATGGGTGGATCTCCAAGGCGGCAGCAAGGCAAACGAACATGGCCGAGGTAGCGGCGACGCTTCCGCTGAACAGCCGCGCCAAGTTTTCTGTCATGAGACTTTAGCCGCTCTACCCTGCATCACCACCGCGACGGATTGCAACTACCGAAGACCCATGAAAAAACCCCTGCAGACCAGGATCTGCAGGGGTTTCGAATTGGTGGGTGATACATGGATCGAACATGTGACCCCTGCCGTGTGAAGGCAGTGCTCTACCGCTGAGCTAATCACCCGACGATGGCACCCGGAACGGAATGCTCTCGCGAGACGTCAAAAGCGTGGTGGGTGATACATGGATCGAACATGTGACCCCTGCCGTGTGAAGGCAGTGCTCTACCGCTGAGCTAATCACCCGTGTCGCTGCGACAAGCCTTAGATTATGACACAGCTTTTCAGGCCGTCTGAAAAGTTCGCCAAATTGTTTTTCCGCCACTGGCCTTGTCGATCTGGGCCAGCACCTCCGCGTGAGCAGTCTGCTCCTGCTCGCTGGCGCGCAGAACCGGTAGGCTCAAGCCCCGCAGGTCGATGGCGGCCACTTTCGGTCCATCGCCGCTGTCCTGCACCTCGTCCACCATGAGCAGGGCGTCCTGGCCGCGGGTGAGGTTGATGTAGACATCGGCCAGCAGCTCCGCGTCGAGCAAGGCGCCATGCAGGGTACGGCCGGAGTTGTCCACGCCCAGCCGGTCGCACAGCGCATCCAGCGAGTTGCGCTTGCCGGGGTACATCTCCTTGGCCATGGCCAGCGTGTCCGTCACGCTTTGCACATAGGTGCGGAAAGCGGGGCGCCCTACCAACTCCAACTCCTTGTTCAGAAAGCCTACGTCGAACGCTGCGTTGTGGATGATGATCTCGGCCCCCTGGAGGTACTGGAGGATGTCGTCCACCACCTCGGCGAACTTGGGCTTGTCCTTCAGGAACTCATTGCTGATGCCGTGCACCTTCAAGGCATCTTCGTGGCTGTCCCGGCCGGGGTTGAAATACAGATGCAGGTTGTTGCCGGTGAGCTTGCGGTTGAGCAGCTCCACGCAGCCCAATTCAATGATGCGATCGCCACCCTCGGCCGACAGGCCGGTGGTTTCGGTGTCGAGAACAATCTGGCGAGTCATGCGTGCCCCCGCACTCGGCACTTCGTGACCTCCCTGCCCCCCAGCGGGGCGAGAGCTTGCTTGGGGTGGCCCGGCGCTGCGCTCATCTAGTGGTTCTCCTTGGCGTGGTTGATCGTGTACTTCGGAATCTCCACCACCAGGTCCTGCTGCGCCAGGATGGCTTGGCACGACAGGCGCGACTGCGGCTCCAGTCCCCAGGCGCGGTCCAGCAGATCCTCTTCCTCCTCTTCGGCTGCATTGAGCGAACTCAGCCCCTCGCGCACGATGACATGGCAGGTTGTGCACGCGCAACTCATGTCGCAAGCGTGTTCAATGTTGATATGGTTCTCCAGCAAAGCCTCGCAGATGGACGTGCCCGCAGGCGCCGTGATCTGCGCTCCGGCTGGGCAGTATTCAGGATGGGGAAGAATCTTGATGACGGGCATGGGGTAGTGTGTCTTGTCGTCTTGTTCGTTGGGCGTTGCGCTCAAAGTGCCTGCACATTCTTGCCGGCAAGCGCCTGCCGGATGCCCCGGTTCATGCGTGCGGCGGCAAACGCCTCGGTGCCCTTGGCCAGGGCGGTGGTGGCAGCTTCGATGGCGGCAGCGTCGTCGGAATCGCGCTGGTGCCGCAGCGCGACCATGAGGGCATCGATGGCCGCACGCTCGTGCGCGCTCAGCACGTCACCATCCGCATCGAGCGCGCTTTGCGTTGCGATGAGCATGCGATCGGCGTCCACGCGCGCCTCGACCACGGCGCGGGCCTTCATGTCCTGCGCGGCCGTGGCAAAGCCATCTTGCAGCATCCGGGCGATCTCCTCGTCGGAAAGCCCATATGAGGGTTTTACGTCAATGCGCGCCTCCACGCCGCTCCCCTGCTCCCGCGCGCTGACGTTCAAGAGACCATCCGCATCCACGGTAAAGGTCACGCGGATGCGCGCAGCGCCAGCAGCCATGGGCGGAATGCCCCGCAGTTCAAAGCGCGCAAGGCTGCGGCAGTCCTGCACCAGGTCGCGCTCGCCCTGCACTACATGGATCGCCAGCGCTGTCTGCCCATCCTTGTAAGTGGTGAAATCCTGCGCCTTCGCGGTAGGGATGGTTTCATTGCGCGCCACGATGCGCTCGACCAGCCCTCCCATGGTTTCGATGCCCAGCGACAGGGGAATCACGTCCAGCAGCAGCAGGTCACCCGCCGTATTGTTGCCCGCCAGCTGATTGGCCTGGATGGCAGCCCCCAGTGCCACGACCTCGTCAGGATTGAGATTAGTGAGCGGCGGCTTGCCAAAGAATTCTTCCACGGCGCGCTGCACCTGTGGCATGCGGGTAGAGCCGCCTACCATCACCACGCCCTGAACTTCGTCGCGGGCCAGATGGGCATCACGCAGCGCGCGGCGCACGGCAGCCATGGAGCGGGCCGTGAGCTCGGCTGTCACCGTTTCAAAGTCTGAACGCTTCACCTCAAAATGGACCTCAGCGCCTGACAGCCGGGCGGCAAATGCTACTGAATCAGTAGCAGTCAGAGCTTCCTTACAGGCCCGCGCGGCCATGCGCACTGCAGACTTGTCGGAAGGAGTGACAACCGCCAGCCCTTGCTGCTTCAGCACCCAATCTGCCAATGCGGCGTCGTAATCGTCCCCGCCCAAGGCGGAATCACCGCCCGTGGCGATCACCTCGAACACGCCTTGGGTGAGGCGCAGGATGGAAATGTCGAACGTGCCGCCACCCAGGTCATAGACGGCATAGACACCTTCGCTGGCGTTGTCGAGGCCGTAGGCTATGGCGGCGGCGGTGGGCTCATTGATCAGCCGCAGCAGATGGATGCCTGCGAGTTTCGCGGCATCCTTGGTAGCCTGGCGCTGCGCGTCGTCGAAATAGGCCGGCACCGTGATTACCGCACCGTACAGATCATCGTTGAAGGTGTCTTCAGCCCGGTAGCGCAGTGTTGCAAGGATCTCGGCGCTGACCTCGACTGGCGACTTGTTGCCATCTACCGTCGCGAGGCTGACCATGCCCTCGGCGCCTGCGCCGCCAGCGGAAACAAAGTCGTAGGGCAACTTGCTCGCTTCGGCCACATCCTTGAGGCCGCGCCCCATGAAGCGCTTGGCCGATGCAATGGTGTTGCGAGCATCCTGCGCCTGGGCGGCCACGGCGTCGTATCCAATCTGGCGCCCGCCCTTCTCCAGGTACCGCACCACGGAGGGCAGCAGCACCCGGCCCTGCGCATCCGGCAAACACTCGGCGACGCCATTGCGCACGGCAGCCACCAGCGAATGAGTGGTGCCCAGGTCGATACCAACCGCGATGCGCCGCTGGTGCGGATCGGGAGACTGGCCGGGTTCAGAAATCTGCAAAAGCGCCATGAAAGTTCGAATCTCAACGTGGGAGGGCTGCCGCCAGGAGCGCGGGCCCATTGAATAAGCAAAACCGCGCTATTGTCCCAGTTGGTCGCGGCGTCGTTCGATGTCCTCGCCAAATCGCGCAATGAACATGAGGGCTCTGACCTGCCCCGCCGCAGCCACATAGTCCTTCTGATGGTCGATGAGCTGCTCGCACCGGGCCAGCGCTGCGCGGCGAGCTTGCTCGACCTCATCCTCCAGCGCATCGAGCTGCGCCGCGGTGCCCGCCTCTTCCAGCGCTTCGCGCCATTCCATCTGCTGCATCAAAAAGGCGGCCGGCATGGCCGTGTTGTCCTCGGCCAGGATGGGCGCGCCATGGAGCTCGCACAGATAGGCTGCGCGGCGCATGGGGTCCTTCAGGCGCTGGTACGCCTCGTTGATGCGCACCGACCATTGCATGGCCACACGCTGAGCGGCCGCACCCTGGGCCGCAAACTTGTCGGGGTGGGCTTGGCGTTGCAGCTCTTTCCACCGTGCATCCACTGCGCTGCGCTCCTGCGCAAACCGAAGCGCCAGCCCAAAAAGTTCGAAGTCGTCAGATTGCAGGTTCATCGGAAGGGGTATCAGGCGAAAGTCCAAGAAAAAACCGCCAGCACATCACGCGCTGGCGGTTCATGGCATGGGCCTCACGGCGTTCACACGCGGAAGCTCTCGCCGCAGCCGCAGCGGTCACGCTCGTTGGGGTTGTTGAACTTGAATCCTTCATTGAGACCTTCGCGCACGAAGTCCAATTCGGTGCCGTCAATGTACGCAAGGCTCTTGGGGTCGATCAGCACCTTGACGCCGTGGTTCTCGAAAACAATGTCTTCGGGCTCCATGTCGTCCACGTACTCCAATTTGTAGGCCAGCCCCGAACACCCCGTGGTCTTCACACCCAGACGCACGCCCACGCCCTTGCCGCGGCGGGCAAGGTAGCGGTTCACATGCCGGGCAGCGGCTTCCGTCAGCATTATCGCCATAGTCATCCGTCGCTCAATCAGTCAACAGGCCATCACAGCCCATCAGGCCGCGGTCGCGGCGGCTGCATGCTTGGTCTTGTAGTCCAGAACAGCGGCCTTGATGGCATCCTCGGCGAGGATGGAACAGTGGATCTTGACGGGAGGCAATGCCAGTTCCTCGGCAATCTCGCTGTTCTTGAGGGCCGCCGCTTCGTCGAGCGTCTTGCCCTTGACCCATTCAGTCACCAGCGACGAGGACGCGATCGCCGAACCGCAGCCATAGGTCTTGAAACGCGCATCCTCAATGACGCCGGTGTCGGGGTTGACCTTGATCTGCAGCTTCATCACGTCGCCGCAGGCAGGTGCGCCCACCATACCCGTGCCTACCGAATCGTCACCTTTGTCGAACGATCCCACGTTGCGGGGGTTTTCGTAATGGTCAACCACTTTTGCGGAGTAAGCCATGATGTGTACCTCTTCAATTCTTCAGGATTCAGGGATTCAGTGCGCAGCCCATTGAATGGTGCTGATGTCGATGCCGTCCTTGTACATCTCCCACAGCGGACTCAGTTCGCGCAGGCGCGCTACGTTTTCGCGAATGGTGGCAATGGCGTAGTCGATTTCCTCTTCCGTGGTGAAACGGCCGATGGTCATGCGCAGGCTGCTGTGGGCCAGCTCGTCGCTGCGCCCCAGGGCGCGCAGCACATAGCTGGGCTCCAGACTGGCCGATGTACAGGCTGAGCCGGACGAGACAGCCAAACCCTTGATTCCCATGATGAGCGATTCGCCTTCGACGAAGTTGAAGCTCATGTTCAGGTTTTGTGGCACGCGCCGTTCCATGCTGCCGTTGATGAAGACCTGCTCGATGTCCTTCAGGCCATCCAGCAAACGCTGCTGCAGCGCCTTTGCCTTGGCATTGCTTTCAGCCATTTCTTCCTTGGCGATGCGGAACGCTTCACCCATGCCGACAATCTGGTGCGTGGGCAAGGTGCCCGAGCGCATACCGCGCTCGTGGCCGCCGCCATGCATCTGCGCTTCCAGGCGCACGCGGGGCTTGCGGCGCACAAACAAGGCACCGATGCCCTTGGGTCCATAGGTTTTGTGGGCGGTCATGCTCATCAGGTCGATGGGCAGCGTCGCCATGTCGATCTCCACCCGGCCCGTGGCCTGAGCGGCATCCACGTGGAAAAGAATGCCCTTCTCACGGCATAGCGTGCCGATGGCGGGGATGTCCTGGATCACGCCAATCTCGTTGTTCACGAACAGCACGCTGATCAGGATGGTGTCAGGACGGATGGCAGCCTTCAGGGCGTCCATGTTGACCAGTCCGTCCTCCTGCACGTCCAGGTACGTGACTTCAAAGCCCTGGCGCTCCAGCTCGCGCATGGTGTCCAGCACGGCCTTGTGTTCCGTCTTGAGGGTAATGAGGTGCTTGCCCTTGCCTTTGTAGAAGTGAGCCGCGCCCTTCAAGGCCAGATTGATGGACTCCGTAGCGCCGCTAGTCCATACGATTTCGCGCGGGTCGGCACCAATCAGGTCGGCCACCTGGACACGGGCTTTCTCCACCGCCTCTTCAGCCTCCCAGCCCCACGCATGGCTGCGCGATGCCGGATTGCCGAAGTGCTCGCGCAGCCACGGGATCATGGCATCCACGACGCGGGGATCCACCGGAGTGGTGGCGCCATAGTCGAGATAGATGGGAAAGTGCGGGGTCATGTCCATGGCTGGCTCAGTGTGTTCTCTGGCTGGCAAGAGAAGAAACAAAAACGAACAATTACAGCGATCATTCAGGGCAAAGCCGACCCGCAGGCCGGCCCCAGCCCCGGATTTTCAGGATTTTGCGAACGCGTTGCCCAATGCAAACACAGAATTCGGCGCATTCACGCGGATAGGCTTGACCACAGGCGCAGTCGAAATGGCGCGGCGAACAACCGGCTTGTCCTCAATCTGCACGCCCTTTGCAATTTGCTCGTCGACCAATTTTTGCAGAGTGACGGAATCAAGAAACTCGACCATGCGCTGATTCAGCGACGCCCACAATTCGTGCGTCATGCAACGCCCAGCCTCGCCCAGGCAGTTTTCCTTGCCCCCGCATTGAGTGGCGTCGATCGGCTCGTCCACCGACACGATGATGTCGGCCACGGTGATGTCCTGGGCTTTGCGCGCAAGGGTGTATCCCCCACCAGGGCCACGCGTGGATTCGACCAGTTCATGCCGGCGAAGTTTGCCAAACAGCTGCTCGAGATAAGACAAAGAAATCTGCTGGCGCTGGCTGATCGCAGCCAGCGTCACGGGACCGTTGTTCTGGCGCAGGGCCAGATCAATCATGGCGGTGACCGCAAACCGGCCTTTGGTTGTGAGACGCATCGCAAGCTCCTTGTGCTAAGGCGTGTTCATTCGAAACCACCTGCGCCAGCCCTGGGCCAGCGAGGCACCGTCTCCGCCCCTAACTCCACACCCCTTCGGCGCAGAGCCCTTCATCGCAAGGCTTTTTTCTTGAGTATTTTGTGCAAGTATAACACAAATCCCTATCGAATCTGTCGGGTTAAAAAACCAACCAGTTATAAATTAACTCAACCGTATTGATGACCGTCTTCGGGCTCACAAAACCGCAGAATCGTTGCCGTGGGCACCGAACGCCTGGTCCTTGAGCCGCGTCAGTTGGTCGCGAACCCGCGCGGCCTGCTCGAACTCGAGATTTCGTGCATGGTCAAGCATCAGTTTCTCCAGCCGCTTGATCTCGCGCGCCACGTCTTTCTCCGACATGTCCTCCACCTTGGCGCGCTGCAGTGCTTCCTGCTCCAGACGCTCGGCATCTTTACCGGCTTTTTCGCTGTACACGCCGTCAATCAGGTCTCGCACCCGCTTGACAATGCTGCGCGGCTCGATGCCATGGGCTTGGTTGTGTGCGATCTGCTTGATGCGCCGGCGTTCCGTTTCCCCCATTGCTTTTTTCATGGAATCGGTAATCCGGTCCGCATAGAGGATGGCCTTGCCGTTCAGATTCCGCGCAGCACGTCCGATGGTCTGGATCAGGCTACGCTCGGCGCGCAGGAAGCCTTCCTTGTCGGCATCGAGAATCGCCACCAGCGATACCTCCGGAATGTCCAGCCCCTCGCGCAGCAGGTTGATACCCACCAGCACATCGAACGCCCCGAGGCGCAGATCGCGGATGATCTCCACTCGCTCCACGGTGTCCACGTCGCTGTGCAGGTACCGCACCTTCACGCCGTTGTCGGTGAGATAGTCGGTCAATTGTTCTGCCATGCGCTTGGTCAGCGTCGTAATGAGTACACGTTCACTCTTTTCGACACGAATGCGTATTTCTTGTAGCACATCGTCCACTTGATGTGTCGCGGGACGGACCTCCACCTCCGGATCCACCAGACCCGTGGGGCGGACGACCTGGTCCACGATCTGCCCGGAATGGGTGCGCTCATAGTCCGCAGGCGTGGCGGTCACGAAGATCACCTGCCGCATCCGTTGCTCGAACTCCTCGAACTTCAGTGGTCGGTTGTCCAGCGCCGAAGGCAGACGAAAGCCGTACTCCACCAACGTGGTCTTTCGCGCGCGGTCGCCGTTGTACATCGCGCTCAGCTGGCCGATCATCTGGTGGCTTTCATCCAGGAACATCAGGGCATCGCGCGGCATGTAGTCCGTGAGGGTGCTGGGCGGGTCGCCAGGCGCGGAGCCTGACAGGTGGCGCGTGTAGTTTTCAATGCCTTTGCAATGCCCCACCTCGCTGAGCATCTCAAGGTCGAAGCGGGTGCGCTGCTCGAGCCGCTGCGCTTCCACGAGCTTGCCATCCTGCACCAGCTGCTGAAGCCGCTCGGCCAGCTCGATCTTGATCGTCTCCACGGCAGTCAGCACCTTGTCGCGCGGCGTCACATAGTGGCTGCTGGGGTAGACGGTAAAGCGCGGGATTTTCTGCTTGATGCGACCCGTGAGCGGGTCGAAAAGCTGCAGGCTCTCCACCTCGTCATCGAACAGCTCGATGCGGATGGCCAGTTCGGAATGCTCTGCCGGAAACACGTCGATGGTGTCGCCGCGCACGCGGAATTTACCCCGGCTGAAATCCTGCTCATTGCGCTGGTACTGCATGCGGATGAGCTGCGCGATCACATCCCGCTGGCCCAGCTTGTCGCCCACGCGCAGCGTCATCACCATGCGGTGGTAGCTCTCGGGCTCGCCGATGCCATAAATCGCCGACACCGTGGCCACAATCACCACGTCGCGCCGCTCCATCAGGCTTTTGGTGCACGACAGCCGCATCTGCTCGATGTGCTCGTTGATGGCGCTGTCCTTCTCGATGAACAGATCGCGCTGCGGCACATAGGCCTCCGGCTGGTAGTAGTCGTAGTAGCTCACGAAATACTCCACGGCATTCTTCGGGAAGAACTCGCGGAACTCGCTGTACAACTGCGCAGCCAGGGTCTTGTTGGGCGCGAACACGATGGCCGGGCGTCCCATGCGGGCGATCACGTTGGCCATGGTGAAGGTCTTGCCCGAACCCGTTACGCCCAGCAGGGTCTGGAACGCCTCACCGTCGTTCAGCCCCTCCACGAGCTTCTGGATGGCCTCGGGCTGGTCACCCGCAGGGGGGTAGGGTTGGAACAACTCGAAGGGCGAGTCGGGGAAGCGGACGAATTCCCCGTCTTGCTTTTCCGTTATGACTTCTGTGAGATCCGGCATAGGTGCAGTCAACAATTGGAAGTTGGCGACCGTTAAAATCGGCCGAACCCGGCACAGTACACCACGCCTGGATTCTTCGCTACTGACAACCTTTCAAGGATTTTCATGTCTCTGTTCACCGCCGTCGAAATGGCCCCCCGCGACCCCATCCTGGGCCTCAACGAGCAATTCAACGCCGACACCAACCCCAACAAGGTCAACCTGGGCGTCGGCGTGTATTTCGACGACAACGGCAAGCTGCCTCTGCTGCAATGCGTGCAGGCTGCCGAGAAGGCCATGATGGACAAGCCCACCGCGCGTGGGTACCTGCCCATCGACGGCATCGCGGCATATGACGCGGCCGTGAAGGGCCTGGTGTTCGGTGCGGAATCCGACGTCGTCAAGAGCGGCCGCGTGGCCACTGTGCAAGCCATCGGCGGCACGGGCGGCCTCAAGATCGGCGCCGACTTCTTGAAGAAGATCAGCCCCAATGCCACCGTGCTGATCTCCGACCCCAGCTGGGAAAACCACCGCGCACTGTTCACCAACGCCGGCTTCCCGGTCGACACCTACCCCTACTTCGACCAGAGCGCCAACGGCGGCCTGGGCGGCATCAACTTCGAAGGCATGCTGGCCAAGCTGAAGGCCGCCGCTGCCGGCACCATCGTGCTGCTGCACGCCTGCTGCCACAACCCCCCCGGCTACGACATCACCCCCGCCCAGTGGGATCAGGTGATTGCCGTGGTGAAGGAACGCAACCTCACCGCCTTCCTGGACATGGCCTACCAGGGCTTTGGCTACGGCATCGCCGAAGACGGCGCCGTGATTGCCAAGTTCGTGGCCGCCGGCCTGAACATTTTCGTGTCCACCAGCTTCTCCAAGAGCTTCAGCCTGTACGGTGAGCGCGTAGGCGCCCTGAGCGTGGTGGGCAGCAGCAAGGAAGAAACCGACCGCGTGCTGAGCCAGCTGAAGATCGCCATCCGCACCAACTACTCCAACCCGCCTACCCACGGCGGCGCCATCGTGGCGGCCGTGCTGGGCAACCCCGAGCTGCGCGCCCTGTGGGAAAAGGAACTGGGCGAGATGCGTGTGCGCATCAAGGCCATGCGCCAGAAGCTGGTCGAGGGGCTGAAGGCCGCTGGCGTGACCAAGGACATGTCCTTCATCACCACGCAGATCGGCATGTTCAGCTACTCGGGCCTGTCCAAGGACCAGATGGTCCGTCTGCGCACCGAGTTCGGCGTGTACGGCACCGACACGGGCCGCATGTGCGTGGCCGCGCTGAACAGCAAGAACATCGACTACGTCTGCCAGGCCATTGCAAAGGTCATCTGAGCACGATGAGATCGAAGCGGCTCTTGAGCGCCGCTTTGTGAGCGAAACGCTCCAGAACCCGCACAACGCGGCGCTTCTGGAGCGTTTGCCGCTTCTGGGCCTGCCGGATGCCTGGCTGGTGGCGGGCTGCCTGTTCCAGACGGTGTGGAACCTGCGCTCGGGCCTGGCGCACACGGCACACATCAAAGACTACGACCTGTTCTACTTCGACGCGACGGACCTGTCCGCCACGGCCGAGCAGCAGGTGCAGGCCCGCGCCGCTGCGCTCTTTGCCGACCTGCCCATCACGGTGGAAGCCAAGAACCAGGCGCGCGTGCACCTGTGGTACGAAGAATGGTTCGGCTACCCCTACACCGCCCTGGAATCGGCACGCGACGGCATCGGGCGGTTTCTGGTGCCGGGCACCTGCGTGGGCTTGCAGCCCGGTCCCGCGGGAACTGCGCCCCGGCTGTACGCCCCCTACGGGCTACAGGAGTTGTACGCCGGCATCCTGCGTCCCAACCCGGCGTGCCCGCACCTGCCGCTGTTCGAGGCCAAGGCCCGCAGCTACCGCGAGCGCTGGAGCTGGCTGACGCTGCATTCAGCATGATTTTTGGCTACAGCGCTTATGCAGCAAGCGCTGGCAGCTATCATTTTTGATAACACTATCCCCACAACATCGAGCGCATCGAGATCGACGCGGACTGGAATCCGGTGTTGAAAAAGCGCGGCATTTCCGACGGCTGCACCGCGCCCGCCGCGTACAGCAGCGGCAGGTAATGCTCGTGCGTGGGGTGCGCCTGCCGAGCCACCGCCCCCAGTTGCAGGAAGTCCTGCAGTGCGTCGAGCTGGCCCTTCTTGATCTGCTCCTGCACCGTGGTGTCGAATTCGGCGGCCCAGTCATACGCCTCGTTAGACGCAGAGCCGCGGCGCGACGCGCGCAGGTTGTGCACCACATTGCCGCTGCCCACGATGAGCACACCCCGTTCGCGCAAGGCCCGCAGCTGTCGGCCCAGGGCGTAGTGCTCGGCCGGGGCGTGGCTGTAGTCCATGCTCAGCTGCACCACGGGAATCCGCGCCTGGGGAAACATGGGCTTGAGCACCGACCAGGTGCCGTGGTCCAGGCCCCACTCGCCCTCGTCCACCCCCACCGCGGCGCCGGTGGCAGGCGCCTTCAACTCCTGGGCCAGGCTGCGCGCCACTGCCGGGGCTCCCGGGACGGGGTATTGCTGGTCAAACAGCGCCTGCGGAAAACCGCGAAAGTCGTGGATGGTTTTGGGCTGCGCCATGCCCGTCAACTGCCAGCCGCCACGCGTGAGCCAATGGGCTGAAACGCACAAGATGAGCTGTGGCTGTTCAGTGCGGGCCATCAACTCGGCCCCCACGGCCTGCCAACTGCGGCGCCAGGCGTTGTCCTCGATGGCATTCATGGGGCTGCCGTGGCCGACAAACAGCACCGGCATGCGGGGCGACGGCTTGAGCGCCTGCAACGTGGGCGCCGCGGCAGCGCTGCTGAGGGGCGTGGTCATGAAGGCTCCCGGAAAGGCGGCCAGGCCCAAGAGGGCGGCCAGTGGCGTTCTGCGTTGCATGGGTCAGGGAGCGTAACAAGTTATGTATAACCCGGGAAGGGAGCCCTACGACAGCCTGGAAGTTCCTGCGCTGCCCCACCCGTACAACACCACGAGACAACCCAAGCCCATGACTACCGCCCTGCCCCAGCCCCTGCGCAATGTCCGAGTCCTCAGCCTCGCGCTCAACCTGCCAGGGCCCGCAGCCCTGATGCGCTGCGCACGCATGGGAGCTGAGTGCACGAAACTCGAGCCGCCGCCGGCCCCGGGCTACACGAGCGCCGACCCGATGGGCATCTACAGCCCCGCCGCGTATGCCACGCTGCACAGTGGCGTGCGCGTGGCGCATGCCCACCTCAAGACCGCCGATGGCCAGGCCATGCTGCATGCCGAGCTGGCCCGCACGGACGTGCTGATCACCTCCTTTCGCCCCTCAGCGCTTGCCAAGCTGGGCCTGGGCTGGGAGGCGCTGCAGGCCAGGTATCCGCGCCTGTGCCTGGTGCGCATCGTGGGTGCTGCGGGCGATCGTGCCGAGGAACCCGGCCACGACCTCACCTACCTGGCCGACGCTGGGCTGGTCACCGGCACCGAGATGCCGCCCACCCTGTATGCCGACATGGGCGGCGCGCTGATGGCCAGCGAAGCCGTGCTGCAAGCGCTGATGGAGCGCGCCCACTCCGGCAGCGGCGTGTGCATGGAAGTGGCGCTGGCCGATGCCGCCGCCTGGCTGGCCCAGCCGCGCGACTGGGACCTGACCACGCCCGACGGCGACGTGGGCGGCCACCACGCGGGCTACCGCATCTACCCTTGCGCCGATGGTCGCGTGGCGGTGGCCGCGTTGGAGCCTCACTTTGCCGCCAGCCTGTGCGCCGCCGCCGGCCTGCCTCCCGTGGGCGACCCGCAGGTGCTGCGCGCCCCTGCGACCCATGCGGCCATCGCGGCGTTCCTGCGCACGCAGAGCCGGGAGCAGCTGGACGCACTGGCTGTGGCACAGGACATTCCGCTGCACACCTTGGCGTGAGGCATCGTCCTTCATCAGCGGCCAGGCCTCCGCGCCCTGCCCGCGCCGCTGCACCCGCCCTCGTGCTGATGCTGGGCTGGGGTTCCCTGCTGGCGTGGGGCTTCTGGGCAAGTCGGCTGCCGGCGTGGGCCTTGGGCGCTGCACTGGCGATCAACGTGTGGACCTTCCTGGCCTACGCCGCCGACAAAAGCGCCGCGCAAAACGGCCGGTGGCGCACGCGGGAGAGCCATCTGCACCTGCTCAGCCTGGCAGGCGGCTGGCCGGGCGCGTGGTTTGCGCAACAGCGGTTGCGGCACAAGTCTCGCAAGGCACGGTTCCGCGCCATCTATTGGGCCACCGTGGCGCTGCACTGCGCAGCGTTCGCGGCATGGGCGAGCAGCTGGGCGGGATAGCGTCTTGAGGTCGGCCGGCGGCAGGTGCAGCGGCCGAGCTCTGCACAGCAATGCTCCTCTTTCAATAGCTACTTGCGCTTTCCACATCAGCGCCGGCGGCCAATTTCGGCCGCATTGAGGGTTCTCCTGAGCGGTGCTGACGCCAAAAATGCCCACTGGCCTACACCACGGAAACGCCCACCCGGCTTCAATCCCGAAGGTCTGCAATACATCGGGAGATGCCCATGAAACCCCTCGTCCTAGATTCCACCATGACCAACATGGGCGGCGTTTTCTACCCCACCGGCCATGTGTTCGCGCTTTTTCCCGATGAAGACTGCGTGCGCCAGGCGGCGAATGCGTTGCAGTCGGCGGGCCACCGGGGGGAGACGGCCTATGCGAGCCCTGAAGTCATCCTGGAGGAAATCGTGCGCACACTCGGCACGGCCGACGCGCCCATGCCCTCCGTGGGCGCAGAAGGCGACATGGTGCGCCGCATCGCGGATCTGGCCGGCAAGGGTTACCACGGCCTGTTGATCTCCATGGACAGCAAGGACTCGCCGGAACGGCTGGTCGACGCCATCCAGCCCCAGGGCGCCGTGACAGCGTTTTACTACCGCACCTTCATCATCGAAGACTTGATCCCCCAACAGCCGCTGGACAGCTCGCCACAGTCCGTCGTGGTGGGCACGCATGCGGCCGAGGGCGATATGCACCCCACGGTGAACAGCGATCAACCACGCTGATGCGATGCAGAGCTTCGGCCGCCAAGGGGTAACGCCGCACCCGCCGGACATCGCGCGGTGACGCTCTCGGCAATTACTGCGGCTTGCGCTTGAAGGAAGGCTTGGCCGCGCCGGTGGCTCGGGGCGGGAGCCCCGTGTGCTGGGTCAGCATGCGCCCCGGCTTGGGCTGGCTGGCACGGAAGCGCACATCTTCCTTCGGCTCTTGCAGTTCCTGGGTGCGCGGGCGCAGCGCCACCGCCTTGCCATCCTTGTTGATGGCATAGCCCAAACCGGCGCCGCCCTTGCCAGAGGTGCTGTTCTTCTTGCGAGCGCTCTGGTAGCCGCCGTCCGTCACCGGTTGGAAAGTCGGAATCAGGTGTTGCTTGCCGTTGCCGATCAAATCCGCACGGCCCATGGCCTTGAGCGCTTCGCGCAACAGCGGCCAGTTGTTCGGGTCGTGGTAGCGCAGGAAGGCCTTGTGCAGACGGCGGCGCTTTTCGCCACGCACGATGTCCACGGACTCTTCCGCCTCGTCGCGCATCTGGCGGCGCACGCGGGTGAGCGTGTTGCGGCCCGAGTGGTACATGGCCGTGGCCGTGGCCATGGGGCTCGGGTAGAACGTCTGCACCTGGTCGGCGCGGAAGCCGTTCTTCTTGAGCCAGATGGCGAGGTTCATCATGTCCTCGTCACTGGTACCCGGGTGCGCGGCGATGAAGTAAGGGATCAGGAACTGCTTCTTGCCCGCCTCTTCGCTGAACTTCTCGAACATCTGCTTGAACTTGTCATAGCTGCCGATGCCCGGCTTCATCATCTTGGTGAGCGGGCCTTGCTCGGTGTGCTCGGGCGCGATCTTGAGATAGCCGCCAACGTGGTGCTGCACCAGTTCCTTCACGTACTCGGGCGACTTCACGGCCAGGTCGTAGCGCAGGCCCGAGCCGATGAGGATCTTCTTGATGCCCTTGAGCGCGCGGCCCCGGCGGTAGATCTTGATCAACGGGCCGTGGTCAGTGGTGAGGTTCTGGCAGATGCCGGGGTACACGCAGCTGGGCTTGCGGCAGGCGGCCTCGATCTCAGGAGAGCGGCAGCCCAGGCGGTACATGTTGGCCGTGGGGCCGCCCAGGTCGCTGATGGTGCCGGTGAAGCCTTTGACTTTGTCGCGGATGTCCTCGATCTCCTGGATGATCGAATCCTCGGAGCGGCTCTGGATGATGCGGCCTTCGTGCTCGGTGATGGAGCAGAAGGTGCAGCCGCCAAAGCAGCCGCGCATGATGTTGATGGAGAAGCGGATCATCTCCCTCGCGCGGATCTTGGTCGAGACGTCGTGGCTGCCGTTCTCGTCGGCGTAAGCGGGGTGTGGGCTGCGCGCATAGGGCAGATCGAACACGTAGTCCATCTCGGCCGTGGTGAGCGGGATGGGCGGCGGGTTGATCCACACGTCGCGCGCCGTGGCGCCCTCGCCGTGCGCCTGCACCAGCGCGCGGGCGTTGCCGGGGTTGGTCTCCAGGTGCAGCACGCGGTTGGCGTGGGCGTACAGCACCGGGTCGCTTTTCACCTGCTCGTAGCTGGGCAAGCGGATCACGGTCTTGTCGCGCGGGGGCACCTTGAGCTTGGCCTTGAGCGCGGGGTTCGCGACGAACTGGATCGGCTGTATCGCCGGTTTCGGGTCATTTTGGCCGCTGGCGCCCGTCCCACAAGCGCTGGCAGCTCCTGAATCAGGAGCATTACTTCCGTCTTCCTTGCTGCAGCTGGCGCCCTGCGCGGCCGCCTGCTCGCTGGTGGTCATGTAGGGATTGATGTGCGGCTCCACGCGGCCGGGCTCGTCCACGGTGGTGGAGTCGATCTCGAACCACCCCTTGCCGCTCTCGTCGTCCGGCCGGCGCACGAAGGCTGTGCCGCGTACGTCGGTGATTTTCTCCACCGGCTCGCGCGCCGCAATGCGATGGGCCACCTCGACCAGCGCGCGCTCGGCGTTGCCGTACAGCAGCAGGTCGCACTTGGCATCCACCACGATGGAGCGGCGCACCTTGTCGCTCCAGTAGTCGTAGTGGGCGATGCGGCGAAGGCTGCCCTCGATACCGCCCAGGATGATGGGCACGTCCTTGTAGGCTTCGCGGCAGCGCTGGCTGTAGACGATGGCCGCGCGATCGGGGCGCTTGCCGCCCACGTCGCCGGGGGTGTAGGCGTCGTCGCTGCGGATCTTCCGGTCGGCGGTGT
>Ga0307408_100000539_pt1 | contig 32652 bp, 41 predicted proteins | sample 322Cmetagenome_FD_202116 | JGI IMG/M metagenome (GOLD analysis project Ga0307408, IMG submission 202116) | Maize rhizosphere microbial communities from greenhouse at UC Davis, California, United States - 322HYB-C-3 | ecosystem: Host-associated > Plants > Roots > Rhizosphere > Soil | place...
CGGGCCAGGCTCGTCTTCTATAATAACTAATGCGGTTCTACCGTTAACATGCGTCATCAGCTTAGCCCCCATTTTTAGAACATATTCTTCAACCTCTTGTCTGTCTAGGATATAATATTTTCCGGTCACCACTATATTTTTGCCTTCAAACATTGTAGGTGTTATATATTGTGATAAATCAGAATAATTTAGTCCCTCTGCGGATGTACTATTGGCCTGGATCTTTGTTGCTGTTTTCTTTGACTTCGAAGCCTTAGAGTTTTCAGATTTTTTGGACGAAATACCTTTTAACATCGGTTCGATATTTAAAAGACCAGAAGATTTACTGATTATAACCATAAATAAAATACCTGCGGATATGGCATCATACACTGCTTGATGTTTCCAATAAGGTATTTCATAGGATTCACATAAATTTTTCAAGGCATAAGAATCTTCCCTTTTTAATACTTGCTTTGCTAATTTATAAGTGCATGAAATCTGACAATCGGGAAGAGCGAGTTTGAAGTGTTCTAATAATGATTTCAAAACAGAATAGTCAAAATCGGCATTGTGGGCAACGATTAATTTTCCTTCCAGTTCTTTTTCAATCTCAGTCCAATGAGTATCGAAATAAGGCTCGTTTAAAACATCGTCGGCAGTTAGTCCGTGGATATGGGTGAATTCGAAATCAGCACCATCAACATTTTTAAATCTATATTCTTTAGCATCTACTAAACGATTTCCGTGAAAATGAGCGATACCCATAACAATTGCACTACAACGGTCTTTATTAGCAGTTTCGAAATCTATTACTGTAAATTTTAAATCAGCGAAATCTGCTGGAAGAAATCCCACAGTAAATGTAATATTAGCTCTTTGTGGATCGATGGTGCCTTCTACAAAACACTTGATTGCTTCTTCTAATTTTTCAACCGCGGTTAAGGGTTTATACCAGATATCTGGTTTGGTTCTGTAATCTTCTGTAGGCTGTATAGGGGTTGAAAGACTGCTTCCAATAGCTATGATTGAAATTATAGCTACTATCGTCAAAAATATGATCATTTTTTATTGCGAAAAGATTTAGTCCACAAATCAAACAAAAAACCCTTGCAATTGCAAGGGCTCATTTTACAGGTAGTTTAAATCGGTTCTAATGCTATAAACCCAGTTTTAAAGATTATTTATAGACTGGAGCGAGATCCGGATTAAAGGATCTTCTAGTTTTTTTCTGATTCGGTCTTCCAGGAAACGATCTACTTCTTTTATTCTGAAAGCCATTGTTACCGGCTTGGTATCATTCACGCTAAAGAGGTGTTTGAAAAATCTACTCTTGTGCTGATCATCTAAGGTGCCGTAGTTTTCCTGCTGAGAGGCGCGGAGCCCAGCGCCAATATTGAATTCACCGAATACGGGATAGTTCCCAATTCTTTGATAAACGGAATCGCGGAATGAGATCAGGGCATTACAGCTTACTTTTCCATTGTTCCGGATTACCAGGTATTCGTGCAACCAGGTAAACCAGGCTTTTTGTATTGCAAGTTTTTTGTAATCGGTTTTAGCCTGGTCAAATCGTCGCGCAAACGACTCTCTTTTGCTTAGAATCGATTGTTGTGCTGCTGAGAAAGGGAAGGATTTTACGACCTCCGGCGGTTCTACCTGCTGAACAATAACTTTTTTAGGCGATACTACATTTTGAGGGGCTTTAGGCTGCTGGCACGCTGCAGCAAGGAAAACAGGAATAGAAAGAAAATAAAAAATACGCGTCATTGCTAAAAATTAAACAATACCGGTATTTGAAAGGGACTAATAAAACTGCTGTTGGAACGGGTGCAAAAATAGCAGGGTTGTTTATAAGAAGCAAGAATAATACAGTATTTTTGCAGCTCGTTATCATTTACGCATTAGTAGATGGTCTATTGAATCCCTCAGGCGTCGTACCCTGGGGATTTTTTGTTTGTGGACTGCTGATCATCGATACTCGACTTTCAATCCGCTTTAAAGTGATTAAACTAAAAAGGCTGCCCTTGGCAGCCTTATAATTATTTAAAATAAAATTCTTAAAAAATTTTTACCCGAGTGTGTCGATATCGAGTAAAAGGGCTGTAGAGGTGTGATTCATTGTTGCCATAATTTCGAAGGGTTTGTACAAATATATAATATTGAATATTAATTTTTATGAATTATTGATAAATATCCCTGTTTTGGATAGATAATTCCATTGTATTCTTTAACGATAAAACTCTCATTACTTGTGTTTGTTTGAAACGTTTTAAGTGTTCCAACCTCTAAAAAATTAGCGTTAACACCTGTCAAATGAAATGTAACTGAATAATTATTCCTGATATACGAATTTATTTGACCAACGATACGATCATATTTTAATGAATATTGTTTGCGAACAACCATTTCAATTGTATACCCAGATTTGTCTTTTAGTGTTACATCATAAGTCGTTATTAAGCGATTTTCGGTTTGCTCCGTACATTTTTCAGGTACCGTGTCCTTGTCATTCACTTTGAACTTTAACAGCTCAAACTTTTCAATCCTGTCTTTAGTGCCACAAACGATTGTATTCTTGAACTTATGTTTAAATTCTTTCTGGTCGACAGGAATTATTGTAAACTTTGATGTTTGTTCTACTTCGACAATTTCCTCTTCAGGATCAATTAATTTAATAGTGATATAATGCTTATTATTATCGTAGTACTGTACCGATGAAGTGGGAAGATATGTTTCTTTAACATCATTCGTAATCTGCTTGTTGATTTTCGGGAACTTGTCTTTGAATAGTACCATGGTTACTTTCGTCCAGTATTCTGGTAGGTCCACTCTGTTTTCAAGATATTTAGCTTCAAAAAGTAATTTTATCAACTCTTCCTTAAATACGCCCCAAAATTGTATTGTTTTTAATATAACCGCAAAAACTCCACCGCCAAGTATGGAGCTAGCTATTCCTTGTAAAAATGGCTTGATTTTTACAGTGTCATCAATAAGGAATGTAACAAGTGCGTAAACTAGGACGGCGCCGATTAGGAGGAGCCAGGGAAGACCATCTGAAAGGCTCTGTGCTGCTTTTGCTTTAAGTTTAGATAACATTTGGGTAAATATATTATGATTCTAATAAGTATCAATATTTGATTCCTAATTAAAATTCAACACTCATACTCCATCCATTAAAGCCTGCAAAATTTTCCGGATCTATTGTCGTTCCTGTTGGATTATAATTGTTAAAAAGCGGCTCTCCATCATCACACTTATCTTCAATGTAAGCCCGAGCCTTTAATGCGATCTGTTGCAGTGTTCCAAATTGCTCCAGCTCATTGATATCTCCGGAAACAGCTTTTTGAAGGAAAAAGAAGAGCATGGAATTTACATCGATAGCCTGGCCGCGTTGGCCTGCTCTGTCGGCGCTAGGGATTACGCCCAGGAGAATTATTCCAGGTTTTGAGCCGAGCTTTGCAGTTGCCTGGCCTTCGTGAACAGCGATAACTACTTCTTTTATTTCCGGTACCGCTGTTTTTATGTCGTTGCAGAGCTGGGTAAATTTTGATATGGATATCATTGTTTGGTCTTGATTTTAGTTTTTTCGTTTTGGATGTGATTATTATACATAAAGAGCAGGATATCGAACAGGCCGGCTTTATCAGCTCGGTCGATATCACCGAATATTCCTTCTTTGGCTATTCCATAGAGGACGCCTGTCCAGCCAAGGCCAGCGGTCCCGATCTCGCCTGAATCTTCGTTTTTTTTCGGGAATAAAGGTGAAAGGTTGACTGTTTGGCCGCCAAGGATCAAATCACCGGTCTGCAGATAATTCACGCACCAGGTGAACCAAAGCAAAATGGCAAAGCTCTGCCAGTGTGGTATTCCCGTAAGTCTTTTTGCATGTCGTTCTATACGCTCGCGGTTGAAGGGCTCTCTGATCCGGCCGCTGTTCTGTTCCGGATCACCTCCAGCTGGCCGGTATAAGCAAACAATCATTCTATTTAATGAATGGGGGTTTTTATCCAGGAAGAAATTATTCATTTCCTCAATAGCAGCACGAAACTCTCCAAAAGTAAGATCTGCCAGGATATCTGCAGGACCATAAAATTTTCTGAAGCGCTTAATTATGGGCAGGTGATTTACAACTGTGTTAAAATTTAACTCGAGTAATTTTTTATTCTTGGCATTTGGCTTAAAAAGGAACTGTGTATAGAAGTTAGCTAGCAGGAATATATTGCCGTTTTTTTCTTCTACCAGGTGCTTTGGTGAGAACTTTTCCCAAAGGATCGTTTTCCAGTCGCGCTGAATATTTGCCAGTTTGTAGAAGCAGTTGATACGGAATTTATCCAGATCGATCTTCCTCTCAGAAAGCAATAACGTTTGCTTCAAGATATATCTGAATTGAGTCGGGGAAAGTTCATCCCAATCTGAAGGGATATTAACCAGGATATTCTTATCTGAAATTTCAAGTGTTTGCATCAGGTTCTGCAGTATTTGTTGGTTTCGGAATTATTAGGCAAAAGAGGGTATTCGACTTTGTCCGGGTTATTCTTCTGAAGTTCTTGCTTTATTTCGTCCAGGGCTTTTTTTGCCTCCAGATGCAGCTCATCTGTAAATACTTTTATAGTAGCGTTCAAAGCCGGCTGGGAAGCACTGCGTCCTTGTTGTGCTGCACGAAACTGCTGAACTACTCCTTCCGGAAGAACCTGCAGGGATAAACGTTTCACAGCAATTGCCATGGTAAGTAATGGTATTGCGGTTTGAACTAGATCGAGCAATATTTCCTCTGTTTCTAAAAGCTCAGTGTCTGATTGAAATTTTGAGAGCAAATTATCATAGGCCGTTTTCCCCAGGGCTTTTGCGATGTATTTCTTTTGCACCTCGGCAATAAATGGCAGTACTGCATAAAAAAAACGAGGGCTTTCATCTATTGGATACCTGGAGTGAAAGGCCTGCGTATTGTTAATGAATAATTCTCGGGTTGCTTTCCGCTGATCAGACTCAATCCATTCAGTTAATCCGGATTTATCCAGGAAACGAATTAAGCGATCGATTGTAGTATAAGCTTTGCGAAGCTGGGCTTCGTCATCCCGGTCTAACATCCATTCCCAGGGCGTAGCCTCATTATCCTTGTCAACCTTCAATTTTCTACCCGAATCCTCATGACTCATTATATTGGATTGATAGTAACGAAATGTTGCCATCAATGCAATGGGGAGCTGTAGGTGCTGCAGCAGATCATCTTGATCTGGAACATTTAGCGGTGCATCGTGATAAAATGTTTCGGCCAGCTGGTATACCGGAGCCCCCACCAGATCCAAAATCTTTTCTGACTCCAAAAGGATGTCTGTTTTTATACGGCCAAAATCGTTGTTTGCGTAAAAGGAACCGGTGAGCTCCTGTAGCTCCTCTGCACCCTTGTCGTTTTTATTGAAAAGTAACTTCATTTTTTATTGAAATAATGTAGTAGCGGCAATTGCACATGCACAAAGGAGAAGTCCGATTATTAAAAAGATCTTCATAACTATTTGGTATTTACTACTCGTTGTTCCGGATTTACATTTTCTTCTTTCATCACTACCATATGATAAAATCCGACCTTGATATTTTTCTTCGGGAAATTTGCTTCGATTGCCTGGTTAATTGGCTCAAAAATTACTTCCTGGGGAATGGATACATCAGAAGCCAGGTAAAGCTTTAAGGCGTAGAGCATCTGTGAGCCGGAAGAGAGCTGACCATTTACAACAATATTGGATAGTGATGGGTGCAAGCCCAGGCCTGAAGTTGTAGCGCTGTCTGCCTTTTCGGAGATTTTAAGCTGAGCTTCAATAAAGTCTTTAATTTTCTGGTCTATTGGCTCGATCTTCCAGGATTGCACCATTTCGCCATCGTAGAAATCTACTGTTTCGATGAACTTTCCTGCATTCTTTTTTCCAGCTAAAACCCGCGTAATTGTTTCGAAAAGTTGATCTTTTAGCTCTTCCATCTTTTTAGCCAGTTCAGCCTCTGAGATTTCAGGATAGATTTCCCGAAGCTTCATTTCTTTCTGTTCCCAATAGCCAGCAGGTGAGTGAATGTGAAATGCCAGAGAAATTCCGTTTTCTGTGAGATATTTTATAATGTCCGGAATATCAGAGCTTCGCATGATCCATTTTAAAGTACCGTAATAGGAAGGCACTGAATAAAAACTACGCGCAAAGCTGTAGGTGTTGTGGTAGCTCATGCTCACCGGATATTGGTAAGGAGCAAGGCGATTATGTACCGGGTGTGCTGTGATCCCCGTTTTCTGACAGTTGTTTTCAAAATCACCGGTGAAGATATTTTTCACGTCTTCCAGGCGTCTGCTGTTATTTTCCGGCCACTCCAGGCGACAATCTGTTGCCGGTATCACTTCCATTTTAGCGATTGATGCTTTTAAGCCTATACGAGCGCCACGATTACGGTACCGGCGAACAAAGAAACCTTTGAGGTATTTATACTCTGTCATGGCCATCTGGATAAACCTTAGGTAATCCCAGGACTTTAACCAGGTCCAGATCTCTTCGTCATACACGAATTCTTTTACAACTTGGCCGCCTTCATAATTGACTTTGTACAGCTGGGGGCCTTCGCCATAGAGCAGGCCGATTTCACGCTCCAAAATACCTGGTGCAAGGTTGTTATCATCCATAATATTCCGGATCATAACGGGGAGATTATTGTTTACCCCGTATGGGACTATTTTTTTGTCCCGAATATTTTGTGGCTGAGCTTCCCAGTTTACCCGGGAGTCGGCTATATTTTCCCAACCTGCATCTGAAGTGTTAAGGGAAACGGCATATACACCACCTCCGGCATGAATGGCCGCTGAATTCTTGCCTATTTTTTGATAAGTATCCTGGATCATTTTACAGTGATTTTTTGACCGTTAAAAAACATTAGGGTTGGATGATAGAAATGCCTTGGCTCATTGGAATTTACATCGAGGTATTCTTCCATGATCTCAGCAAATTGATTGTATTTCTTATCTCCGCGTTTCCGGAGCTTTGCCTTGTGCACTTCGACAATGCCTTGTGTTTGTTGTCGTTCTCGGCTGTAACTCATGTAAATGAATGAGAAGAATATGCCGGCTGCTGTGAGCCGGCGCATTTCTTTTATAGCTTCATATTGTGTCATTTTTAGTTACCTGGTGATAGTAACTAAAGTAGTGGGGAGGAGGAAGGGGGGAAAGGACAGGGATATTAAGTAAAAAGCCCCGATTTGGGGCTTTTATTATGCTAGTTCTAATTCTAATATTTCTTTGGCGGCGTCTTTTACCCCTCGAATTATTCTTTCAATCTGTTTTTGTGACGCTGGCTTGGTCCCATTTATATATTGAGCCAATAAACTTTGATTCATTCCAATTCGTTCAGATAATGCCTTTGCATTAATTATTTTGTAATAATCAAAGAATTGGCCAATATCCAGTTTTATGACAATGTCATCTGCAGTAATCGCTTTTTTACTATTGTGCTCTTGTAATAGATTAAAAGCTTCTAAAATATTTTCTTTTAATTCTGTAATTGTAGTGCCGGTGGTAGCCACCGGGTGTTTCTCAAAATCTTCGGCATACGCTGAAAAACCAGTACTGGTTTTTTCTACAACAAATTTGACGGTTTTCATATTTCTACAGTTTTAACATCAATACACCTTCTGATAGTTATGAAGAAAGTATTGCGATATAAGTCTCTGCTATCGGAGAGAGCCGCTGTTTTTTCCTTCGGAAAACAGACCGATTATATTTTTATAACAAGAGGGCTATTTTAAGCCCGCTTGTTTCTTGATTGCTTTCTCTAACCCTTTTGCCACTTCTTTGCTTCCATGATTGGGGAAAACTATTTGCTTTCCATCTTTTTCAAGGATTATATGGCTACCGGACTGCCGGACTTCAACCCATCCAGCCTTTTTTATTAATCTAAGTAATTCTGATGATTTCATTTCCTCCTTTCATTATATATCAAAGGTAATATATTTATTACTTTATGCAAAGTTGAAAAGTAAATTATTTATTACTTATTGTGGAGGCTGAAACTCGAATTTATTTACATTTGTCGCAAACTTTAAATAATGAAAATAAGAATCTTCGAACAAAATGATGTTGCTGAGCTGGAGCAAATGGTTAATACTTACCTATCTCAAGTCGACAATAGTGAAATAGAAAACATTTCGCTGTCTACAACCGGAAACGTTGATAATTCAGCATTCCCTAAAGCATTTAATATGAGAGGGAAGGTTCAATACTCTGTTTTAGTAGTGTTAAAATAAATTTGCGGAAATTCTATTCGTAATCTATATTTGGGCTTCACAAATTGTGATAAGGTTTAGGTTTGCCATACAGTGAGGACTGTATGGCATTTTTTGTTTTATCCCCTTTCGGAAACCTCTCCGGCTTTTTGGAAACGTCCAACGCTGACATAACTTCTCCAAAGCTTTCGCATCATCAAATACTTAAAACTATCTGAAGGGTTTGTACTCTCCAGAGGTAAGCGATGTATTGCGAATTTTTCGGACTTTTTGCATTTAATAATTTGCCCTTTAGCGTTTTTGGCGGTTCTGGCTCCTTCCAGAGAACATTTGAGGGGTTTGCAATGGTAACGGTCAATTGCTGGAGTAGGGAGTCTTTTGTTTGTTCCGGAGAATAACTCCTGCATAAAGTTGTATTCTTCATTTACTCCAATATTTCCCTGGCCTTCCGACATTAAAATCACTTTCCAGCCGGTACGCTTTTCTTTCCCATCTACTTCTTCAATTTCGATAGCACGCTTCAGTTGTGAGGCCAAATCCTGTTTTGCTTTTTTATAGTTGTTTGCAGCCCGATCGTAATACAAATACAGGGTTTTGTTCTTGTGTGGTTTGAAGTACTTCAGAAATTTATCTGCCAAATGCCGGATCCATTCTGGAGACAGGGTGTAGATAAATTTGAGGCTCCTAAACTTTTTGTTCCGGATATCTTCCTGGGCTAGGGTAAGACTGATCATGTTACCAAAGTCCGCACCGGCATCTATTGGCTTGAGCGGATTTAGGTATTTAAGAATGGTACAATCCTCATCGTCCATAATTCCGAATTTTTCTGCAGCTTTTTCGTCGGTACCATCCTCATAGAAATGCTTTTCTACAGCATTGGCGTAAAAGCGCTCTCCGGATTCGAGTGTTGGGCGCATCGATAATACTGCAGTATTATGATCACCCATATCATCAGCCAGGGAATCAGAAAAATATTCCGGAGTGAGGATATCGACATTGACATAGGATGAAGCAATATAAAAGAAGGTGTGTGCGTCTGGATGCATACGAGCTGCTATCCATCTCTCCTGCCAGCGTTCGTAAACCCGTTTTTTCTTCAGGATCGTTTCCGTTACTTTTCCTTCTTTGGCAACCAGGTATTCGTTTAGTGCCTGATTCATTACGAATGCAGCTTTCACTACTAACATAACTGCCTTGCGTTTCATTTTACTGCCCATGGATAAAATCCAATCGTGTTCACCAACTTTGCTGATATCGGGCATATCTGTGGTGAATGTATGGCCACGATAAAAAACAGAATTACCGTATTTCATCCGGTACCCACGGACAGCCTTGATCAGGTTGGCGATTTTGCTTTGAGGAAAATACTTTACCTCATCACCAAATACATGCACGTACGAGTTACCGGCGAGTGATGCCGGCCGGTCGAGAGAACCGAATGTGCAATTAAGGCCGGTAAAGAAGATCATGGTGTTTTTATAGGTTGCCATTTTGTTGAATGGCTTCCAGAAGTGCTCACGTAGGCGCGGATCCACGCCGGCTTTTTCTGCTTCGGTAAATTCGGGCGGAGCTTTGCCTATTACATAGTGAATACCTTCACGATATCCTTTTGCCTCTAAGCCATCAAGAACCGTCCGGAGTACGTTTTTTTGCAAGTTGGTGTATGTGTCGGCAACCCAGACAATAGGAGCGCCTGGCATATCGTACATCATTTCTATGAGGCGTTCTACTTGCAGATCTGTGGTCTTAGCAGAACCACGGCCGGCAACAACATAAAAGAACCTCGACATGATCAGGGTGCACAGCTGGGCAAACCAGTTCGCAAATCCTTTTTTGACGTTGTCTGTATTATCTGCTTTTGCTTTCTTCCTCCAGCTCATCGAGTGTGTCTTCTAATTTTATGGCATCAATCATTGCATCTTGGCGCAAGCGCAACTTGTCTCTTTCTGGTATTTCCAGTTCGTCAATTTGTGAAGCAATCTCCTGGCGATTAATGCCGGTGATACCCACCATTTCAGGATCAAGGGAGAATAGGCGAACGGGGCGTATATATAGTTCTTTGCTTAGCGGTACCGGATCGGCCTTGTGAAGCTCGCGTAAATTGGATTCCTGCATTTTGAGGGTTCCGTAAATTTCCATATCCTTTGCGCAGTTGGCCATGGTTTTCACCAGGAGAGCAGCCTCGGCTATCTGTTCTGCCAATTTGTGCCGGAGTGCTTTCTTTTCTACATTTCGATCCGTATAGAAAAGGGCTAAAGCTTCATCATACATTTCTGAAGCCCTGGAATACTTAAGATTAAATGGAGGTTTTGTGAAGAACTCGACGGTGCGCCGGCGGCCATACTTTCGATCCATGGAGTTCATGAGGGTGAGCGCTTCCAGATAGATCGTTTCTTCTTTGCTTAAGTCTTTTGAACCGCCTGTAAGGATATAATCTTCAAGCTTTTGATAGCTTTCAGCTGTATCAAAGCCTCCGAAGATGTCAAGCTTAGAAATTTCGAATCCTTTATTGCGGCGAATTTTCTCCAACTGCTGTGATGCCGTTATGTTTCCGCTTTCGGCTGATGTAAGAATAGCAAGCTGCTCCCGGGCTATTGAAACCATTTTGCCACGGTGGATATGGTAATTTATCGTGCTGTCGGGATCGTTAGCAGCCCGGATAAATAGCTCTTTTTGTATGGAGAAATACATCGCCATATCTTCAGTTGAATAGCCCAGAGCAGATAAGCGCTCAAGTTCTTCCAGCTGTTCTGGAGCCAGGTGTATGTGTGGAATTTTTGCAGGCCCTTTTTGCATAATACTAAAAGTAAAATGGGAGGGCCTGTAGGGGAAGGACAGGTTAATGCTCGGTAAATTCCTTAATCAGCCGTTCAACCTCGGCCAATTGATCTTTCTTCTCCTGGATTCGTTTTTCTCTTTCGATTGTTAAATGTTGTTTATCTCCTTTTTTGATTTCGAATTGGATTCTCCAGATGGAATGCTCCAGATTTTCCTTCAGCTTGATCAGCTGAACCACATTTAATTTTCTTAACTCTTTTAACTTCTTTAGGCCTAAGAAAATAGGATGTTTACCCAGGAGCTGCTTATGTTCCTTAAAGTGCTTGAATTCACTAACGATCAGTCGATTTGCAATATAGTTCTCTACGCATTCTTTAGCTGCTTGAAACTGTTCTACCGGAGTAGTGCAATCGAATAATGCCAGGTGCGCTGCTGTGTATTTCTGATATGCAGTTATTTTATCTGCAGCCAGGATCTTTAATTCTGGAGGGCAAGATGGATCCTGAAGAAATGGCCAATCTTCCCGAATACGGATAGGAGCTGCTGGGGGCGCTGCTGGTTTATGAAGCGAAGGAGCTGAATGCACTGAACCAATGCCGGCACGTCTACACAACCCTTCTTTTAATGCAGAATAGACGGCATTGCTATTCAGCTGGAGTAATTTATTGAATGGATGATGACGACCGGCTATTAAAGAAAAAAGCCGGGCTCCCTGGCTGTGAGGAGCTCCGGCTTGCAACCATTTGAAAACAGCTTCTTTGATCATGCTATTTTACTGGCTGATCCGTTATCGTAATGAATATTCTTTCTTTCGTTGCAATTGCCTTTAACCTGATCATGAGCCGATCGAAGGTGTCAACAGAATTTCCGACGAAATCGGGACCTGTTTTTTTTCCTACCAGGATACAACCCTCTGTATGTTCAGGCTTATTTCCGTTATGGATACGGATTCCCTCAAAGCCGGTTACATTTAAAAGCAGTGGCATAAGTTTTTTAAAACGGGCACTCTGATTTAAAATAACTTCATACCGGCCCGCAGGAATTGCCGTTTTTCCATAAACTTTTTGTTCTCCTGGATCCTGCAAATCACCGTCGCGATTTGCATCTCTGCAAACGTCTTCAAGGGTGTCGCAAAAGTTAGATCCGTTTATAGACAATTGGCCGATCGTACTCTTATCAGAGTATATACTTCTTACTAGCTTTAGTTCCATTTTTTATAATTCGAAGCGAGATTTGTCTTTAAATTTTTGTTCAATCAACTTTATTACTTGCTTGTAACCCTTGTTGTTATGGTTGATGAACTTACGGTTTTCTATAGCATGCTTTAAGATCTCCAAATCTGGGTTTTCTTTGTAGACGAAACCGACATAAGGATCTGCTTTCCCTCCTGGAATTTTGATTGGGACAACGTCGGGGAAGTATGTATTGAAGTAAAGTGATGAAATTAAATAGCCTTCCTGATAGGGTTGGTATTGCTCTAAAATATCAGCCAGCTTATCTTTTTCAAAGACAAATGGGGTGTGCGTTGAGTAATCCCAGAAAGAGGAAGCTTTTTCTTTCAGCGCAGATAAAGTGCGTTGCAGGTTCTCCAGATACATTCCATTTACGTTAGGCTTTGTTTCTCCGAGCTTGCCGGATGTCGTTAGTAACTCCAGATCTGCCAGGTGTAAAGGAGTCACTGGATAAATATCATCGTTACTCCAGATAAATTTAGCCGGTACTTCAGGCGCTTCTATAGCAACCATTAATTTATAAGCTACATCAATCTGAGGATTATTGCTTAAAGCGAGGGTTCCAATATGTACAATTTCATCACTAAACCAGTCTTCTCGATCGCCAATTACTACCACCTTGCAACCTGGTAAATTTTTGTCCCAGGCGCGTAATGCGTAAAGCAATTCGAAACCTGCAGCTGCTTCTTTTTTGTAGGGTATTACGATGGTAGGAGCTTCATGCGTTTTAGTTTCTTCTTCCATCTGTACGAGAAAGCCCATAGCTTGGAGTTTCTCTATAGCTTCATCGACATTAAACTTCACAGTTATTCCACAAGTTCCGGAACAGGAGGCCGCCGGAATGAAATGAGTGTCTAATGATGGGATAGGGTTAGTTACAACCGGATCTGGAAGATTTACAGCCGGCACGGGATTTATTATAGCCGGTGCGGAATCTACTGCAACCGGTACAGGTTTTTTGGTATCTGAAGAAGCCCGCTTTGAAACGGGCTTCTGTACTGTTTTTGCTTTTGCCATTTATTTTAGGGATTAAATACCACTTGCATCAGATCCTGATCCTGTAGAACCAGATTCTGCATCGTAATTCGCATCAGCTGCTAATGTTGGCATTGTTCCAGAATAATGCGCTGATTTATACTTAGTTCTTAGTGCTGACTTAAAGGTAAATGTCGATTTATTCGCCTCGTTGTCATCCTGTTCTTCCACCACCATTTTTAGGGGACTGGCAGGGGTGCCATGGACACGAGTTCCGCTTGCGTTTTCAAAATCGCGCGTGATGATGATCACATCTTCACTAATGTTATTTTGAACGAATTCATCTTTAGCCAGGGAACTGCCAGGGCTAGAGAAGGAAACATTATGCAAGAACCCTTCAGCATCTGCATCACCTTCAGAAGTATCATTTCTTTTAATTGTAGAAGGAGTTGCATATATGCCGATCGCTTTTGCTGCAGTAGGAATTGTGGTGAGGCTAATATTTCCGGTTAGCTTAACACCACTAGCATCACGCTCTGGCCAGCCGGTAATATTGCCATTGGCGTCTTTTAGTAAGTCGCGAACTAGAATTATGATGATATTGGGATTCTTAGCGACTGGAGCGCCTGGAGAACCACCCGTTTTTTTCGGTAACGAAACTTTTGTGTAAGTCATTTCTTTTAGAATTAAATCGTTTGGATGTTGGGTTTTACATGATAAAAGGAGCTGTGTTGTTACAGCTCCTTTTTAATTATATGCCTGATTCGTCTGAAGCTTCGGGAAGACCTTTCCAAGATTGATAATCATCGTGATCGCCAAGAGCTGCAGAGATAAGCTCTTTCGGATTGTATCCGGTTGGAACATATGCAAAAACAGCTTCTTGAATTGCGAAGCCAGCTCCTAACCAATACTCCCCAAAAATTCGCACTTCGTAATTATGCTTTTGAACATCGTTAATGACGTTTGGTATCGCATTTTTATTCCAAAGCTTAACCATATTCGGTAGTGGAGTAGAGAAGATGATAGGCGAGCCGAACATGCCGACTGGAGCTTCCAGCATCTGATTTGAGAAGTCGATTTTATCGCCACCGTCTCCCTGATTTAAGCCAGCTCCAGCTCCCCATTTATTTTTATAGGCTGTTTTGTACCTGGTCTTCCTTTCAGGTGCAAGGAAAAGAGGCATGTTCGTCGAATTTTTATAGAAAGGAGATAACCAGGCAACGAAACCAGCAATAAAGTCTAGCACTTCCTGATCTGTTGCAGTGTCCCAATCAAAATCAGGGAACTTTTGGAAGAAATTCATTTTGGAACTGACATTGGTAGAATGCTCCACCAAAATGGTTTCCAATCCGTCCATTGAATCTTCCGGCGGGGTAGCGACATCTCCCTCATCATTTGTAGCCTGATGGTCTACAAATTTACCTTTCCAGATCATCCGTAATTCGATATCCATCAATAATGCCGGATATATTAATGTATCCCAAATGTAGGTTACGATTGGCATTTGATCTGGAGAAAGCTTTTCGTTATAAAGATGGAACATGTAGCTATCCAGGACTTCTGCAGGCACAATTGGATAGTTTATTTTGTGTCTGAAGTTTTTAATAACTAATGGAGTGAACTTAGTTTTACCACCCGGATTCCATTTTGCAGAGAACTGTTGCGATACCGAAGTGATTAGTGCCTGAACAGCTCTATACTCTGTAGTTGCAACTTTAGGCGTAAAATATTTGGAGGACGTAAAGCCCAGGAAAATCTGATTTATGATATCAAGATTGTTCCCGTTTTGTGAAAGATATTTACCAAACTCGGTTTTGAGCTGGCCAACATCTATAGTGGCAGCTTCAATGTGTGAGAAGTGGCCTGTAGATAAGAATTGTTCGACGCCTTGATAGTGCGCATGAGTTTTATCTACCTTCATCACTATTTTCTTACCATCTTTTCCTTTGAAGGAAATGCCTTCAGCTGTAGGTGTGAATTCAGGTGCTTCGCTTAAAGTTGCAACCGTAGCCTGGAGAGTTTCTTTGTCTTTCAACGCTTGAGCCAGCTGAGCGCGGAGATCTCTCATTCCTGTTTCAACAACAGAAGCGTGATGAGCTCTAAGTGCATCAACCAATTCTTCTGCACCGGGTGTCGTCGTTCCGGGAGCTGCTGCACCTGGTGCCGTTGTTGTAGCGGCTTCAACTTCTTCTTTTGAAAGAGCTTCTGCGAACTTGTCAGTAAATGCCTGCCCGAAAATTCCGGCAAGTTTCTTCTTTTCATCTTCAAATAAAGCATAGTTACCGGAACTATCTTTATTAAACTGGGTAATTCCTAAAGACTTAAGAACTACCTGCATCAACATTTTAATGTTCATTTTCGGGTTATTTGGATTTTAAAAATTTTTGAACTTCGATGAGATCGAACAGCATTTGGAGTGCTTGATCTTGGTTGGCGATTCCATCGGCCAGACCATTTTTCACTGAATCTTCCGCGAAATAGGTTTGGCCTTTAATGATTCTTTCATCAGCCAGAACCAGCTTGGATCCACGAGATGTTTTAACATGATTTTGGAAACCGATTGCAAGAGGGGAAAGCTGCTCCGTTTTAATCCGATCGTACTTTCCTTCAAGGGCTAACTGTACAGCGGCATTTTTCTCAGAGCTTTCATCTGGAATAATGATGTGAGTTTTTATTCCATTTTTTTCGTAATAGGGAATCATATCTTGAAAGCTCATCATCACACCAATGCTACCAAAACCTGCTGAGATATTATTTGCGGCTAGTACTCGGTCTAATGTGCATCCGAAGTAATACATTGCTGAATAGCAATTGTCGAAAAGTCCGACTACTGGCTTGCCCAGCGAACGGAAATATTGTCTGGCATTTAGAAGCGGAGCTATTGAGTTTACTCCACCACCGCCAGAATCACCTTCGATCAATGCGCCTGCAATATTTTTATGCTGGGCTGCAATGATCATTTGTTGGGCAATTTCTTCAGTTCCATAACTGCAAATGGTGCCGTACTTGAGCATTGTGCCGGTTATCCTGAAAACGGCGATACTTCCTTCAGGAAGTTCGTCATAGGCCATTGATGTTTCCGATCCCTCGCTTAAGGTTATTAAAGGAAGTTCGCCTCTGATCTCTTTTATATCGGAGGTGAGGAGTTTAAGGTCCTGATCTTTACCAAAGAGTTTTGTCAACTCTTCGCCCATAGAGAGAGCATGGTCTGGATTTAAGAACCAGGTACCACGGCGTATTTGAGAGGTTAAATGAAATTGCCAATCCCGCATATAACAATGTTACATGCGGATACTACCTTAATAAAGGACTATACTATTGGAGGAGATAGGGGTAATGGCCGCTTTTATGTTCGAAAGTCAAGCCTTTTTTTAGGAGGTTTTGGGTTTGTTCAAAGATTACGGGAAAATCAGGCTCGCCAATCAAGATCTTTTCTCCCGACTCGAATTCAAGCTTTACCAGTACTGGCCCAACATTGTTCTGGATCTCTTTGATGCCGGTGGTTAACTCAGACACGTATACTGTATTGCCCTTTTCTCTTTTTTCCTTGATGTCGAAATCTGTTGAGCCAGTTATTGATGGAAGTTTGGTCCAGGAAGGAACCGAAATTCTTGCAATCCCATTACCTATATCCGAAAAGGTTAAAACCTTGGAAATTCTGACGAAATGAATTGATTGAATGTTGGGAAGTCTGCTGTTCATAATTGCCGATTTTCCCTCTCAAAAAGGGAATATTACAAATAAATTTTATAAGTCCGTGAATTATAGATAAATAGGTGTTTTTAAGGCATCTAACACAAGGCTATTGCTGTATTTTGCCTTCTCAAGAAGCTTATTTGTATAAATTTTTATGATTTCAAGCTCTTCGCGGTACTGCCTTTTTTTAAGCATTTCATTGTCTCCAATCAGGCCGGTTAATTTACGCGAAATGATGAATGATTGAATGATATCCTTCTGCATCATGCGCAATTTCATTCCCTGAAGGTAGTATCTGTCGAAGTCATTATTAAACATAACTTCCAGGCCATCTGTTATTTTAGCCTGGTCTTCCTTTGAATAAAATAAATAGTGATTTTTTGCGCTTGCCAATGGGCGGGATTTTGGCAGCTGAAGAAATACTGTGTGTTCGTCTTTGCAGGATTTTACAGGCAGAGCGCTGTATTTTACGCGGGAACATAAAAGCTTCCCAAAATCGTTATCCCTGGAGACATTATAGACCTTTGTAATCTTATCGAACTCGCATAGAAAATTCAGATAATCCTTATACAGGCCTTTCTTAATCTGAAGTGCAACCAACATATAAAAAGAACTCGTTTGACCAAATATACTGAAGAATTGTGCCTATCACAAGCTTAGTACGTGGTTTAATTTCTCACAGTTTCAGGATTGATGTGCAATTATTTATAAACTTCTTAACCAACTAATTTATTTTTTATGTGATTGATTAACAATTGATTGAAAAATACAATAAGGGGCAAGGTGTTGTTAACCATAATAGTTGAATTTATTAACCGCTTTTGGGGTTAATAATATTCTTTAACTCTTTATAAAAGTTAAGAAATAAAATATTAACTTCTTTAACTTATTAACGACTGGTATACAAAGATTTAGGGTTCTAATATACAGTATGGTTAACAAGTTAACAAATCCCCTTGCTTGAAAAAATATATTTGGAGGGTAGGGAGGTTAAGGGCTGGCGCCGGGCGGAAATGCGGCGTCCCTCCACACGGTGTCGGGACGGCTTGTGCGTTGCCAGAGGCGAACGCGAAAGCAGGGGGGCGTTGCAGGAAGGATCGTTAAGGCTCTGAGATTCGCGTATAGGAAAACTTTCCGTAGAATAGCCGGTATATTAAAATCTTAGGAGCTTTAAACTATGTTAGTGTTTTCTTATAAGGCATGCCTGGCTGATGATCCATGCACGATAACTGTTAGAGAGAAGGATGGTGGGGTGTATATGATTGAAAAGGATAACCGTTTCGTGCTGTATATCCTTAAAAAAGACGGCCTTTGGCAAGCTTATGAGAATATTCCGGACGATATCTATTCGGATGACATTTCAGCCGTCGGCGATGAAATTGAAAAGCGCTTGGAGGAAATAAAAAAAGCTCCCTGAGGAGCTTAAAAGTGTTCTGTTATGGTGCAGCAGCAGGGGCATTTGCAACCATCTATTCTATAATCGTATTCATGGCCGCAACTGGGGCATATAACCCAGCGCTCGTGGTTTAGTAAATCAAAAGGTTGGATCACTAGGCTTCAATTTTAGATCATCCCAGGTAATTTATCTGATTTCAACATTGGGATGGTTGGCTGCCTTTTGATAAGCTTCTTCGAACTCAGATTCTAAAATGGGTTCGCCTACTTCAAACTGGCACCAAGTACCGGTTAATTCTTTGAGACTATTATGTTCAACTGAGATAATCGGGAATTCATTAAGGAAATTAACTACTATCTGGTAGCCGTACCTGGTTCTTCCGGGACCGCCAATAACTTTGTAATAGTGATAAATTGTCTCCTTTTGTCTACGCTTAAAGAAGTGAACTTCGCCTCTAGTTTTATATTCCATTTTATTTTTTAAGTCTTGATTGAATATTGCTGAATGTTTGGATCGGGCCTAAACTGAACGAATTTGCCAGCCTCAATCATTTTCACTACATCTTCCCAGGGACGGACAACAGGTTCATTTTTTGCAAGCTCCAGAAGTGTGATGCTAAAGCCCGTATATATAAATCGGTCTCCTTGCTGCATTACATTTACAGACCGATCAACAATTACCCATGTTCGCCCTTTGACATCTGTCCACCAAGTGTGTTTTAATAGTATTGGGGTGTAATTTATTTTATAAGTTTTTCGGTCATCGGTTTCTGGAGCTTCCATAACTATTAATTGGTTAAGATTTTATCGGAAATGAATATCGCTTCCCTTACCCGTTCTCCCAGGCGGAAAATTATCCTGCCATGGTTCTTAGTTAAAAACCTGGGATTGTATGTATATCCATTCCTTTGAGACCAGTTTTCTAGATGAGTCCTGAAGGTTTGAAGGGAAATCGTCAGATGAGTTAAATCCCTGAAATCTTGGAATAGCTCGCGTTTGTCAATGATTGTGTTTAACCGATTATTCTCTTTTGAAAAATAGTCGTTTGCCCATTCTGTAAACTCCACAGGGATAGCAGGGGGAGGGGGAGCGGGCAGTTCAATTGCTTCATTGGCTCCGTTGCCGGTTAAGAAGTTAAGAAGTTTTTGTTCTGCTGCTTTTTTTGAGTTGCCATGTAATTCAAGTTCGAACAGCTTTTCTGGGTCTTGACCGAATTTGGTAATGGCGTGAGCTCCGAATTTTTCGGAGCCGTTTTTACAAACTGTTTTAGTCGTTATTGGTGTGTAGTAAAGTTTCATATTATCTAATTCTCTATTGCGTTATCGATACTTTCAATAGCGTTTTCTATCGCTTCCAGGGCTTCTTCTAAATGAGATATAGCAGTTTGTGCTTTTTCTCCTCGTTCAGCAGATTGGAAGCTTTCAGGCATATTGTCAAAATATTCCTGCTCTTCATCCTTCAATTCCTCCAAATGTTCTTTTTGAGTTTCCAATTCAGACTGCAGGTCCTCTAGTGCTTTTCTTCGTTGCTTATTCATCGCTATTAAATTAAAATGGCATCTCATCTTCTTGAGGAACAGCTGTTCCCTGAGCTGAGCCAGGCTGCTGTGGTGTTTCGTTGGTCGGCTTTTTATCCAGGAATTGGATCATATCAGCGTTGATTGTTTGACCGATTTGGTGTTGCCCGTTTTGGTCTTTATATAGGTTGACAGAATGCTCTCCCTGGACTAAAATCCTTGAGCCTTTTTTTAGGTGAGGTGCTATTCCCGTATGGCGGTAGAAAATGGTAAACCAGGTTGTTCTTTCGACTTTCCGTCCCTGATTATTGATATAGCCTTCATAAACTGCAAGAGTGGTGCGAAGCGTTTTTTTGCCATTTGTTTCTTGGATGGAGGCATCTTGTCCAAGGTGTCCGAATGTTGTCATTTGTTTCATTTACTGATGTTTTTATGGTTTGCTATAAATATTCCGCGACGAGAATTTTCATTACATCTGCACTATCTTCGTCTATTCTACAGTATGGCTCCGGATCGTTCCCGAATACTATTGTTGGTGATCCCAAATCGAAGATCCTTTTTAGTGTGTCATAGTCATCTGTTTTCAGAGCCGTTGCATGAACAGCAAGCACAATAGTTGTTTGTCCGGGCGTTAAATTCCTCCATTCAATTTTTTCTTCCATAGTCATAATTAATGTCGAGTTAAAAAGGCAAATCTGAATCTAGTATTGAGATATCTGGTTCGAAATCAGAAGGTATAGAACCTGGTTCAATAAATCTCGCCGAATGTTCCTTCGATTCTTTTTCGAATAATTCCATTATGTGACATAAAAATTCGTTGGTGAAAATCGCGAACTCCTCCATTGTGGTCGGTCGCGGAAAGATTAATTCCGCTGAAAGTTGCTTAATGGGCATCATTTGGGTAGATGACAAATAATCGATCAAAAGCAGCGTCGGTTCGTCCTGGATTTCAAAACCAATCTCTACGCTAGTTGCAATAAGCTTGCATTTATCATTATAAACTTCAAAGCAAAGGCACTGCCCAATGCATCCATAGTCGAAGTATGGACTTCCATTCTCTCCTTCAGCATTCCATCCCAAGTGTTCACAGGGTTCAAATAGATCTGAGTTCTCCCAATTGTAAGCTAGTAGCTGTTTGACCTGCATTTTGTCAATAAGCTCAGGATCAAATCTTGTTTGGAGATCTCCATCAAATTTTACATGTTTCGTTATCATTTTTTGTAATTTTTAAAATGGCATTTCGTCGTCCACAACCTCTTCTTCCACCGTTTTGAGCTCATCCTGAGTGTGGATGTAAATCATTTCTTTAGTGGTTTTCTTAGCTCCATCAATTGGCTTATAAGTATTTGTGGTTTTATCGTAGGACTTGGGCACCACCTTTTGGATGATTTTTTTACTTGCGTTTAGATATTCTTTAGGATTCAGAACATATCCCTGGTACCTGCAATAGGCTTTTAATCTTTCCAGGAATGACTGAGGTGTCCAGTTGCCTGGATTGTGGAATTTGAAATCCTGGAATACTTCTTCCCGAACAAGCATTTTGTCAAGATTTTCACCTTCTGGAGAAAAGTAGGCAAGTGCCCAATCGAGGAAGTTATAGCCCATGGTAGAGATCAGGTTCCTTTTGGTAACATTATCCATTGCCGGTCCTATCTTTTCATTTGTGGTTAAATAGAATCTTAGGCAATAGGCCATCGTGTTATAGTAATCGTTCCACTGCTCTTCGGTGAATTCAGCAAATAAGGTTAAGCCAAGATCTGTTCCTGGATCGCGTGTTTCGATGTAGTCGTTGGTTTCACCGGCTGTATGGTAGTAATCGCTGAAAACCACAAACAGAATACGACGCAGGATTGAACTGTCAAGGTTTTTGGGTGGAAAGTTTGATGTGAAAGCAAACTTGCAACCTTTCTCAAATGGAATTACATAAGGTTTTTTTCCTTTTGGGTTGACTTTGATGTCGCCGGTTATATCGGTAAAAAATAGATCCAGCTTAAGAAATTCGTTTGCGTCATCAATAAGCGTGTACCGGTGATGTTCGGTGAGTCCATCATATTTGAAAGCATCCTCGTTTAGCTTTGTGTTACGGCCATTGATATAGAAGTTTTTGCGCTGCATGGCACGCATTGCGATATCAAATAGAATTGATTTACCCGATCCTCCATGAGATCTGCCGTCTTCCGGGATTTTGTCATCCATTGCATACGGGAACCAGGGCTTTTTCCTGTCTTTGTAGCGATGAAGTAAATACCCGATCGTAAAGATCTTATTGACCAGGTGACGCTTTTGTTCTTCAATTTCATCATCTTCCAGATTGGTACCGGCGATATTGACATGATTCTCGATGTAATAATTGTTTCGCTCATCCTGGGACATGGCTTTGATCTTTTCGCCCTGCTCCAGCTCTTTCCGCCAATGTACCCTACTGGTTTGTACCAGGTATTTCAGGAATACGCAATCTTTATTATTTACCGTAATATCATAGGTGCCGAATTCATCCTTCTTAATTGTAAATGGTTCCTGGGCATTGAGTTTGAAATTATGAGGCTGCAGCTCTTCATCCCAGATATACCTGCTAACATCTCCAGGATTGAATACTTCAACTTTATCCGCAGTAACTCGAATGGTTTTGTTCCTGAAGAAAATATACTGGCTGTTTTTGTCGCAATCTGTAAAGTCAATATCTGTTTCATCCAGGTTATTTAATGAAGAGTCGTTAAGCTGAGGGGAGCGGAACAAGGCCCGTTTCAAACCTTTCTCCAGCCTGCGAGATCGAGAGAAGAATTTCAGATAGGATTTGATATCTTCAACATAGACCTCAGTTACGGTATTCCCATCAATTTTTACATAGCACCATTCTGATTTTTTATCACCGGTGCGCATGCGGTAGAAGCCATTCTTTTGTAGGAAGTTGTACAAGTTTTCGTTTTCGATTTCGAAATTCACACCATGTTGGGTGTAGTTTTTCTCCCAGAAACGATAGGGTATTGAATCTTCAATAACCTTTTTTAATTCGTATTCAGAGAAATACTGCAGATAGTCGGAAACGGTTACTATTGGCTCGCCTTCTTTGTTTGCCTCTCTAAGCTCGATGTTATAAATATCGAGGTAGTCCATTGCCATCTTATGAGCGATTCGCTTACTCTGGCCATTGTTTTTTACTACCTGGTAAAGTTTTTCGACTTGTTTTTTAAGTTGCTGATCATACTGATATTGTGTTGGAATCAAGTTCTCTTTTTCGGACCAGACAACCTGGTACCCCAGCATGGTTAAATTGATGTAATCAGAGCAATCGCGGACAAATATGGCCATCTCTAGCCGAGGATCTTTCTCGGACCTTTTCTTCTTATCGTCTGAATCTTTCTTTTTCGCCTCTGCAGCCGCGTTTTCTTCTTCGATTTTGCGCTTTCTTGCAGAATACTCTTCATCTAGTCGTGCAAGGCCGTATATATGGTCAAAGCTTTTTCTTTCGGCAAAGATCAATAGTCTGCTTTCCGGATCTGGATGCTTAGGCTGAAAGATCAATTTGTGATCAGTGGCTTCTTCAATTAAGTAGATAGGGAAATCTTCGGTAGCTGCGTAGGTTTTAACCTTTCTATTCTTTACGATTGAATAGTTAATTAAGGAGCGCCAATTGCATTTCTTAAATATGCCTGCGATTTTGCTATATGCGGATTTTGTTGCTTTCTCGTATCTGGGATTCGGATCTTTCCAATGCAGGTAGTCCAGGGTTTCCTTACTTAGTAGCGTTTCAATTTCCGCGTTGGTGAATTCTTTGCGAACCTCGGTAAGAAGATCATTTTCATCTTCTTCCGGAGCAGCTGATCTAACCGAAACATTTTGGTTAATAGCTTGAGTTGGCTCTGGAGCTTCTTCGGGCATGCGAAGCTTTATTCCATGAGATTTGGCAATCTTAAAGAATTTCGCCGGAGTAGTAAACGTACTTTTCTCTATAGCTTCATCGAAGCGTCTATCAGTTATTTCATAGTTGTAATCTGGGTGCTGCTCACTGACTTTATGAAACAAGAGTCGGCCGTCTTCCCCAAATGTTTTGAGAGCAAAGCCGATATCGCGCCAATCATCGTAATGTGACGTGATATCGGTCCCTTGTTCAATAATTTGGTTTACTACAAATCGGGCTTGCGTTAGTGCTTCATTCGTGCTGAAGTCAGCTGGGAGCATGCTCGTTGTAACCGGTGTTGCTTGCTTGGATGGCAGGGAGACTGGCTCCTGATCTGCTTCTGATAATTTAAATAAATCAGAGTTAAGATTTAAGAAAGCAAGAGGATCAAAACTAACAAAGCAGGCTCGCGGAATATCTTTACCGCTTTTATCGAGCTCAACATTGTATTTAGTAAGAAAGTACTTTTCCAGAGCTAAAAAGCTTTGGAGATGTACCATTGGGCTCAACTTGACAGGGTTGAGCTTAATCAGGATCTTTAAGCCGGTACCAGATGGAGAAAGAAAACAAGCAAGCGTTAATGGATCCTGTATGATCGAGAGCTTTAGCGATTGTAGCTCCATTTCCTGTAGATCATCAATGTCTAGGCAGATGATTCCTGAATGCTGAATGAGCTGGTCTGCTGATCTGGCTTTAAATGTCCCAGAGAATGTGAAATAGTCCAGGCCTTTTTTTATTACAGCCCGGATATTTTTATCGGTAGCACGCCTTAAACGCTCAATGTCCTCTTTATATTCTTCGCTTTTAATTAATTCAACAGCCCGCTCGACAGTCATGTCAAACACAGGCTTATTATTAGTTATACCTTTTCTAAAAAAGGAAAATTTGTTCATAGTTAAGGTTCGTGAAATCTGAATAGGGCAAAAAGGACAGTTAGTTTTTTTTTCGGGCTTTTTGCTCTTCGTGCATAGCTGCTATTACCAGGATAATAAGGAGCATTAGGACTCCTACAATGAAATAAGCCTTCAGATTCATTTCTTTACCTCCTTCATAGATATAGGCTCCATTGTAGCTTGGTAGACCATTGCACCGGTGCGAAGGATGGCTACACCCTGTAAGACGGTACGATGTTGCTTTAAGGTTTCAACAGTTGATTCGTACAGGGCTTTCATGTCTGGATTTTGTTCTGTGTGGGCTAGTAAGCCAACTCTCATTATTTGTTGATCGAGGTTCATGGGTTATATAAATTGAATAATGATTATTGAAATGCAGACAGCTGCTGCAGTTAAGAATATCTTTTCAAACCAGCTAAAGCTAACCTGAGGGGGAGATGGCGGCCAGACCTCGGAAATGCATGCAGCATCCAAAAAATCAGTTGGGAGGGTTTTGGCGTCTTCCAAATCTTTGATGCTAATTTTATCTATTATTTGAGAGATTCGCTCGTTATACCAATTGATATTTCCCCATAATTCTTCATCCGTAAATTTGTCGTATTTATGAATGACCGTTTCTATTTCAGCGCCATAACGCTCAATGATTTGCGCCTTAGTGCCGGAATATGAATTTCGATATCGCAGGGCGATTAATTGTTCTTTCCTTGAAGAAGTACAAAGGCTTAGAGCAAGCATCAGTGAGTTCATTACTCATTTACTCCTTTCTTCTTGTAAGCACAAGATTCATAGTTGGTAGTCGTTATCATGTTATAGCATTTAAGTTTTTGCTGATAAATGCACGAGCTTTATGTTGGTCACAATTTTAAAATCGCTTGAAACAAAAGTTTTTACTTGGTGTTGTGACCTTTGAAAACAATAAAAAACTCGTTAAAAGTTACATGTCCTTGATTGCAACCCGAGGGCATGTTTTTTTTGAAACTTCTGACTCCTGGAAGTGTAACCAGGATGAAGTTCAATATTTCAAAAGTTCGCAGTAGAAGTATTAGCACCCCTTCAACTTACCGGGTAAAAGAACTATTGATTCCACTTTTTAAGGCTTTAACTGATTCCGTACTGGACAGCTTTCATAGCGATACCTACTTTTCTGTCAGCATTCAGCTTTATTTGTATGCTGGCTTTTTGAACTCTTAGTGTTTGCGGATGAATATTTAATTCGTCGCAGATCTCTTTATCACTTTTCTCTGCCCGGATCTTCGATGTAACCCGGAGTTCTGCCATGGTTACCTTTTTACCATCTATTTCTATTGGGCCGCAAAATTTTCCTTCATATTGACATTGGCCTCGGAATTCACAGGAAACATATTCTCTTTGCAGAGTTAGTTGGCCGTCGACTATGTCCGGAGTAAAATCGTACGAGCTGCAATTGCATTTTAGGAATTGAATTCGCCTTTCAACTTTGCAATCAATGCCCATTTTATCCAGGCATTCATGATGTTTAGTTTCCATCGCTGCATCCACTATACCGGTTAAGTCGGCAGGCAGGTGCAAGATTCCTACTTTAATACCCGAACACATAGCGAACAGTTCTGTACGGTCTCTGAAAAATTCAATTTCTCCTGTGCTAATGCCAGCTGGTATCATATGGTTAAGGCTTTGGCTTGTTGTAGATTTAACTCTGATTTGAGCTTTTCTTCTTTTGCCAAGGCAATCGCCTCGGCAATCACATCATTATCTATTCTTGACTTTTTAGGGTTGCATACCTCTGAAATATAGCCTCGACTGCGATTGATTCCCTTAGCCTGGAGCCGGGATTTTAAGATGTCCACAAACCCCTTTGGGAGCAAAGACCTGAACTGATTTTTAAGCGTCTCGTTGTTCATATGACTTAAATCATATTGTGTAAAACAATCAAATATGTTTGATTTGTGAACAAATATGAATTATTCCGAACAAATATGCAAGATGAAAATGTAAATAAAACCGAACAGATATGTAAAGACATTTATGGGACATGAAATTTTACGTTGGAAATACCGTCAAAAACGCTGTTTTGGATGCAAAGAAGTACGTAAAAATGAATGCTCTTTGTAAACAGATCGATCTTTCCCGAACACAATTGTACACCATTCTCAATCAGCCTGAAATGGAATTGAAGTACATCGTTGGTATTGGCAAGGCAATAGGTGTTGATTTGACTTCCAATTTAAAAGGTTTTAAAAAGGAGGATCTGGAGAACCTTGTGCTTGAGTCTGAAGACAACTTTCAAGCAGTCGAAAGTGATATGAAGGACGAGCTCTTAGATATCCAAAGAAAGTACATCGCAAGCCTCGAGGAGAACAACAGACTGTGGCAAAGAATTCGTGAGTTGGAGAAGGGAAAAGGGGTGTGACTCTAACCTTACTCCGACACTTTTGAAAAGCAATTGATTATTAACCTATTGGAGTGGCAGGAATACTCCCGCCCCGAGTACCAGTAGGTAGGAAGCTGATCGAAAGATCGGCTTTTGTTGTTTTACGGAATAAACGCAGAAAAGGCTTACAGTTTCCCGCAAGCCTCTGGATGGATGTGATTTGTGTATTTTTGCCTTAACGGCTCTGTCTTGCAGAATATCTTTCGAAAAAGTTGTATTAAGCGTGTTTGTATTTACAGCTTAGGTCGTTTAGAAAGTTCAGTACATTTTCGAAGTTAAATTTCTCTTCCTCGTCCATTTCGAAGTATTCATCGCTAATAGCCGTGAAATAGATATTTAACAGACTTTTAGAAACACGGGGAGCTTCGTTCTTCTGTATAAATTCTATAAAGCTTTCAATATGCTCAGAACTTATCAAACCTTTCGGGACAGTGAAAGAGATTACTTCATTCGCGTCCTGCTCCTGTACCTGTATATTCAGGCTGTCTTTTCTCATTATATACATCTTCTTTACATTTTAATAGCCAGTAAATACTTCGCCGCTGCGTTCATTTTATAACCCACTTATACTGAGTAGAGAATTTAAAGTTTCTCAATAGTTGAAAAAACTTTTGGCCATGTTTTTTGACCTCATTTACTCTTCTGAAAGGCTAATTCTTATTTTCCCCCAATCCATTTAAAAATGCCATAGAAGCGCCTTTTTTGCTTTTTTTAAACTATCTGGATATAGGCCTGTTTATGGATTATAAATAAACTATACATAAAATGGCAAGAGGAGCAAAGACGGAAAGAAGGGAAGTGAACTCTTCTCAACCATATGAAGCAAAATATCTGGCAGAAAAACTCCATGTAAGCGTTCAAGCTATAACTGGAGCGAAACGTGCAACCGGCTCTAACGACCGGAAAGATATTGAAGCATACATTAAGAACAAGAACAAATAAAATGGCCCCGAAAGGGGCTTTATTGTTTATGGCACTAGAAAAGTATAAACAAAAAAGAAGTTTTGAGGTAAGCCCCGAACCTGTGGGCGGCAAAGCTTCGAAAACCAAGCTGAGGTTTGTAGTGCAGTTGCACCATGCCTCTCATATACATTACGATTTCCGTTTGGAAATGGAAGGCGTACTTAAAAGTTGGGCTGTGCCTAAAGGCCCCTCGCTAGATCCGTCGACAAAACGTTTGGCTATGATGGTGGAAGACCATCCCTATGACTACCGGCTTTTTGAAGGCATTATTCCGAAAGGGCAATACGGTGGCGGAACAGTGATAGTTTGGGATGAAGGTACTTATGAAGGCCTTGGCGTAGAAGGCAAAAGTAAAAAGGAACAGGAGAAGTTTTTACTGAAAGGCCTGCATAATGGTAACCTAAAGTTTGTTTTAAATGGTGAAAAGCTTAAAGGTGAGTTTGCGCTAGTAAAAGTAAATACGTTCGGCGAAAATGGCTGGCTCCTGATTAAGCATGGAGACAAATATGCTTCCAAAATAGATATCAGTAAAAAAGATAAATCTGTTCTTTCCGGCCTTAGTATCAATAAGGTGGCAAAAAACGCTGATCACGTTTGGGAAAGCAATCGAGCTGAAAAAAGTAAGGCAGCTGAAAATAAAAGCAAGGCAAAATCTGACAAGAAGAAAAAATCAAGTACCAACGGACTAGTTACTGAGGATGGAGAGAAAACCGATTTTCCCAAGGTATTTAAGCCTATGCTTGCAACTTTGGTAAACGAACCATTTGACGATCCGGATTGGGTGTATGAGGTAAAATGGGATGGTTACCGTGCCCTTGCTTATATAAACGAAGGACAAGTCGAAATTTTTTCGAGGAATAAGAAGTCTTTTAATGACAAGTTTTACCCCATCCCGCAGATATTAAAGGCATGGAATTTCAACGCAGTTTTAGACGGAGAAATAATTGTATTGAACGAAAAAGGCGTATCAAACTTTAACGCGTTGCAAAACTGGCGAAGCGAGGCCGATGGTGAACTCGTTTACTACGTGTTCGATATTTTGTGGTACGAAGGTAAAAACCTGATGTCATTGCCCTTGAGCCAGCGCCAGGAAATATTACAAAAAGTGTTACCATTGGATGATGACCGGGTGCGTATCAGCAAAGTTTTCCATGCTAGTGGAACTGAGTTCTACAACGCGGCTGCAAAAATGGGGCTCGAAGGCATTATCGCCAAAAAATCCGACAGTTCGTACTCGCCGGACTTTAGGTCAAAGGAATGGCTTAAAATTAAGGTAAATAAACGGCAGGAAGTTGTGATTGCCGGCTTTACCCGCAACGAAGGTACATCCAAAAAATTCAGTTCGCTGCTTCTTGGAGTGTTTGAAAACGGCCAGTTACATTATGCAGGTAAAGTGGGTACCGGCTTTTCAGACAAATTGCAAAAGGAGATGATGCAGCAATTCGAGCCTTTGATCACGCAGCAAAGCCCATTTGTATCAATTCCCGATTATAACAAGCCCTCGCGGTTTAGGCCTAATCCGCCGAAAGCGAACGCTACCTGGCTAAAGCCAGAATTAGTATGCGAAATCAGCTTTGCTGAAATAACAGAAGACGGCGTTTTCAGGCATCCAAGCTTTGAAGGAATGCGCATTGACAAGAAGCCCACAGAAGTTGTACGGGAAGTACCTGCCGATACGGAGGACGTATTGGAAGAGGTTGAACACCAAATAGAAGAACCCCGGCACGAGGAAGTTGTTAAAGCTCCGAAGGAATCATCGCGAAGAACTTTGCTTAACCCAAAAGACGAAACCCAGGTAAGGCCTGTATGCGGGCATCAGCTAAAGTTTACTAACCTGAGTAAGTTGTACTGGCCTGAAGATGGCATCACGAAAAGGGATATGTTCAATTATTATTACCAGGTAGCCGAATATATTTTGCCTTATTTGAAGGGGCGCCCGCAGTCTCTTAATAGATTTCCGAACGGAATACATGGAAAAAGCTTTTATCAAAAAGATGTAAAAGGGAAGGCGCCAGAATGGGCCGAAACTTTTCCGTATCAAACCAGCGATGGTGAGGATAAGGAGTTTTTGGTAGGTACAGATGAGGCAAGTTTATTATGGATGGCATCATTAGGGTGTATTGAAATGAATCCGTGGTTTTCGCGGGTGCAATCTCCAGACAATCCAGACTATTGTGTTATAGACCTGGACCCCGATAAAAATACCTTTGAGCAGGTAATTGAGGCTGCACTTAAAGTAAAAGAAGTACTAGATGCAATTGAGGTGCCGGCATATTGCAAAACATCCGGCTCTACAGGCATGCACATTTACATCCCGTTGGAGGCTAAATATTCATACGGCCAGTCTCAGCTTTTTGCCCGCCTAATCGCAAATATTGTTCATCAGCAGCTGCCAGACTTTACAAGCCTTGAACGTATGGTGGCTAACCGCAAAGGAAAGATGTACCTCGATTTTCTGCAAAACCGGCCGGGGGCAACTATTGCAGGCCCGTACTCACTGAGGCCAAAGCCCGGGGCAACAGTGTCTATGCCTCTACATTGGGACGAGGTGAAACCTGGCCTCGCCATGCGTGATTTTACTATTAAAAATACTCCAGCCCGTTTAAAAGTGGAAGGCGATTTGTTTAAGGGAGTTCTGGGAAAAGGCATTGATCTTGAAAAGGCGGCTAAAAAAGCCAAGGAGATTTTTGGTGGCTAAAAATTTTAAACAATATGTTTTATGCATATAATCCATCTAATTTTTGGAAAGGGCGATGAACTAAGCATTTTACAGATGAGTGCGAGGGCTTTTGTGCTCTACTTTGTAACTATTCTTCTTTTAAGGATTTCTGGTACCCGCACATTCGGCAAGAAGTCGGCTTTTGACAACATTGTTGCCATTATGCTTGGGGCTGTATTGAGCAGGGCTTTGGTTGGTGCATCGCCTTTTATTCCTACAATTGGTGCATGCCTGGTACTGGTAATTATGCACCGGATTCTGGCAATGCTAAGTATTTATGTGAAAGGGCTGGGGCGTATTATTAAAGGGCACGAGACTGTTTTATATAAAGACGGAAAAATCCTGAATGAGAATCTTAACAATAGCCTTTTAACAGATGGCGATTTGATGGAAAGTGTTCGCCTGAATGCTAATCTTAACTCGCTGGATAAAGTGGAGCAAATTGTAATGGAACGTAGCGGACAACTCAGTGTAGTGACAAAGCAGCCCGCAGAGGAATAGGTGGGTGCTACTTTGCTTTTGCTAATCCTTCCAAATAACAATGCTGCCAAATATGGAATATAGTAAAGTGAGTCAGTTATATTATTCTGGTTTTAATATTTTAATTCCTTTCAAGGAGCGCTAAATAAAGAACATAGTTATTTGTTTTTTGGGCTTGTATTGTTCATTTCAATTCTTAGCTTTAACCCATGGGAGGCACATAATCTATTCGTTACTCCTAATGATGAGTATGTTAAACCTAACCATTCCGAAAAGAATCCTACGGATCTCTCTCTACGCTATTTTATCGCTGATATCCATTCTGGTATTGTATCTAGGTTTGGCTTTCATTCTTTCAAGAATAGGAACAAAGCCAGAGAATTCCCAATCTAATGATATTGCTATCTACATACTAACCAATGGTGTCCACACAGATGTGGTTGTTCCATTAAAAAACGAGCTGATGGATTGGAGTTCGGAAATAAGATTCAGCAATACTTTAAAAAGAGATACAGCCTTTAATTATGTTGCAATGGGATGGGGTGATAAGGGCTTTTATCTTGATACACCGACCTGGGCAGACTTAAAGGCCAGCACTGCATTTAAAGCTGCTTTTAGTTTAAGCACCTCGGCAATTCACGCAACCTTTTATAAAGAACTGAAAGAAGATAGTACTTGTGTGAAAATTAAACTGAGTAAAGCTCAGTATTTACGTCTGGCAACTTATATAAGAAATAGCTTTAAACTTGATTCAAAGGGACATTTCATAAATATTAAAACTTCGGCTAATTACGGCAACGACGATGCTTTTTATGACGCCGTAGGGAGTTATAGCTTGCTTCACACCTGTAATACCTGGGCTAACAATGCTCTTAAAAGCTGTGGACAGAAGGCTAGCCTGTGGACTCCGTTCGATACTGGAATATTCTATCAATACAAAAAATAAATAATTACCGTTGTTTTCTGTTGTGTCGGCTGGAAGGTTTACCGGTAATAGACATTTATTTGTTGGGTATAGTAATAAGTTAGGTTAGCGCAGATAGCTTATTTACTATCCTAACGCTTTATAAAATCCTTTATCCCTAATGCGCAAGCTTGCCCAATTAATGCCTGGTTTTCTTTGTTGGTAAGAAAAGCCAGATCCTCTTCATTGGATAAAAAGCCAAGTTCAATTAAAATAGCCGTTGATTTATTGGCTTCTAAAACGGCCAGGCTTTTCTTTTTTATTCCACGAATCGAAATGCCATTCAATAACCTCAACTTTTGCTCGAGCGTTTTTGCCAGCAAAATTGTTCTGTTATCTGGCTCCAAAGGAACGTAAATTTCCATTCCTTTAATCATCGATCTCACACTTGGCCCAATACTATCGGCTACCGCGTTGGCATGTAAGGATATAAAAACATCTCCCGGGGTTGCTGCACGCTCTGGGAGGGGGATATAGCTGTCATCGTCTCTGGTCATTTTAACA
>Ga0307408_100000540_pt1 | contig 32597 bp, 24 predicted proteins | sample 322Cmetagenome_FD_202116 | JGI IMG/M metagenome (GOLD analysis project Ga0307408, IMG submission 202116) | Maize rhizosphere microbial communities from greenhouse at UC Davis, California, United States - 322HYB-C-3 | ecosystem: Host-associated > Plants > Roots > Rhizosphere > Soil | place...
TGCTGAGGCGGATAGTGATGTTCTTCGTCATGCTTTTTCGATGCCTAAGCCTGCTGCGGGCAAGCCATCTGTTGGCAACGTTATGACATCAAGTGGTGACATGGCTATTGTTGTTGTGCAGTCAGTAAGCCTTGGTTCGGTTGAAAAAGTGACCCCGGAACAAAAGGAAACCATAGGTGCACAATTGGCGTCTATCTATGGCAGAAATGATTTCTCCGGGTTTCAGAAGTTTCTGAAAGATTCTGCTGATATTGTTCAAAAGTAATAATCCTCAAAGTCTTCTGGTAGTTTGAAAAAACCGCGTATAAGCGCGGTTTTTTTATTTTAGGCCGTTTTTATTCCTGGTGCCTTTTTCGCGCAAAGCGGATTTATCTTTTGGGCAAATTCCATTCTTATATTTCCGTTTTCAGAAAGGTGACCTCTCCGCACTGGGTGAATTTGCTTGTCAAAAGATAATATATGTAATATAAATATTCTTATTGAGCGGAGCTCTATGATGTATCGCTAGTTTGGTTGTCCAGCGTGAAGGGATGCAAAACACTCAATAACAATAATGCTCGAACATTAATGGAAATATCCCTATGAAACTCAATAAAAATTTTCTCTCTTTTTGTATTGGTACCGCGTTAAGCCTATCGATTGCCCCTTGCTTGGCTGCACCGGTTAAAGGTGCAGATGTTAGCTGGATGTCAGAGATCGAGGCTAACGGTATCAGCTTTTATAATCGTAGCGGTGTTAAGAAAGATATTTTGGCGATTATGAAAGAGCAGGGAATGACTGCAGTGCGTTTGCGTGTGTGGGTTAATCCTGCAGATGGTTGGTATAACTCGACTCAAGATGTTGTGGCTAAAGCCAAGCGTGCCAAGGCGGCGGGAATGAAAGTAATGATAGATTTTCATTACAGTGATAGCTGGGCAGATCCGGGACAGCAAACTAAACCTGCAGCATGGGGTGGTTATAGTTTTCAACAATTGATGGATGCGGTTTGGAATTCCACACGGTTTACATTACAGGCAGTTAAAGACGCTGGTGTTACTGTAGATTGGGTGCAAGTAGGCAATGAAACAAACAACGGAATGTTATGGAATGAGGGTAAAGCGTCTGTGAGCATGAAAAATTATGCATGGCTAACCAATACGGGCTATAACGCTGCAAAAAGTATTTACCCAAGTACAAAGGTAGTGGTGCACTTAGCCAATTGTCACGACAATGCAAATTTTCGCTGGATATTTGATGGCCTTAAAGCTAACGGCGCAAAGTTTGATGTGATTGGTGCATCGTCATACCCTACAAATGCAACTGGCTATTCGTGGCAATCTGCCAATACCGCGTGCTTAAATAATTTAAATGACATGGTTGCGCGTTACGCTGTTCCAGTGATGGTTTCTGAAATAGGTGTACCTTGGGATCATGCACAGGCACAAACAATAGTGAAAGATATGATTACAAAGGTTGGACAAGTGTCTGGTGGTAAGGGTGCAGCTATATTTTATTGGGAGCCGCAAGCACGCCCTGGTTGGAAGGGTTATACCCTTGGGGCAATGGATAATAGCGGTAGGGCAACAGCTGTATGGGATGCTTTTAAGTAATTAAACAATAATTATTGTTTATTCAAAAAAATGCCCTGTGAATTATCACAGGGCATTTTTTTAGGCCATTATTTTATTGTCATGCTGGCGGGAGCGAGGTTGGGAGCTTCTGCAGTCACGATAATATTGTCCAGTGAATCTCCAATCTCAATCAGCGCACTAGCTATTCCTGCAGCAGTATTTGTTTCCACTGGGCTAACTAGCTTCGCTGAGCCAGTTAAGGTGAATTTTACAGAAACATTATTGCTGTGCACTCGGTCCCCATTGCTGTCCTGCAATTGGGCATAAACAAAAATAGTATCTTTGACGCCTATTTGTGGCGATTTGCCACTGGTGTCAAGTGTCAGTGCTATTCCTGTTGCCGTGTTTGGAGTTATTACTTTGTGTTCAGCAACCGCTTTACCTGCGCGATAAGCAATAGCTTTGAGTTCACCTGCTTCAAATTTATCAATAACAAAAGTAAATGGCGGATGTTTTAAGTTGGTTGTATTCGCATTTTTATCTGGAGCTTGTTTTGCAATAAGCTTACCGTTTAGCTGCAGCTCAACTTCATCGGTATTACTGAAAATTCGGAGGTTAAGCGAAGAGCTTTCCGTCCATTCGCTGGCAATAAATACCATTGGACCTGAGGTAAATTTATCGGAAAATTCATCAGGATCACGCTGGCTTTGATAGAAGTAATAGCTGTATTTTGGAAGGCGATCGATGCTCATAATTCCTGAACTTTCCAGATCGGGGGCGTAGCCACGGTTGTAATCAAACATTACCCAGTAACCATCGGCAAATGCTGGTGTATTGAAATTATCGTTGTGCGCTTCCTGAATATTAGCGGCTTGTTGTAGTAGGCGGGTTTCGCCATCACTCAATAACTGACGACTAGATCGATCTGCCTGCAATAAATTTGCCCATGCACTTTGGTTTAACCCAGCATTCATTGCGTAGTATTCCCAATCACCATATTCGCTGACGACATAAGGTTTGGTTGGCATTTTATAATGTTCCAAGCGATGTTGACGTGCTTGCAAATAAATGTCGTAGCCATATTCCTGCCAACCTGCTGATAGGGCGCCGGGGTATTCTTGTTGGATAATAGTTGTGAGTGAATCAATAAAAGGCTCTGTCATCCAGGATTCATTCAGCGAACATTCCCATGCCATGACGGATGCGTGGTTGCGGTCGCGGCGAATTAAGTCGCGACAAGTTTGCTGGATTTGTGCTTGAAACGCAGGGTCTTCAGAGAAATATTGCCAACCTAAAATTGCATCTAATAATACCAAACCCAATTCATCTGCTGCCGCCATAAAAGCAAGGGAGTGTGGGTAATGGGAAAGGCGCACATAATCAAATCCGGCGGATTTTATTTTTACCGCATCGCGATAATCTGCAGCATCCGAAGTTGCATAGCCAATATAGGGATATTCTTGATGGCGGTTTACGCCGCGTAAAAATGTTTTCTCCCCATTGATATAAAGTTGACCCTCAATCCATTTGAATTCACGAATGCCTATACGTGTAGTTTGTTCATCGACCAATGCGTCTCCCTCATAAACCCGCGTGACCAGGTTGTAGAGATTTGGTGTTTTTGGTGACCATAGGCGAGGGTTGTTAACGGTAAATTCAATCTGATTTTCGATATCTCCATTGCCGTTAATGGTTTGTGGCTCACTGGATTGTTCGATAATTTTTTTTTCGCCATCTACCAGTTGTTGCACTACACGGAATTGTTTCGGTTGCGGGCTTTTATTAATTAAATGGGTTTGTATGCTAACTGTTGCTTCTGTAGCGCTAACCTTTGGGTAGCGAACAAATATTCCACCACTAGCCGTTTTTCCGGCGGCTACAGGGTCGCTAATGTGTAAGTCGTTATCGAGCTGCAAATATACATGGCGATAAATACCACCGTAGGTATTGAAATCCAGATCGTGTAGCGGTTTTGGGCCGGTAATCGGATTGTCACGATTGTCCAGGCGTACCAGTAGTTCGTTGGGTGCATCCCAGAGTAATTTTTCCGTTAAGTTAACGGTGAAAGGAAGGTAGCCTCCAACATGGGTTGTAAGTTTTTCACCGTTGAGCCATACCTCTGCAACGTTCATGGCGGCTTCAAATTTCAAACTGATTTGTTTCCCTTTCCAGTCAGCTTCGGTGGTAATGGTTTTTTTATACCAAGCGTCACCTTGGAATTGGTCGTTTACTACCAAGGGCTCAATCTTTGGTGTGTGGGGAATGGCGATATTTTCCCAATCGGTTTGTTGTTGTGCGGTGGCAAGGTCAAGCACTTTTCCGCTACGGAAAAATTGCCAATCTTTATCGTAGTTGATATCACTTATTACGCTGGTTTGCTGTGTGGGTGGGGGCGAACAGGCAGCGAGAACGCCGCACAGCGCCAGTGCGCTAATTTGTTGTAGTGTTTTTTTCATTGTTCCTCTCTCTTTTCAATGTTATTCAAAATAGTGTATGCAATTACTTTGTTAATTTTTAGATTGGTATTTGTTTGAGAAAAATAAAAATGCGGGCAGGGTCTTGTTACCTTCTGCTGCATTAAAGAAGGTTGCATTTTCCCAATGCGAACCTTTACCCCATAGCGTTGTACACTTTGTGCTTACCCATGCAGGCTCCCAATAAATCACACCGATACCACCGGCGGCTTTTACCAAGTTGCGCAGTGTGAGCAAATAACTTGCCTGGCCTTTAGGTGTTGCGGGAAACTCCGGTTGAATGGCATTTTTCCCGAGGACATTGTCAGCTTTATCAAAATTTTCCAATGTATAGGGATAGGCGGTTTCTACAATAAGAACATCTTTTTTGTAGGTGTTTTTTAATGTTGTAATGGCACCAGGTAACTGCGGCAATTTATATGTGGACCACTGTGGGTAGTAAGAAAGGCCAATTATGTCGTAATCCAATACGGCATGCTCGCTAGCTTGCTTAAACCACCAAAGCGCATTTTCTGGTTGTGCAATGTGCAGCACTATTCCAATAGGTTTGTTAACTTTTTTACTGTAATCGCGCACAGCTTTGATGCCGCTATTTAATAGCGTTGCGTTGCGCGGCCAATTTGGAATGCCGTGTACTAATGTTTTCTCCGGTTGAAGAATTTCGATATTGGTTTCATTGCCCACCTGAATCATATCGGGCAACAGGTTTTTTGCATCAAGTGCTGCGAGTATTTCTGTTGTGTAGTTGTAAAGTGTTTTGGCCAATTCATCTGTATCACTAATGTGTGCCCATGCCTGCGGGACAAATTGTTTTTCTGGATCAGTCCAGGTATCTGAATAATGAAAATCCAGCAGGGTTTTCATGCCGTTGTTTTTGGCGCGTTGTAGTGTTTTGGTGGCATCCTCCAGATTTGAGTAGGCTGTCCACTGTGGGTTATGCCAGAGGCGAACCCGGATTAAATTGGCCCCTTTGTCGGCAAATAATTTGAATGGGTCTTGCCGTTTATTCTTGTCATAGTATTTGGCTCCACAATCCTCCATTTCATTTACGTAGGAGAGGTCAGCTCCCAGATAAAATTGTTTTTCTATGCTGGCGGCGGATAGGAGTTGGCTGGCGAAACTGAGCAATGCGATGAAACAATACTTCATTGTTTTTATGCCTTTTTTGATAAGCAGGGGGCTTCGTTAAGCTGACGGTTTGTGCGGTTTGATCGATTGGTGGTTACTGAATTAAAGGATGTGTAACATAATCACGCATATAAATCATATATATAATCTAATATTAGCGTTTTACAGCGACATGTCAACACAAAGCGTTTACGTCGCTGTGAAGGGAGGGGAATAGGAGGAGAGGGGATTGCCCGTGGTTTACCCACGGGCTAATGGAGAGCTAGGCTTTGGCGACTGTGAAAGAGGATGTCTGCTCGCTTTTCAAGCCCTGAGCGGTGTAAAGCGAGGCTGTTGCGACTTTGCCGCGTATCAGGTTCAGCATGTGGTTCAGGGTCTGTTGTGAGCGGGCGATCAATTTACCGTTAATGCCATTCATGGTTTGGCATTCTTCAAAGTTGCGAACGAGTTGCTGCCAATCTTCCCGCAGGGGCATAGTGAGGGTGTTGCGTTGTAGAAATAAGTCCCAGCCTTGCGCGTTAGCGGGAAGGTTAAGGGCGCTAAGAACCTTCATGCGCTGTTTACTATTGTGGCTGAGCTGCTCAACAAGGCTGGTTTTTTGTTCTGCGATGATGGCAAGGCGATCTTGTTTGCGCTGGGCAAGTTGTTCGCGTTCTTCCAGTAATAGCTGTTTAAGCTGTTCAATTGCAGATGAGTCCTGCGCAAGCATCTGCCGCAGTAGAGTGGTATCAAGAGACATAGCAACCTCTTTATATGGCCCTGAATGGGCGGAAAGTGTCATCAATGTAAAACACTAAACAACGCAGGGGAGGCGTGTTTAGTGGTTACACCGGGTTTAGCCAAGTAAATCGTTTTGGTTGAGCATGTTCTCCGCAATGCGTTCGGGGTTTATTTCAAAACGCCCTTCCGCGATAGCGCGGCGAATCTCCGCAACCTTTTCCAGATTGACGTCCGGGGCACTGTCGATTTTGCTTTGGAGGCGACCAAGTGTCTGCGCCTCTTGGCTCAATACCACTTGATCGCCAGGGGCCTTGGCAGTTGCAGCCTGTGGCGCCTTGGTGTCATTGGATTTCGCATCTGCGGCGGGGGTCGCGGCAGGCTTGCTGCGGGCACCCTTGGCATTGACTGAGTCAAGTGAGTTGTTGGTATTAATCATGTTTTTCCCCTTTAAGCTGCTAAGCATTAAGCCTAACGGCTGGTAATCTACAAAAGTCGCGGTTGCTATGTCGTGACATATGGAGCGCCGGTTTCTGGTTCTCCTGATATGGCTATCGGCCAAGTGCCGATTTACTTTAGCAACATTTTTAAAAACTTTATTCTTAAAAGGTCGGGTCTCATAGTGTCTGGACAAGCCCTTGGTTCAGCACAACACCAGTGACAATCCGTTCGGATGAGCTATTGCGAACTCTGATTTTCTGGCCAACGCGCCCATCTGCGAGGGCGACACCGGAGCTTAGAACCTTTATTGATCCCGCTTGAGCTTGCAAGGTAACGCTTTCACCCCGTTTTATGGCTGTGGGTGCATCAAGACTATTGGATTTAAAAGGCTCGCCTTGCCCTATGTTTCGTTTTGCTTCTTTGCCAACAATGTCTTCATCTGTCAGTGCATAACCTTGCCGGATGCTACTGATGTTGACCAAATTGTCAGCAAGATGGCTTGTGTTAAGTTGTTCGCCGCGCTGGACGGCGCGGGCAGCGACCGGAATATAGCGATAAACCATTATTTGGGCGGGTACATGCACTGACCATCCCTGAGGGCCAGGGCAGCGCGCTTGTAAGCTAATGCTGCCGCCAAGGCCTGTTGGGTCTTGTAGGTTGAAGGCGAGCGCTTCTGTGCACCGCTCCAGTCTGAGCCGGCTATCCAGATTGCCTACCTTTATATCCAGGCGTTCATGTTCCACTTGTTGGTAGTGGCTCGCCAAAAAATTGGCAACATCTTGTTTTAGAGCCAGCGTCGAATAGGTCTGTGCGGTAGCAGTGCTGCTGAGCAAAATAAGGAAGCTTGCGCCAAATAGAGTTTTACAGTTATTTGCAGTGGCGTAGGCGAGTTTTTGCGCGAACGCCCTATTCACGGGGCCGCCCGTTAAAAAATTACTGAAGAAATTACTGCAAAAACTAGGAAGTTCCATATTTTGGCCTATCCTCAAGGGTAAGAACCGAGTGCCACTCGCGCTATTTTACTAACGACTAAAGTCTGACACTTTTTTGCCGCTAAGCTGAATACGTTGAATAAAGCAAATACTGTGCCGCTCGCGGCAGTTAGAGTGAGTGGCGTTTAGGCTGACTATTACAATCAATGAGGTAATTGCATGGCTGGGGTAATGGATAGTGTCAATCAGCGCACACAACTGGTTGGCCAAAACCGTCTTGAACTATTGCTGTTTCGCTTGGGTGGGCAGCAGTTGTACGGCATTAACGTGTTCAAGGTGAAAGAAGTGCTTCAGTGTCCGCAATTGAATGCAATTCCTGGCCGCAGTTCTGTGGTTCGTGGGGTTGCGCATATCCGCGGCGGTACCTTGCCGATTATGGATATGAACCTCGCCATTGGGCGTCGCGAATTGCCTGATATAGAAAGCTGCTTTGTCATCATCACCGAATACAACCGCACGGCCCAAGGTTTCCTTGTTCGTTCGGTTGAACGCATTGTGAATATGAACTGGGGTGATATTCATCCACCGCCAAAAGGCGCGGGTAAGGAGCATTACTTGACTGCAGTTACTCAGGTTGATGGCCAGCTGGTTGAAATTATCGATGTGGAAAAAATTCTCGCTGAAGTATCGCCTGCGCGTGAAGAAGTTAGCGCCGGTGTAATCGAAGATGGTATTGCCGACCGTGTAGTGCAAAAACACGTGTTAATCATTGATGACTCCACCATCGCGCGCAAACAAATACAGCGTGTGGTTGAGGGTATGGGCATTAAAACTACCGTTAAAAAAGATGGGGCAGAGGGCTTTAATTACCTGCTGGATCTAATCAAAGAAGGTAAAGACCCCTACGCTGAGTTGATTATGATTATCTGCGACATCGAAATGCCGGAGATGGATGGCTATACCTTTACTGCAGAAGTGCGTAATCATCCGCAACTCAAAAACCTGCATATTATTCTGCATACCTCATTGAGTGGGGTATTTAATGAGGCTATGGTGCGCAAAGTGGGTGCTGATGACTTCCTTGCCAAGTTCCACCCGGATGAACTGGCTAAGCGTGTAAATGACCGGGTATTGTCGATTACCGGTGAAAGTTTGTTGCCGCCCGAACAGGCATAAGTTGTAATTGCCGTTGCAATTGTGCGGCGGCAAGCGTTTTTATTGAGAGTCTATGAGTAATAAGCCTACCCCTTTTTCCAAGCCGCTCGGTGGCGATAACCTCAACCAAGCTGAGTTTGACCAATTCCGTCAGTTTCTTGAGGATGCCTGTGGCATTTCGTTAGGGGATAACAAGCAGTATTTGGTGACCAATCGTATCCGGCGCATCTTGGAGGAGAATAAAATCGCCTCTTTTGGTGAGCTGGTGAAAAATCTAAAGCATGGATTGAACCGCAAGCTGAAAGATCAGGTTATAGACTCCATGACCACCAACGAGACTTTTTGGTTTCGTGATAATTACCCCTACGACCATCTCAGAAGCACCTTATTACCCCAGTTAATGGGCGGTAATAACCGCATGTTTGGCCCGGTGCGTATTTGGTCGGCGGCCTGCTCTTCAGGTCAAGAACCTTACTCCATCAGCATGATGGTGGAAGAGTATAAACGCCAAAATATGGGTAACTTGGCGCGCTCAGTGCAAATAGTAGCAACTGATTTGTCGTCCACCGTGCTGGATCAGGCACGCAGTGGCGAGTATGACAAGCTCTCGGTGATGCGGGGTTTGTCGTCGGAGCGGCTCGATAGGTACTTTGATAATCCCACGCCGACTATGTGGAGAGTTAAACCTTTCGTAAAAGAGCGCATTGATTTTCGCTCGCTTAACTTGATGGACTCCTACGCCGGTTTGGGTAAGTTCGACATAGTGTTTTGCCGCAATGTACTGATTTACTTTAATGGCGATTTAAAACGTCAGATCCTGCAGAAAATTCACGCCTCGCTTAAACCACAAGGCATTCTATTCCTGGGCTCTTCGGAAGGGCTTGCGGGAGTGGCCGATTTGTTTGAAATGGTTCGCTGTGAGCCAGGAATTCTTTATCGCGCTATCTAATCGTTTCACTCATGACAGTTAAATGAACCATCTAACGGCCGGGCTTTTGCCCGGCTTTTTTATGTGTTGCCGGTTCCTCTCCTGCCTGCGGAAAAGCTTTGCCGCTTTGAGTTTGCCGCTTCTGTATTACACGCATCTATAATTTAAAAAGTCTTTTAAAAACAATGTGGTATAGCTATTTGATGGGCTTGGCATAGGCATTGCTTTATCGTCACTAACAGTGGCAATAACACTTGTGGTTGCCGGCCGCGATGCTATTACAGGCGCGATTTTTTAAGGTGAAAGCACTATGTCCATCTCCTTCGATAAAGCACTGGGTATTCATGAATCGGCATTGCGTTTCCGTTCAGAGCGCGCGGCAGTGCTTGCCAACAATCTGGCGAATGTGGATACCCCCAATTTCAAAGCCAAGGATATCGACTTCAAACAAGCCCTGAGTCAGAAGATGACTGGTAACAGCGGTTTTAATCTCGCCACTACCCAATCAGGGCATATTGATGGCAGCGCCTTTTCCACCAATGAAGCCGACACCCTGTACCGCACACCGCAACAGCCATCTATCGACGGTAACACCGTAGAAGATCAGATTGAGCACGCGGAATACATGAAAAATGCGCTGGCATTTCAATCCAGCTTCCAGTTTTTGAATAGCAAATTTACCGGCCTGCGCAGTGCCATTCGTGGTGAGTAACCTCGATTAACCCTTAAGGCTAATGGCTGGACCCAACCGGTAAACCCTTATCTCCTAAGGGGATAACGCAAGCAAATGAACAGGTGAAGATATGGCACTCGGAAATATTTTTGATATCGCAGGTACTGGTATGAATGCGCAAAGTTTGCGCTTGAATACTACTGCCAGCAACTTGGCTAACGCGCAATCGGCAAGCTCCAGTGTCGATGAAGTGTACCGTAGCCGTCAGCCTGTTTTTGCCGCTATTCAGCAGGAAGCGATGCGTGCAAGTGTCACCGAGGGTGCCTATAGCGACAACGAAGTGGATGCTGCCGCCGGTGTACAAGTGATGGGGATTGTTGAGAGCGATGCGCCATTGCAGCGTCGTTATGAGCCGGGTCATCCCAAAGCAGATGCTGAGGGTTATGTGTTTTATCCCAATGTAAATCCGGTTGAAGAAATGGCCAATATGATTGCTGCTTCGCGTTCATTTCAAATGAATGTTGAAGTGATGAATTCAGCCAAACAAATGGTTCAACGTGTATTAACACTCGGTCAATAAGGAGCTGAATCATGTCGGTATCCGGTGCAGCAGCAACAAGTAATGTGACTGATAACCTCAGCATCACCAAAAAACAAAGCACAAACACAACTACTAATGAGTTGGGGCAGGCGGCGTTTTTGGAATTGATGATCACGCAAATGAATAATCAAAATCCACTGAGCCCGCAAGACAACACCGAGTTTGTTGCGCAATTGGCCCAATTTAGTTCAGTGGAAGGGCTGGAACGTTTGAATAAAAGTTTTAACAGTTTTATGTCGAATAATGCACTGCAGGCTTCTTCTCTTGTGGGGCGCAGTGTGAGTGTGGAATCTGATAAAAGCACTTTGGTTACCGGTGGAATAGTGGCGGGCAGCACAGAGCTCACTTATCCAGCAAAAGACATGACCATGAGAATTTACGATAGTGCCGGTGCATTGGTGCAAACAATTCCGATTGGCGAAGTCCCTGCCGGTGAGACGGTTTTCCGTTGGGATGGGCAGAACCTGGAAGTGAATGGAAAGTTATTGGATTGGGAGGCGGGCGATGATGCCGCCACCACCGGTCAATACAAATTTGAAGTGACTGCTAGTCAAAATGGTAAGGCGGAAACATTAAATACATCGCTCAGTGCGAACGTAAATAGTGTGACTATCGGTGAGAATGGCAAGTTGATTCTGAACCTTGCCGGTATTGGTGCAGTAGAGGCCGATCAAGTAAAACAATTTAACTAAAAGTTTTTGATGTGAGCCAAACACTTGGCACAGTATCAAAAATTAATTAACCCCGGGCGAGGTGTACCATGTCTTTTAATACAGCATTAAGCGGAATTCGCGCAGCTAATACCGATTTGCAGGTGACCGGCAATAATATTGCCAACGCCAGTACCGTTGGTTTTAAATCCTCGCGCGCTGAATTTGGTGACGTGTACACCAGTACGCTATTGGGGGGTGGTTCCAACACGGCAGGCAGTGGTGTAACCATTCAAAATATTCGCCAGCAATTCACCCAGGGCAATTTAAAATTCACCCAAAATGAATTGGATTTATCAGTAAATGGCGAAGGTTTTTTTGTCGTTGAAAAAAATGGTGAGCGCCTCTACACCCGCGCGGGTACTTTTGGTTTGGATAAAGACGGTTATATCGTTAACGGTACCGGTTCGCTATTGCAAGGTTTTGCTGCCGATGCAGATGGCAATGTGAGCGGCGTACTGGGCGACTTGCGGGTTGATGTGAGTTCACAGGCTCCGCGTCAAACCACTGGTGTGAACGCCTCTTTTAATTTGGATGCCAATGAAACCGTACTGGAAACAACGGGCCAGCGTTTTGCCACCAATGGCACCGGGGTCAATGAAGCCCAGACTGGCGCTAAAACTGCGACCACAACCGTGTTGAATTTGGGCGCAATTGCAACTCCGATTACTTTTTCGGGAACCAATACTACTGCATTTACTATTTCCCGCACCGACCCAATTACATTGGCGACTGACGATGTGGATTTGGTATTGAATTCCGGTTCTGCGTCGTCACCTGCGGCTTTAGCTAACTTGATCAACTCGGCAAACTTTGATTCCGCAAACCCTGTGAATGTGGAAGCATTTGCTGACCCTGTTACCGGTCAAATTGGTTTTCGCGACCTCGCAACTGGCGTTGCCTCTACCGTTGCTGTGACTATTGATGCGGCCAACTCCGATGCCAACGCATTAACGACGGCTATCAATGGCGTGAGCACGGCGGCCGGTACTCCGCACCCCACTGCACATACTGCTGGTATTCCCGAAGTTACCAACAACTATGGCTCTCATACTTTGGTAATTCGTGGTCCTAACGGTACAGATGTCACTTACATCAGCGAATACGGTGCCAGTGCCGATGAAACCGCTTCTGAGTTGAATTCACTTGCCGGTGTATCGGCAACAGCAAGTACCGAAGCGACACTCTTGGCCTCGACCTTCAGCAACAATGGCTCCTTCCGTATTAATGGTGTGAATTTGACCTCCACCGGTTTACCGGATATGACTGCGCTGCGTGATGAAATTAATTCCCTTAGTTCGTCAACGCTTTTTGGTATCAGTGCGAGCATTGATGATGCCGGTAATTTGCTGGTTGAGTCGGCCACGGGTCGCGATCTTGAATTTACGTTTGATACCGCTGGCGGCAATGCTGAAATCCAGGGCAGCCAAGGTATACCGCAAGTCGTTAACGATGCGGTCAATGGGGTGAAAATTGGCGGTGAGGTCACCATCACCTTGCAAGAAGGTTACTCCATTGTTAGCAGTGAGCCGACGGTGCCTGTGTTTGGTGGCAGCTTGTTTGGTTCAACCAATGTGCCTAACTTTTTCACCGATGTACCGATTAATGCTTTTAATCCGATTGATCAAAAAACCTTTAACCATGCAACAAATACTGTGGTTTACGACAGCTTGGGTAATTCGCATGTGATGCGTCAGTATTTTGTAAAAGAACCCTATGATCCGGCTGATCCCACTACATCACCCAACCATTGGACTATGTATGTACAAATTGATGGCCAGAACGTAGGTGACCCCGATCCAACTTTACCGTCACCACAGAATACCCAGCCAACTATGGCGTCGTTTAATATTCATTTCACTCCGGACGGTAATATCGACCCGTTCAGAACCGATGCGATGCTTATCTCCAACTGGACTCCAATTGGGGAGGATGGCCAACCACTTGGTGGTCTTGGGCCTTTGAACGTATTGCAAGGCGGAACTATCCCAGTGGCTGAGCCGCCAGCAAGCTCGAATTTTCAAATCGATTTGTCAGGCTCGACTCAATTTGGCAGCGTATTTGCGGTGGAGGAATTGGATCAAAACGGTTACGCCACTGGTCGTTTGGCGGGGCTGGATATCAGCAATACCGGGATTGTGTTCGCGCGCTTCACTAACGGTGAAGCCCAGGTCTTGGGGCAGGTTGCACTGGCGAACTTCAGCAGCGTAGAGGGCTTAAAGCCAGTGGGTGACACCATGTGGGCACAAACCTTTGAAACTGGTGAGGCGATTATTGGTGCGCCGGGTTCTGCGCAGTTGGGGAATATCACCGCTGGTGCGGTGGAGGAATCCAACGTGGACTTGTCGGAGCAATTGGTGAATTTGATTATCGCCCAGCGTAACTATCAGGCGAACGCAAAAACCATTGAAACGGCCAATGCGACCACCCAAACCATTATCAACCTGAGATAACCCTAACCCTTTACAATCAGTCACACCCCGGCGGCAAAGAGCGGAAGTTCTTTGCCGCTTCTTTTGTGGCAAGTTTTTCTTCGCTGTTTTACAGCTCCGTATTTCTGTGTTTTTCCCTTTCATATCAAAGGCTTGCTAAGCATCACCAACTTGGCACCGCTCTTGCAAAACTCCTGATAACAACAAAACCGCCAAAAAACCAACGTTTGGTTTTTGGCCGTGAATTCAGGAGTAACCTGTGGACAGAGCCCTTTTTATCGCCATGACTGGTGCCAAGCACAACATGCTGGCCCAGGCTAATCGCGCCAATAATCTGGCAAACGTCAGCACCACCGGTTTTCGTGCGGATTTCGAACAGTCGCGCAGTATGGGTGTGTATTACGGTGATGGTCATCCCACGCGCGCCTATGCCATGACGGAATCCCCCCGTGCGGATTTCACCTCCGGCCCCATGATCGAAACCAATAACCCGTTGGATGCCGCGATTCAAGGCGATGGTTTTTTTGCCGTGCAGGCCCCCGATGGTACCGAAGCCTATACCCGCGCCGGTAATTTTGCGGTGGACGCAGCGGGCGTACTGCGCACCGCAAATGGTTTGACGGTATTGGGCGATGGCGGCCCCATCAATATTCCTGAAAATGAAAAAGTACAAATAGGCGCAGATGGCACGATTTCGATTGTTGGCCAAGGGCAAGGCCCGGAAGCCATGGTGGAAGTAGGGCGCATTCGTTTGGTGAATCCTGATATTCAACAACTGGAAAAAGGCGATGACGGTTTGTTTCGTCAGCGCGATGGTTTAAATGCCTTACCTGCGGCAGAAGTGACGCTGCGCAGCGGCATGCTCGAAGGCAGCAACGTCAATGCAATTGATGAATTCACTCAAATCATGAGCTTGGCGCGCCAGTACGAAATGCAAGTGAAATTAATGAAAACCGCCGATGAAAACTCGGCCGCGTCCACCCAACTGTTACAGATGTCCTAATTGTTTTTAGGTCGACATAGTAAGCGCGCTGTTATTTATTTTGCTGCGCTTCAAATGAGGAAAAGATTATGCACGCCGCCCTCTATGTAAGTAAAACTGGTTTGTCAGCACAAGATCGCCAGCTAACTACCATCTCCAACAACCTCGCTAATACCAGCACCATTGGTTTTAAACGTGATCGCGCCGTATTTGAAGATCTGCTGTATCAAAACCAACGCCAACCCGGCGCACAGCAAACTCAGGAAACGGAACTGCCATCGGGTTTGCAGTTGGGGGCGGGGGTGCGTGTCGTCGCCACACAAAAAGAATTTACCCAGGGTACCTTGCAAGTGACAGAGCAGTCGCTCGATGTTGCGATTGATGGCCACGGATTTTTACAGGTGTTACAACCTGACGGCACTATTGCTTATACCCGCAATGGCCAACTGCAAATTAATGGCGAAGGCCAATTAGTAAATGCCGACGGTTATTTATTAGAGCCCGCCATTATTGTGCCTGAGGGCGCTACCAAAATTACCATCGGCACGACCGGTACAGTAAATGCCTACACGCCCGGTGAGGTGGAGCCGCAACAATTGGGCGACATTACCTTGGTGGATTTTATTAACCACTCCGGCTTGCAACCAATTGGCGGCAATTTATTTGTTGAGACTGTGGCCAGTGGTGCACCCGTGCAGGGAACGCCGGGTGAAAACGGTTTGGGTGTACTTAAACAAGGCATGTTGGAAAATTCCAACGTGGATATTGTGGAAGAAATGGTCAACATGATTACCACCCAGCGCGCCTATGAAATGAATTCAAAAGTCGTCTCTACCGCTGATCAAATGTTGCAATACATTACGCAAAATCTTTGATGAGTAATTAATCATGGCTGCGCAAATAAACAAGTCATATCGCTCACTCAAACTGGTGTTGGCCGCCAGCACAGTATTGGCATTGACCGGATGCTTCACTAACAAAAAACCTATGCCGGATGATCCGGCCTATGCGCCTACTATTGCCGCGAATATGCCGGTGCCCCAGCGCACGGAAGGCTCGCTCTATCAAGACGCTTATGGCCTTAATTTGTTTGATGATCGCAAAGCGCATTTTGTGGGTGACGTAATTACGGTAACGCTGAGCGAACGAACTGTTTCGCGTAAATCTTCCGGTGTAAATACCAGTAAAAATAGTGGTGTAGATTTTAATGCTGGCCCGCTTCTGGGGGTAAACCCAACCATTAAGGGGAATGAATTAACAACCAACCTTGAACAGGGCAGAACATTTGATGGCAGTGCCGATGCCGATCAGAGCAATAGTTTACAAGGCAATATCACCGTGACAGTTGCAGAAATATTGCCCAACGGCAATTTAATTGTGCGCGGCGAAAAATGGATAACGCTTAATCGTGGCGACGAATTTATTCGCATTAGCGGCATAGTGCGCCCCGATGATATAGCGCCGGATAACACCGTGTTATCAACCCGCCTGGCCAATGCAAAAATTTCGTACAGTGGCACCGGCGCACTGGCAAGCACGCAATCTATGGGGTGGTTATCGCGTTTTTTTAACAGCGAGTTGTGGCCATTGTAATTTCTGCCCCTTACCAGCAGGGCTTATGTAATCCAGTTTTATCGAGGTACTTTTATGCCCAGTTTTTTTGTTTCCAGCATCAAAAAAATTCCGCAGTATTTGGGATTTTCGGCGTTGACGTTGACGTTGATGTTAGTGTTTAGTGCATCCAGCTATGCCGAACGAATTAAAGATATCGCCAGTGTTGCCGGTGTGCGCGCTAACCAATTAGTCGGTTATGGCTTGGTGGTTGGTTTGGATGGCACGGGGGATCAAACAACACAATCACCTTTTACTACCCAATCCTTCAATAGCATGCTGAAGCAATTTGGTATTACCGTGCCGGAAGGCGCGCGTATGCAAATGAAAAATGTTGCCGCGGTGATGATCCAGGCCGAATTACCTGCGTTTGCAAAACCAGGTCAAACAATTGACGTTACAGTCTCCTCTATCAGTAACGCAAAAAGTTTGCGTGGCGGCAGTTTATTAATGACTCCATTAAAAGGGCTGGATGGAAAAGTTTACGCCATTGCACAGGGTAATTTGGTGGTTGGTGGTTTGAGTGCATCAGGTAATGACGGCTCAAAAATTACCGTGAACGTTCCCAGTGCCGGGCGTATTCCCAGCGGGGGCATGGTGGAGCGTATGGTGGAAACTAATTTTGCCGGCGGTCAACCAATTGTATTTAATTTGCATCGTGCCGATTTCACCACCGCCAATGCGTTGGCAAAAAGTATTAATGACATGTTGGGGCCAGATGTAGCACGCCCGCTCGATGCGGTGTCAATTATGGTGAATTCACCCGTGAATCCGGCGCAGCGTGTCGATTTTATTGCGATGCTGGAAAATTTAAATGTCACCATGGGCGAAGAAGTGGCGAAGGTGATTATTAATTCGCGCACCGGCACTATTGTGGTTGGCAAAAATGTCCGTGTATCACCTGTTGCTGTTACTCACGGCAGCCTCACCGTTTCTATTGCGGAAAGTTTAACCGTGAGCCAACCCAATGCCTTGGCCGGTGGAACTACTGTAGTTGTCCCTAGCAGCAATGTGCAGGCTGATGAAGAAACTAACCCCATGTTCAAGTTCGCGCCAGGCGCCAACCTGGATGACATAGTGCGGTCAGTCAACAATGTGGGTGCATCTCCCAGCGATTTAATGGCGATTCTGGAAGCCTTAAAACAATCCGGCGCACTCAAAGCGGAATTAGTGGTGATCTAAATGTTACCCATCGATACCGGCATTAAAGTCCCGCAGGTGCAAGATAATTATCTTGACCCCAACTCGCTGAATTCCATCAAAGCGATGGGGCGCGACCGGGACCCTCAGGCAATTAAAGAAGTTGCCAAAAAGTTTGAGGGTTTGCTGGTACAACAAATGCTGAAATCCATGCGCGAAGCGAATGATGTTTTTAGTGAAGGTAATTTTTTAGACAGCCAAACCACACGTTTTCATCGCGACATGCTCGACCAACAAATGGTGATCAATTTAACCAGCGGTTCTGGTATTGGTGTGGCGGATCATTTTTATCGCCAAATGATGCAAAACTACGGCAGTTCCATGCGCCCCGAAGCGGATGTGCAAAACAACACGCTAACAAGCTTGGACGCGCTGACTCCGCGTGCAGCGAATAGCGCTGACACTGATGCTGTGAATTCATCGGATACTGATCTGTCTGCGGGTGCACCAGCAACGTCACTGGACGATTGGATTCAAGATTTTATGCGCATGAGTGACAACGTGCAGATGCAAGCACTGGGCGCTGCAGAAGAGCAGCAACCTGTCATCCCTGCGATTAACTACGCACTTATTCCACAGCTATTGAATAAACCACAAGCGGCCACCCTGCGCGGCGGCCAAAAAGCCAGTATTAGTGCCACCCAGGAAAATTTTGTGCTGATGCTTAAACCTCACGCCGAAAAAGCGGCAGCAGAATTACAAATTAATCCGGATGTGTTGATTGCACAGGTTGCGCTGGAAACCGGGTGGGGCAAACACGTTATTCACGATCGTGCGGGCGAAAACAGTTTTAATTTATTCAATATTAAAGCGGGCAGTCAGTGGCAGGGCGATAAAGTCAATGTAAATACCCTGGAGTATCGGAATGGTATTGCTGCGCAAGAAAAATCAGATTTCCGTAAATACAATGATTACGCGGAGAGCTTTTCAGATTATGTGCGCCTAATGAAAAATAATCCGCGCTACGAAAAAGTATTGGCAACGGGCACAAATTCATCGGCTTATGCCGAGGCGTTACAGTCCGCCGGTTATGCGACCGACCCTTATTACGCGAAAAAAATTAAAAGTTTATTGAATAGTGATGCTATTAAATCACTGGATATTTCTGCTGCTGCAAAAGACCTACAAGCCGGTGTTTTGCAAACGAGCGCCCAGTCAGTTCTCTCTCTGGCGGCTACTACCGCCCGCCACTTAGCGGAGTAATGCTATGTCCGGTATTCTTTCCAATGCCATTTCCGGGCTGCAGGCCAGTCAAAATGCTTTGCGTACCGCAGGCCATAATATTTCCAATGCCAATACCCAAGGGTACTCGCGGCAGGAAGTGAATTATGTGACGCGCCCTGAGCAAATTGCAGGTGGCGCAGGTTACATCGGCTCTGGCGTTACCACTGCATCCATCGAGCGCGTGGTAAACGAATTTGTCACAACACAATTGCGTTCCGATACTTCTACTTATAATCAGTTAAATAAATACAGTTTAAATATTAGCAAGGTCGATAAACTGTTTGCCGAGGCAAGCACTGGTCTGTCTGGTTCATTACAGAGTTTTTTTGCTGCATTACAGAACGGCGCTAATGACCCTGCATCTACGCCGGCGCGGCAGTTAATTATTACCGAGGCACAAAGCCTGAGTAGCCGTTTTAATAATCTTTATCAGCGAATGGCGGATATTGAAAAGAGTGTGAATGGTGAAGTTCGCACCGTTACCTCGCAGATCAATTCATTGGCAACGTCTATTGCTGAATTAAACCAATCCATTGGTGAAGCGGTGGCGTCTGGTGGTGGCAATCAACCCAATGATTTATTGGACAAGCGCGATGAAACTTTGCGCCAACTTGCAGAATTGGTGTCTATTCAGGTGGTAAAAGAATCCACCGGTGATTTAAATGTGTTTATCGGTAATGGCCAGCCATTGGTTCTGGGGGCTAGCTCAAGCTCATTCAGTGTGACCAATGACGGTCAGATACAATTGCGGGCTAACAGCGCGGTCATTGATATTACCGAGCAGGTTTCGGGTGGCCAAATTGGTGGCCTATTAAGTTTTCGCGATGAAGTATTGTCCCCGTCCATGAATGAACTGGGGCGAATTGCGATTTCAATGTCAGAAGAATTTAATAATTTGCAACAACAAGGTCTTGATCTGGATAACGATTACGGCCAAAAAATGTTTGTCGATATTAATGACCCCGTGAATGCGGTTAACCGGGTAAAACACAGCAGCGGCAATCAGCCGCCCTATGATCGGCAATTAAATGTAACTATTACCGATACTAATCAGTTAACCGCCAGTGATTATCGTTTTGATATTGTGCCTGGTACGACCAATTATGTTGTTACTCGTCTTGCGGATGATCAGGTGGTCAAACAAGGTGGTTTATCTGGCGCTTATCCATTTAGCATTGAGTTTGATGGCGTAAGCCTCAATTTAACCAGTGGCTCATTTCAAGGTGGCGATTCTTTTTTAGTGCAGCCAACCCGTAACGGTTCGCAGGATATAAAAGCATTATTGCAGCGCCCAGAGGATTTAGCCTTTGCGTCGCCTATTCGCACCGGTAGCGCCAGTAGCAACACCGGTAGCGGCATTGTTAGCAGCGGTCAGGTATTAAGTGTTGTCGATACAAACGGCAATATTTTGCCTGCCTTTGCCAACCCCGGCCAATTATCGCCGCCAATTATTATTCGCTTCACGTCGGACACCACTTACGATGTATTGGATAACTCTGACCCTGCAAATCCAAAACATTTGAATCCGGCCATGCAGGATCAAGTGTTTGTACCCGGCACAACCAACAATATATTTTCGAGTGATCCGGGCGAAACCAGAATTGTAGGTGCTGGTGATCGCCTTGGTTTACCGGCAGATCGCAGCCCGCAAACTGTTGCAATAGGTGCTCCCGCACAAGGCAATGGTTATTTAGCGGAGCGGTTGAATTTTACGTTTACTGATCCACAAACCGGTTCCGTGACAGCGCGCAGTATAATTACCCAGTCGGGTGCATCAGCTATGCAGACGGCGGCGCAATTAAGCGCTTTACCCGGCGTCACTGCAAATGCTTACACCACGGCGACAATTACCGGTATTAATGTTGCACCCGGTGATTTTGCAGTACCTATGCAGTTGCGTATTAATGGTGAAGCGATAATTCAAGATGATGGCGCATTACCAACGCCCGCATTTTTAAGTACCGTGCCTGATCCGAATCTCAGTGAAGCGGATTTCAATGATTACCTTGCCGAGCAAATTAACGCGAATCCCAATTTAAATGCGCTGGGAATTCGCGCGCAAAGTTCTACCAATCCGCTAACTGGCGCACCTGAGCTGAGGTTGTTTGCGGCGTCCGGTGTGGATCTGGATATTCGTTTTTCAGCGGCAAGCGCAACCAGTAGTATTCAGGTTAATGACAGTTCGGGCAATCCTAATCAGACATTAACCAGTGCCGGTGTAGGGCAGGAGAGTGCAATTACTGTGGGGGGCAGAATTGATGTCACGCTTGCGTCTGGCATTGAAATGTCACCTTCTATTTCAAGTAGCCCTTTGTTTGGTGACAGTAGCTCTGCCACATTTGTACAGTCATCGTTCCTGGGTTATCAAGTGACGCTTACCGGGCAACCTAAAGCTGGCGATGTTTTTACTGTGGGTTTTAACACTGACGGTAAAAATGATAACCGCAACGCGTTGGCGATGGTGGCAATGGAAACAAAATCCACTATGCAAAACGGTAGCCTTAGTTTCGCGGAAGGTTATGGCAAATTAGTGGAGGAGGTCGGCACCAAAAGCAGTCTTGCTAAAATTAACACCGAAGCCAGCATTAGTTTGTTAGAACAAAGCCAAACGATGCGCGATAGTATTTCCGGTGTAAACCTGGATGAAGAAGCTGCGGATTTAATTCGGTTTCAACAACTTTATGGTGCGAATGCGCAGGTAATTTCGGTCGCTCGCGAGTTGTTTGATACCTTGTTGAATGCCCTTTAAAAAAAGGGCCCTGTGAATGCAGGTATTCACAAAAGCAAAAAGTTGGATTGATTTGTGCATTGCCAATGATAAGCGGCAAAAATTGTAAGCACAGGGTATTGGTATGCGTATATCTACTTCGCAAATTTACAACATAGCAACACTCGGCATGGGACAGGCGCAATCGGCTGTCACTAAAACCCAGGAGCAAATGGCTACGGGTAAACGAGTATTGTCTCCTGCGGATGATCCGGTAGCGGCGACTACTATTCTAAAATTAAATCAGGAATTGGCGCGCACCGAACAATACAAAAAAAATATCGACGTGGCCGATAATAGTTTGAGTTTGGAAGATTCAACCTTGCAAACAGTTGTAGAACTAATGCAACAAATGAATGTGTTGGCGGTTAAAGCCGGTAACACGGCGGTATTGACTGCTGCCGATTACAAATCCATTGCTGCCGAAGTGGACACGCGAATTAGTGAGTTAATGAACTTGCAAAATACGCGCAATGCTTCTGGTCAGTACATTTTTGCGGGCTATCAAGGCGATACTCAACCCTTCGTTAATAAGGGCGGCGGCAATTTTGAATACCTGGGCGATGAAGGCCAGTTATTTCTGCAGGCCTCTGCTTCTGTCAGTGTGGCAGTGAGTGACTCGGGCAAAAAAGTATTTGTAGATATTCCCAGTGATCACAATACGGTAAACACTTCTGCCAGTAGCAGCAATCGCGCACTGCCTGCATCAGTAGTCAGTGTGGGTCAAATTGTCGATCAGGAATTGTTTGACAGTTTTTATCCCGAAGACATGGTTATTGCATTTAATGCCAACTCTGCGGTTGTTCCTAATGGTCCTAATTACACCGTTACTGAACGCAGCACTGGCAAAGTGCTGGTGGCGAATGCGCCTTACGTTTCCGGTGAAGAAATTAATGTGATGGGTGTGAGCCTCAGTATTTCCGGTTCACCAGTTGCTCCTACACCCGCCAGCTTGCCATTTAACTTTGATGCGGCTGCAGCGCCAATCGATTTTTCTGTCAACCCTACAACCTTAAAGATTTCTGTCGGTGGCAGGTCAGAAACTCTGGAATTTAACAGCTTGCCCGTCGTAAATAATGCGGCAGATTTTGCCGCTATGTTAAATGCAGCGCCCAATGCCGCTAAATTGGCGAACCTGGGTTTAACGGCCAGTGCGACAGGGTTCGTGTCGGCTAATGGTATGAATATTAGTGTGCAAGGTGGTAATCCTGCACTGCAAAGTGCGACAGGCCTGACAACCATGGCGGGCGTGGTTTCAACCAACGGTAAAGCGGGCGATTCTTTTTTTGTTGAATCTACCGATAAGCAAGGTTTGCTTACAACGCTGTCACGTTTCAGTGAAGCTATGAAAAGTGTAAAAGACACACCCGAAAGCAAAGCATTGCTGAGTGATTTGGTTGCCAAAACCTTGAGTAACCTGACTAACTCTATTACTAATGTTGTTTCAGTACAGGGTGAAGTGGGGGCTCGTCAGAACACTCTGGAAAGTTCGCGTGATTTGAATTTGGATGTAAATTTGTTTGTTCAGCAAGAATTAAAAAGTGTGGAGGATCTGGATTACGCAGAAGCCTCTATTCGTTTATCGATGGAAACTCTGGTGCTCAATGCTTCGCAGCAGAGTTTTACCAAAATAAGCCAGCTCAGTTTGTTTAATTACCTGTAGCGCAAGTGTTATGGGTTAAACATTTGTCGGAAGTCGCTGCGTTCTTCCGACACACCAATCATCTGCTTTCCAGCACCCATCTCACTCATCCCTCTTTAATGTTTTCCAACCACCCATTTAAATTTTGCTAATCTTTGTAGATGGCGTTAGGCTTCGCTTATTAAACCAACTTATTGTATTCCCTAGGTAAAGAGCTGTTTTATGGATATTGAGACCTTGTTAGATCCTCTCTCTCGCGCACTCAGCCAGTCCCAAGCACTGCTGTCATTGGCAGAGGCGGGCGATTGGGATTCCTTTGAGACATTGGTGCAGCAGCGCCAGCAGGGTTTGTTATCAATTAATGATGCTGAATACCTGCAATCGCTGGCGCAGGCGGATTTGGAACCTCAAGCCGCACGCATGATTGAAGAAATCCAGACTATTAATAAGCGTTTATCCGAGCTGGCTGAAATTAGTCGTGAGCAAGTGGCGTCAGAATTGCGTCAAACTAATCGCGCCATGAAGGCAATCGATGCTTATGGTCGTTAATTTGACGTTTTTCTGCTTTTATATAACCTTCCGCAATAAATTCTGTTAATTACCGCTGTAAATATTTTGTTTAAGCCATAAAAAAAGATTAAAGCAACTCCAGGATGTGTCGATAACCTTGTTAGAAGTGCTGATTAGTAAGTTTGTCTCAGGCTTCATCAACAGACTTGTTATCGCAGTGATACTGCACACAGACATTAATCCAGGAGATTAATCATGGCTTTAGTAATTAACAGCAATATCGCCTCCATCAATGCGCAACGTCAATTGATGAACTCAGGCAACGCACTTGATCGCGCTACCGAACGTTTGTCCTCTGGTAACCGTATCAACTCCGCAAAAGACGACGCCGCTGGTTTGGCGATCGGTAACCGTATGACCTCTCAGGTTCGTGGTCTGGACCAAGCCATCCGTAACGCTAACGATGGTGTATCCATGATTCAAACCGCAGAAGGTGCTCTGCAAGAATCTACCAACATCCTGCAACGTATGCGTGAGCTGTCGGTTCAGTCTGCGAACGGTATTTACAACGATGCTGACCGTCAAACCCTGAACGCCGAAGCACAACAATTGAAGTCAGAATTGGATCGTATCGCCGATACCACTTCGTTCAACGGTAAAGCTCTGCTGGATGGTTCTTTGGGTAGCACCAGTTTGCAAGTAGGTGCATTATCTAACCAAACTATCGACGTAAAAATTGGTACCTTCAACACCAACTCACTGGGCGGTAGTGCTGGTGATGTAGTGGGTGAATCTGCAACTGGCCTGGCTGCATTGTCAGCGTTTACCGGCGCAGATGCCGATACCACTTTATATGTAAATGATGTTGCCCTGAGCAGTTTGGCTGACGCCGCTGCAGGTTCTACATTGAACGAAAAAATTGCCAGTATTAATGCTGACTTGGAAGGAAAAGGTGCTGTGGCGTCGGCTCTTGTTTCTTCAGAAGGTAATGATATTGGTGATGGTGTGCTGGTTGCTGGCACCGATACTTTGACCCTTACTGTAGTGGATGGCGACGGTAATAACCAAGCTTATATCCTGACTGGCACTACTAACATGGATGAGCTGGTTGCAAAAATTAATAGCGATACTGGTGTTAGTGCAAGTTTGACCGATGATGGCAATTTGGTGCTGAGCCAAGAGGGTGTTGTTTCCATTACGGTTACTGGTACAGGTAATGGTCTTGCTGCAGCCGGTTTTGATGGCGCTGAGACTGATGAAAACTTCCGTTTGGTATTCACTGACACTAGCGTTGGTGGTACTGGGGTAAAAATTGAAGGAGCTGACGATGCTGCTGCATCAGCGGCGATGATGACCAACGTTGCTGCACTGGGTCTGGATATCTCTGATGACTTGGGTAACCTGCAAGGCGCCACTATTACAAACTTTGCCTCTAGCTTGAATGCCGGTGATTTGATTATTAACGGTGTTGAAATTGGTGAAGTAGATGCAGGTGCTGATGCCACTGAGAAACGTGACAATTTGATTGAGGCTATTAACAAAGTCAGCAGCGAGACAGGTGTGGTTGCTTTTGCCGGTGATGCCACAGACTCGATCGCATTGGCATCAACCAGCGGTGAAGTAAGTGTTAAGTATGGTGATAATGCCGCCGCTACCATGTATGCCCAAACTGGTATTCAAGAGCGTAATGCCGCTGAAGGTGCTGGTTCCGTAGCTAGCGTTGATATTTCAACCCAAGCTGGTGCTCAGAAAGCAATTGGTATTATCGACAAAGCGATTGACCAAGTAAGTAGTACCCGTGCAGACCTCGGTGCGATTAACAACCGTTTGGACTTCACCGTATCAAACCTGGCGAACATCTCTGAGAAAACTTCTGCTGCTCGTTCACGTATCAACGATGCTGACTTTGCCGCAGAAACTGCAAACCTCAGCCGTTCACAAGTATTGCAACAAGCGGCGACTGCGATGTTGGCTCAGTCTAATGCACGTCCACAACAAGTACTGTCACTGTTGAGATAAGGTGGTAGCTTCCTTCAAAGTTAGCCCTCTGGCTAACTTTGAAGGTGTGTTCTAGTGAGGACTTTATGATGAATGAAATCACTAAAATCGCAGCGGGACCGGCACCGGTGAAACCAGTGCCGGCTTCGTCGTTGGCGGGCACTGTGCAAGGTCAAAAAACCGGCAATGATTTGCCGCCGGTTGCCGAAGCGGCAAAACCTGTAACCACTGAAACCGTCAATTCCCAAGCGGTACAAGAGAAAGTGCAGGCCGCCGTTGCACAGATGAACGAGTATATTCAGTCCACCCAACGTGACTTGAATTTTACTTATGATCCAGGCTCAGGTGAAACGGTTGTGAAAGTATTGGACAGGAGTACGCAAGAAGTTATTCGTCAAATTCCCGATGAAATATTTCTGCGTTTGGCACAGCAACTCACACCCGATGAGCCAGTTAGCCTGATTAGCGCGCAGGCTTAAAAACGCTTTTAAATCATTGATTTATGGCTTTTTAAGCGATTTTGGAAATATTGTGTTTTAAAAAAAGAGCAGCATTCGCTGCTCTTTTTTTTTGAGGTTTTTTTTGAATATTTTTTCCGCAATTATTATTTTTTAGTCGTTTTTTTATTCAGCACACTACCTAAAAAATGTTGTTTCCCTCGCTTGAATAATTGTTCCCGCCGAGGCTGTTTTTTATGGCCTAAAGCGCTTGATTTTTTTCTTGGCACAGTCTGTGCAAAAGCCCACTTAGGCGACCCGTATAGAAATCCTGTTGGTATCCATTTCTTACCAGTCTTGCCACGAAGTTCTCACAAACTGAGCAATTTATTTGCCGCTGTTTCTGGGCTTCATCAGTCGGCTTGTCACAGCACACGCAACTGTGAACAGGAACAATCATTAGGAGATTTATTATGCCTTTAGTCATTAACACCAATGTCGCTTCCTTGAATTCACAGCGTCAATTGATGAACTCTGGAAACGCTCTTGATCGCGCTACCGAACGCTTGTCCTCTGGCCAGCGTGTTAACTCCGCCAAAGATGACGCTGCGGGTCTCGCCATTTCCAACCGTATGACCTCGCAAATTCGTGGCTTGGATCAAGCTATCCGCAACGCAAATGACGGTGTGTCTCTGGTTCAAACCGCAGAAGGTGCTTTGCAAGAAGTAACCAATATTCTGCAGCGCATCCGCGAACTTTCAATCCAGTCTGCGAACGGTATCTATAACGATGACGACCGCAAAACATTGGATGCGGAAGTGCAACAGTTAAAGCTGGAAATGGACCGTATTTCAGAGACTACATCATTCAATGGCCAGAAGCTGTTGGATGGAACCTTGGGTGAAACCTTCTTGCAGGTGGGCTCTCAGGCAAATGAAACAATGGAAATTGCCATTGGTTCATTTAATACCTATGCGCTGGGCGGCTCGTCTGGCGATATCGTGGGTGAGCCTGCAACACCTAACGGTGCTCCACCGGCCAACCACTTGGCGGAGATCGATGCGCTCACAGATTTGACGGCAGGTGATTTACTGATTAATGGCACTGCTATTGACCCGGTCACTACCGCCACTAATTTGAATGAAGCATTGGCAAGCATCAACTCGGATTTGGAAGGTAAGGGCGCTGAAGTTGCGTCTCTGGTTCAAGTCACTGCCGATACTGCCGGTTCAGGTGTGTTGCGTGCGCCAGACGAAACTCTTGAACTGACTTTGGTCGATGGCAATGGTTTGTCGCAGGTTTATACCATTACCGGCACCAACAGCATGAAAGAGTTGGTGAATAAAATTAATGCTGAAACTGCTATCGAAGCGACTGTGGATGCTAGCGGTAAGTTAATTCTCACCGCACCGGGTGCGTCATCAATTACTGTGGATGAAACCGCAACAACCGGTAACCCTTCAGGCTTGGCTGACGGTCACACTAACTTCTCCTTGGTGTTCAATGACACTAGCGCCGATCGTTTAGGCGTGACCATTGAGTTGGGGGCAACTGCTGGTGCTGATGCGCGAGTGTCTGCATTAGGCGTGGATGTACAGGATGCTAACGGTAACTTGTTAGGTGCTGCAGTCACTGCTGCTGGTGGCGCTCCAGTGTTGCAAGAAGGCGATTTAATTATCAATGATATCCCGATTGGTAAAATTACAGCCGGGACGTTGGTGGCCGACACGATTGCGGAAACTATTCGTGTTATCAACTTATCGTCCGATCAAACGGGTGTTGTGGCGTTTGCTGGCGGTACTAACCAAATTTCTCTGCGCTCTGCCAATGGCGAAGAAATCGCTATCAAGTATGGTGATACAGCGACCGCAGTAGATGTAGTTGCTATCACTGGTTTTAAAGAGCGTAACGATACCGCCGGTGTGGGCAGCGTTGCCAGCATCAAGATTGACACTTACGAGGGCGCCCAACGTGCAATCAGTATTGTCGATAAAGCGTTGGAACAGGTGAACGCCACCCGTGCAGATCTGGGTGCGGTGAATAACCGTCTGGATTTCACCATGTCTAACCTGGCTAACGTATCAGAGAAAACCTCTGCCTCCCGTTCGCGAATCATCGATGCAGACTTCGCTGCAGAGACCGCCGCCCTGAGCCGTGCTCAGGTATTGCAGCAGGCGGCCACGGCGATGTTGGCTCAGTCCAACGCGCGACCAGAACAGGTGTTATCACTGCTCAGATAATAATTTTTCTGGTAGTTTTTCTGCCCGTATAACAAAAACCGCAGCTTGCTGCGGTTTTTGTATTTCTACAGGGCGTAAATAGCCTGAATAAACCGATCAGAGGCAAATAATCAGCTAGCATTAACGCAGGTATCCTTCCGGTTTTTAAACATGGCTTTATCTTCCCCTCATAAGCTTGCCTCTTTGATTTTGCGTATCGTTTTACTGACGCTGGTGTATTTGGCCAGCGGTTGGCTTTCATTGTTGCTGGCTATTTCCCCGGGTTTTGTGAGTGGCATATTTTTGCCCTTGGGGATCTCTTTGGCGGCTTTGCTTATTTGGGGGAATCCGCTGGTTATTGGTGTGCTACTTGGTTCGACCTTGCTGAATATTGGTGTCGCTTTGGCGGATGGACAAACCCTAACCAGTGGGGTTGTTGGGGTTGGTTTTTTTATCGCGTGTGGCAGCAGTATCGCTTGTTTGGTTGGGGCCTGGCTTATTCGCCGTTTTGTTGGTTTTCCTAATCATTTAACAGACGAACGGGATATTTTTTTGGTGTTTATCCTTGGTGGGCCAGTAGCGGCCGCCATTAGCGCGAGTATCGGTACGCTGGTTCTGTTTGCTTATGACATTATTTCGATAAATCAAATTATTTTTAGTTGGGGAACCTGGTGGATTGGCGATGCTATAGGGGTGCTTATTGCGGTGCCCTTGATGTGTGTATTTTTTGCTGAGCCCCGCTATTTTTGGCGAAATCGGCGCGCCACTGTGGGTATCCCTTTGGTTGTTAGTAGCTTGGTTGTGGTGATAATTTTTATCACTGCTAGTAACAACGAGCAAAAAAAAATGGAGGTGCAATTTCGGCAGGAGGCGAGTTTGATTGCTGCTGCCGTAGAAACCACACTGGGTTCGGTGGAGCAGATCCTCGCGACCTTGGGTGGTTTATTTATTGCGTCACAAGATGTTACTCGCGAAGAGTTTATCGCTTATGTGGATCAGGTTATTTTAAAAAAGCACGGTGTATCGGGCTTTTCCTGGAATCGTTTGCTTGCACACGATGAACGCAGTGAGTTTGAATCCAATATGCGCGGGCAGGGCTTTGATAATTTTGTCATTCGTGAAGCCACTTCTGATGGCAGTTTTACTACCGCACCGGAGCGTGATAGCTACGTTATTATCACTTATATAGAACCATGGGAGCAGGGGCGGGTTATTCACGGTGTGAATGTTGCAGCAGACCCCGAACGCTTTGACGCAATTGAGCGCGCCGCGAAGACCGGCGAGTTGGCTATGACCAAGCCTTTGCAGCTGTTGCAGGACAAAACCTATTCGCCGGCGATAATTGCGTTCTATCCGGTGTTTAGTTTGGCTTATTTGAAACCCGAAGTAGCTGCAAATAAACCGATGCTTATGGGGTATGCGACGGCCATTGTGCGCGCTAACGATTTAATTACCGCTACTTTATTGCCCTTTGCGTCGGCGAATTACAACCTGATTATTACTGACATCACCCAAGCGACAGACCCCTTACGGTTTTACACCAAGGGGCAGGTGGCCACACCTGCCTATGCTGATAATTTAATCCTTGAGGATGAAGTCACATTAGGTGGGCGGCGCCTGCAGATTCGTATCGCACCTACACAGTTTTTTTTGACGAGCAAACAGGGTTTGGAGTCGTGGTTTGTATTGGTAGGTGGTTTGCTGTTCTGCAGTTTATTGGGTGGTTTTTTGTTGCTGATATCAGGGCGTACCCAACATATTCATAATCTCGTTGAGCAGCGCACGCAAGAACTCGCCGCTATTTTGGAAAGTGCCGCTGAGGCAATTTTAGTAGTGGACAGCAGTGGTGTAATTGAAAAGGCCAACCCGGCTGCTGCGATACTGTTTAACTATTCGTTAGAAAACCTTGAGCAATTACAGATCGCAGATTTAATCCCCTCTCTGTCTGATTTGTCGGGTGCTGCGCTTTTTTCTTCAGTTGTGGAAGGCGAAAAAGAGCGCGTTGCGCGACGCAGTGACGGAGTGAGTCTGAATGTTGAACTCAGTATTAGCCCGGTGGATATTAAAGAGCGATTGTTTTTTACTTTTATCATTCACGATGTCACCGAGCGTAAAAAGGTTGAACAACTTAAAGCAGAATTTATCTCCACCGTCAGCCATGAATTGCGCACTCCATTAACGTCTATCAAAGGTGCATTGAGCGTGGCGCTGAATGGTGGTGTTGGTGTTTTGGATGAAAAGCTGGCACAGCTCTTGTCTATTGCGGCAACCAATGCGGATCGCCTGTCGCGTTTGGTTAATGACATTCTGGATATCGATAAACTGGAATTTGGTAGTGCCAATTTAACCATTGATGTGCATGAGGTGTATCCACTCTTAAAGCAGGCTGTGGAACAACATCTTGCTTATGCGGAGCGTTACGCTGTGCATTTGCAGCTCGATCTGCCCGATGAATCCTTAATAGGGCTTAAAGCAAAATTAGATGGTGATCGTTTTTTGCAGGTCATGTCCAACCTGATTTCCAATGCGATCAAATTTTCTTATCAGCATAATCCTGTGCAGATCCGCATGACCAAAGAAGCGCATCGCATTCACATTGAGGTAATTGATAAGGGGCAGGGAATACCTGCGTCTTTCCATCAGCGTGTATTTACCCGTTTTGCCCAGGTGGATTCATCGGATACCCGTAAGCGGGATGGCTCAGGCCTGGGGTTGAGTATTACCAAGGCGTTGGTTGATCGTATGGGTGGTACAATTGACTATGTGTCCGAGGTAGGAAAAGGCACTACTTTCTATATCACTTTGCCCATTTATAACGATTGATTTAATGGGCCTATTGTTCGTGCTGGCCTGTTTTATGCTTTGTTATTAAAAATCAGGTTTTTTGAGAAATAGCGGCAAAACCGGCTAAAGTTTACCCATTCGTTGCCGCTAACCTATGCGAAGCGGTAATTTTTTGGTGTGGAGGTATCTATGGTGACCAGTACATCCAGTACGACAAACAACAACGGATCAATAGGTTCTAGCATTGTCAGTGCGTTAGGGTCTGGCTCTGGTATCGATAGTAATAAGCTCGCTGACCAGCTTACCGAAGCGAACAAGATGGTTCAGGCACAGCGCTTGACCAGTCAAAAGACACTTTTGCAAACCCAAATTTCAGATTATGGCCTGTTGCGCAGCTCGCTTGCGAAGCTGGAAACCGCTGCCGCCGCGCTTGGCAGCGCCGATACATTTAATGCCAAAGCCCTGTCCGTTCCAGATACCAGTTTGATTGGCATTACCAAGCTGGATTCAAAGGCTGTGGCGGGTAGCTATCAGTTAAAAGTCGAGCAAGTTGCTCAGGCTCAATCCCTCAGCTCTGCCAGTTTTGCGGCTATGACGAGTCCGGTTGGCAAAGGCACTTTGACCATTCGTTTGGGGGATTGGAATGCAGGAAACACCGCATTCACCGTGGATTCCACCAAAACCGGTGGAACCATTACCATTGATGATTCCAATAACTCGCTGACTGGTCTGCGTGATGCGATCAACGCTGCCGATATTGGTGTATCGGCAAGTATTGTTAGTGATGGCGGTTCTTACAGGCTGTTGATGACTGCCAGTACTGGCGCTAAAAACGAAATCGAAGTTGTTGCAACAGAAGATCCGGCTGCCGTTGGGCTTGCCGCATTTAACTTTAACGAGACCACTAAAAACCTGACTCAGCAACAAGAGGGGCTGGATGCACAAATTCGTGTAAATGGGTTATTGGTAAGTCGCGAATCCAACCAGGTGAAAGATGTCATCGATGGTTTGGAGTTTGATTTGTTCACCAGCTCAACCACTGAAACCATTAGTTTGGTCATCTCTGAAGACAAATCGGTCGCCGAACAAACCATCCGTGATTTTGTTCAGGCATACAATACCTTCAAGGCTGAAGTTGATGTACTTGTCGGTTTTGATGCTGAATTGGATGATTTTGGCAGTTTAAAAAGTGATCCTCTCGCTAAAAATTTGATGCAAAGTATCCGCAATGTATTAACGAATGCGGTTCCTGGAATCGGTGAGGGGTTCAGTACACTGTCAAATTTAGGTATTCGTACCGAACTGGATGGCACTCTCAAAATATATGAAGACGACAGCACCGGGTTCCGCGCGGCCATAGACGATAACTTTGAGTTTGTGCGCGACTTATTTGTGCCTAAAGCTTCTTCGTCGGTTTCAAATATCGATGTCACTAAATTCTCGGCAAGAAGCCAGCCGGGTTCTTATGAGGTAGTGATTACC